>Ga0180009_10002826_pt1 | contig 20180 bp, 15 predicted proteins | sample OS_PC_MetaG_FD_123537 | JGI IMG/M metagenome (GOLD analysis project Ga0180009, IMG submission 123537) | Groundwater microbial communities from the Aspo Hard Rock Laboratory (HRL) deep subsurface site, Sweden - OS_PC_MetaG | ecosystem: Environmental > Aquatic > Deep subsurface > Groundwater...
CACGTTGCATGTATCAAGATAGAAAAGATTCCCAGAACCCCAGAAGCCCAGCATCCCAGTATCCAAGTACCACAGCACACCAGCATCCCAGCACCCCAGCACCCCAGCACCCCAGCACCCCAGCACCCCAGCACCCCAGCATCCCAGTAACCCAGTACCCCAGCTCCCCAGCATCCCAGTAACCCAGTACCCCAGCTCCCCAGCATCCCAGCACCCAGTCCCCTGCCCCATGTAGCTTGCAACCTGTAACCTGATATCTATTATCCTGATACTCTTAAAAAATATTTCTTTCAGCAGGGGACAAAGTCATTTTTTCGGAACTAATTATCGGAGAGGCTTTGGATGGGTTCCTGAAAACAATAACAGAGCTGGCTTGTTAAGGAATGTGAACATAAAATCAATGATTTGCAGGACTAAGAAATTTATTGTTATACATTTGCACCCGATTTCAGGGCACGGAAGACAAAAAAAACAGAATCATGGCTAAAAATCTTGTAATTGTTGAGTCACCGGCAAAAGCTAAGACCATTGAGCGGTTCCTGGGGAAGGACTATCAGGTAAAATCCAGTTTCGGGCATGTGATGGATCTTGCCAAAAAGGGGCTGGGTGTTGATATTCAAAAGAAATATCTTCCTGAATACGAAATTTCCGAGGACAAAAAGAAAGTAGTTACCGAGTTGAAGAAGCTGGCAAAAGCATCAGAAATGGTTTGGCTTGCAACTGATGAGGACCGTGAGGGGGAAGCCATTTCCTGGCATCTTGTAAAGGCATTAAACCTTAAGGAAGAGAACATTCGCAGGATAGTATTTCACGAAATTACTAAGAACGCCATTGAAGTTGCCATACAGAATCCGCGTGGCATTGATCACAACCTGGTAAACGCTCAGACAGCAAGGAGGGTTCTCGACAGGCTGGTAGGGTTTGAACTGAGTCCTTTGCTATGGAAGAAAGTCAAGCCGGCCCTTTCGGCAGGTAGGGTACAATCGGTTGCCGTAAGGCTTATCGTCGAACGCGAGGAAGAGATCAATGAGTTTAAGATCAGCTCGGCTTATAAAGTGACGGCACAATTCCTGATTAAAAACGGGAAGAAAGAAAACATCCTGGAAGCCGAACTCCCAAAGAAGTTTTCAAAGAAAAAGGATGCCATAGAATTTTTGAAACTTTGTGTTGGAGCCACGTTTAAGGTGGCAGATATAGAAACCAAACCGGCAAAACGTTCGCCCGCACCTCCTTTCACAACATCAACACTGCAACAGGAGGCAAGCCGCAAACTTGGATTTTCAGTGGCCAACACCATGCGTATAGCGCAGCAGTTATACGAAGCCGGGTTTATTACTTACATGAGGACTGACTCACTGAACCTCAGCGACATGGCTCTTGCCATGGCTCGAGACGAGATCACCAAATTATATGGCAAAGATTACGTCAAAATCCGAAAATATAAGACAAAGACAAAGGGAGCACAGGAAGCCCACGAAGCCATTCGGCCGACCTATCTTACCAACCAGGTGATTGACGGCGACAAACAGCAGCAACGTTTGTATGAGCTGATCTGGAAACGTACCATAGCCTCACAGATGGCCGATGCGGAACTGGAAAAAACCACCGCAGAAATATCCATCCTGGAAGGTGAAAATGCAGCAAAACCTAAAACCGCTGACCGTTTCGTTGCCCGTGGCGAAGTAATCAAATTTGACGGGTTTTTAAAGGTTTACATCGAATCGACCGACGAAGAAGATGAAGAAAACGGCAAGGTTTTACCACCTCTCACAGTAGGGGATGTTTTGCCTGTAAAAGAAATCATGGCAACGGAAAAGTATTCGCAGGCGCCTTACCGGTATACCGAGGCCAGCCTTGTGAAGAAGATGGAAGAACTGGGTATTGGGCGTCCTTCGACCTATGCGCCCACGATTTCCACCATCCAGAACAGGGAGTACGTAATAAAAGAAACCCGGGAAGGATTTACCCGTGAGTACAACCAGATCACACTGCTAAAAGACAAAATCACCGAATCCATTCAGAAAGAAAAGGCCGGGTTTGAGAAGAACAAGCTATTCCCAACCGACCTGGGTATCATAGTGAATAAATTCTTAATCCAGTATTTCCAGGATATCCTTGATTATAATTTTACCGCGGAGGTAGAAAAGGAATTTGACGAGATTGCCCAGGGTAAACGCATTTGGAACGATGTGATCGATGAATTTTATCATCCCTTCCACAAAAAGATAGAAGACACAACGGAGAAATCGAAAAAATTCACCGGGGAGAAATATCTTGGATTGGATCCTGAATCAGGAAAGAAAGTATTTGTAAAACTGGGAAGATTTGGTCCCATGGTACAAATCGGCGAAACCACCGATGAAGAGAAACCAAAGTTTGCAGGACTGAAGAAAGATCAGAGCATAGAGACCATTACGCTGGAAGAGGCCCTGGAACTCTTTAATTTCCCCAGGAATGCAGGTACATACGAAGGATCCGAGATGATAGTGGCCATCGGGCGTTTCGGGCCATTCATCAAGCATAATAATGCCTATTATTCTATCCCGAAAACCGACGATCCCTCAGTTGTTGACCAGCAAAGGGCAATAGAGATCATTGAAGACAAGCGGCTGAAAGATAAGCAGAAAATCATCCGGGAGTTTCCGGAAAACAAAGAAGTCAAGGTCTTGAGAGGAAGGTTTGGTCCGTACATTGTTGTTGAAAAACAAAATTTCAAGATCCCCAAAGGAACCGATCCCGAGACCCTGAGTCTTGAAGATTGCATAAAAATATCTCAGGATCCGAAAAATGCTCCCAAGAAGAAACCGGCCGGCAGAGGAAAAAAATCTTAAAACCATAACGCGGGGTTGTGGGTGTTTTCTTTTATCTTTGGCTGACGTTAACACGGACGGATGGAAATCAACCTATTTTTTGAACCCGTTGACCCTGAGATATATCAACCGGACGACGATGCCCCCCGCAAACGCATCGGCGATCTGATCCAGGTATACAGCAAACACGGGAACTTCCCTGATTTAAAGGATACGGATATTGCTATCGTAGGCGTTTCCGAAGACAGGATGTCGACAGACAATTATGGTTCCGGCAAAGCACCGGATGTCATCAGAAAGCACCTTTACCGTTTATTCCGTAACGGCAACAGGTTAAATATTGCCGACCTTGGTAATATTCCCAGGGGGCATAGCATAGAGGATACCTATTTTGCCTTAAGTTCCGTGACTGAGCAATTACTGTCAAGCAATATCCTTCCTGTCATCCTGGGAGGCAGCCAGGATCTGACCTATGCACAATACAAAGGTTACGGCAATCTTGGACAGATCATCAACCTGCTTGTTGTTGACCCCATGTTCGACCTGGGCAAGCATGATGATGCGCTTACATCGGGATCTTTTCTCAGTAAAATCATCCTGCATCAGCCAAATTATCTCTTTAACTATACCAATCTGGGTTATCAGAGCTATTATGTTGATCCGGATGCGGTCAGGCTCATGCAAAAGCTATATTTTGACGCTTACCGTATTGGCAATGTTCGTAACGACATGGAGGAAGTAGAGCCCATCGTCCGTAACTCTGATATGCTCAGCATCGACATTTCGGCCGTTCGTTTTGCCGATGCCCCGGGAAACAACAACGCCACACCCAACGGTTTTTACGGGGAGGAGATCTGTCGCATCATGCGCTATGCCGGTATCAGCGATAAGCTTACTTCCGTGGGTATCTACGAGTATAATCCATCACTGGATATCCGGGAACAAACGGCTAAGCTGATAGCCCAGATGATATGGTATTTCATTGAGGGTTATTACAAAAGGACAAAAGACTATCCCGTTAAAGAAAATGAAGATTTTCTTAAATTCCTGGTAAGAATCAAAGATCAGGTTGATGAGATTGTTTTTTACAAAAGCCGGAAGAGCGAGCGCTGGTGGATGGAGATCCCGGTTGAGAGTGACCTGAAAGAAAGGTATGAGCGGCATTATATGGTACCCTGCTCCTTCCATGATTACAAGATTGCCTGCGAAAACAATATTCCTGAACGATGGTGGCAGTTTTATCAGAAACTGGTATAAATTCTTTCAGGAAGATTTAATCCGGTGCGGATTATCCTGCAGGAAAGCATTCCATCCCGTGTATTTTTTTTCTGATACCGTATGGCTTCCCTGAAAATAGTGACAAACCGCCACTCCAAGAGCATCGGTGGCATCCAGATATTCCGGAGGATCCTGTAATTCCATTAAACGCATCAGGATGGCTGCAACCTGCTCCTTGGATGAATTACCCTTTCCGGTAATGCTTTGTTTGATTTTCCTTGGGCTGTATTCGAAGATGGGAATATCCTTGTACAGAGCCGCGGCCATGGCTACACCCTGTGCTCTGCCCAGTTTCAGCATGGATTGAATATTTTTACCGTAAAAAGGCGATTCAATAGCCATCTCATCGGGGTGGAATTCGTTGATCAGGGAGAGTATCCTGTCGAAGATCTTCTTCAGCCGAAGCTCATGCGAACTGAAACGGTTTAATTTCAGGATACCCAGTGTGATTAAATCAATTTTATTACCTTTATGGTGAATTAAACCATAGCCCATGATGGTGGTTCCGGGGTCGATTCCCAATATAATGCGGTCGTTTGGCACTGATGCAGATTGTATAGGATGAAAGCAAAGTTACGCAAAACCTATAATTATATTATCCGTTTCCTGATCATCCTGGCAACATTCGGTTTTATCTACAGGGAAATCACTCACAAACACGATCTTGCAGGGATTTACAAAAATTTCACAGCTCATATACATTCTGTTGATTTTCTTCTGGGGTTTTTGTCGGTATTTGCCTTGGTTTTTGTCAACTGGGGCATTGAAGCCAGGAAGTGGCAGTATCTGATCAAAAAGATTGAAGCTGTTTCCTGGTTGAAAGCTTTTGAGGCAACCTTATCCGGAGTAGCCGTAAGTTCATTTACTCCCAACCGTATTGGTGATTACCTGGGTAGGGTTTTCATCCTGGAAAAGGCAAACCGTATCCAGGGGATCCTGATCACCATCATCGGAAGTATGGCACAATTTCTGACCACATTTATTGCCGGTACGGCAGGGATAGCCATTATGGTTGGGATTTACAACGAACCAATTGCAAGGTACATGGGCATGTCGGAAAAGAGTTTCTGGTTTGCCTACTTCAGTCTGAGCTTGCTAACCCTTCTTATATATATTTATTCTTTATTATTTTTTACAAACGTATCGGTGATCACTGATATTACCGGGCAGATTTTCAGGAAGAGATGGGAAAAGTTGAAGCGCTATTTGGAAATCTTTTCACTATATAAGACCGGAGAGTTGCTTAAAGTTTTATACTTCAGTGCCTGGAGATTCCTGGTCTTTACCCTGCAATTTTATATTCTTTTAAGGGTATTCGGCGCAGAAGTGCCATTGGCAGAAGGGCTTATTTTAATAGGGATTGTATTTGTCGCCGTAACCATCATTCCTACGATAGCCATAACCGAACTGGGCATTCGGGGATCGGTTTCGCTGTATGTGTTTGGATTGTATTTTGCTCAGCAGGCACAGGAGGGAGGCATGCCCGAAGTGGCCGTGGTAGCAGCTTCCTCGGTATTATGGCTGATAAACCTGGCATTCCCGGCGCTGTTGGGTGCAGTGTTAGTCTTCAACCTGAAATTCTTCCGGAAAAATGACTGATTCGTTGTTGGGACTTACCATATTGTTTTGCCTGGGATACATCATCCTCATCGGTATATTCACGGCAGGGTGGTTCCGGATAAAGGATTTTTCTTTTCAGGAAGTTGCAGGAAGGCCATCGGTTAGTGTTATTGTTGCAGTAAGGAATGAGGCCCGCAGGATAGGGCTTCTGATCGGTGATTTGCTTAAGCAGGAAGCTTCATTTGAGCTGATTATAGTGGATGACCATTCGGATGATGGCACCGTTGAAGTTGTCAGACGCATCCTGGAAAAGCATCCTGGCATACTTTATCGATTATTAAAGCAGCCGGATGGACAGACCGGCAAGAAAGCGGCTATAGAAGCAGGGATCAGGGCTTCACGCGGTGAGTTGGTCGTCACAACCGACGGGGATTGCCGGGTAGGGCCATTATGGGTAACAGCCCTGGCAGCCTTTTACGCCCGCTACCATCATAAATTCATTTCCGGGCCGGTGTGTTACGAAAACAAAAAAGGATTTTTAGCTTCCTTAAGCTCCCTGGAGTTTCTCAGCCTGGTGGGGACCGGGGCCGGAGCCATCGGAGCAGGCATGCCCATCATGTGTAATGGCGCTAATCTTGCCTTTGAGAAGAAGGTTTATATGGAAATTGCTGCTACCATGCAGGGAAGAGAATATGCCTCGGGAGATGATGTCTTCCTGATGCATGGGATAAAATCCGGGTATGGCCCCCAAAGTATTGGATTTGTTAAAAATCCCGCTGCCATTGTGGTCACGGAACCGCCCCGCAACCTGCCGGCATTTATCAACCAACGCCTGCGCTGGGTTTCCAAAAGCAGGGGTTATGCAGACCCTGCAACAATTACAACCTCGCTGGTAATATTTGTATTTCATTTGTTTTTGCTGGTATTCCTGGTTGCAGGATGCTTTCACCCCGTTTTTCTCACCTCCTTTTTTATTATGCTCGCCGTAAAACTGATAGCCGACATACCCATTCTTCATGCGGTCAGCGGTTTTATGGGGCAGAAAAGACTGTTATGGTATTATCTGCCGGTACAGGCAATCTACATACCTTTTGTGGTTTTTGCCGGATTAGCCGGCAACCTGCGGGGCTATTCCTGGAAAGGACGGAAAAAAAGGAGGAAAGAAGCTTAACACTTACCCAATCAAGGCTTCTGCTATCTTTAAATCGATATTTCTGGTGATTTTGATGTTTTCGATATTTCCCTCAAACAAATGAATCTTGTATCCTGCAGCCTCCACCACGCTCGAATCATCGGTAAATGAATCATTAAATTCCTGCTTGTATGCCTTTTCCAGGATGTCGTAAGTGAAAGTCTGGGGGGTTTGTATCAAACGTACTTCTTTCCGGTCAAGCACCTTGCTGGTATTCTTTACCTTTTGGCGGATTGAATCCGTGACCGGCATAGCGGGTATGGCAGTCCCGTATTTCTCCGCTATGGTAAAGGAATTCAGTATCACTTTGGGGCTCACAAGAGGTCTCACACCATCGTGAATGGCGATAAGGGAACCGGGTTTAACCAGGGCAAGTCCGTTCTTCACACTGTGAAAACGGGTTATTCCACCATAGGCAATGCTCAGAGGTATTCCGAAACTATGATTTGTACAAAGGTCATCCCATGTCTGACGGTGTTGTTTTGGGATAACCAGGATAAGTTCAATTTCCGGGGACGTTTCCCTGAAAACCCTGATGGTATGCATCAGCACAGGAATCCCGGAAATCTCGAGGAATTGCTTTGGCACCTCGGACTGCATCCTTTGTCCGCTGCCACCGGCTACGATAATGGCGTATCGTTTCAAGGAAAATCAGATAATCAACATTGCATCGCCGTAAGTAAAGAATTTGTATTTCTTTTCAACGGCTTCTTTATAAGCTTTCATCAGGAAATCATAGCCTGCGTATGCTGCTACCATCATCATCATTGAAGATTGTGGCAGATGCAGGTTAGTGATCATGGCATCGGCCACGCCAAATTCGTAAGGCGGGAAGATGAATTTATTGGTCCAGCCTTTAAAAGGCTTTACTTTGCCGGTGATAGAAACACAGGTTTCAAGTGCTTTCATGGAAGTAGTACCCACGGCACAGACCTTGCATCTTTTATCTTTGGCATGGTTGATAATCTCTGTGTTTTCTTCATCCACCAATACTTCCTCAGAATCCATCTTATGTTTGGTAAGGTCTTCCACTTCAATAGTACGGAAGTTTCCTAACCCGGCATGGAGGGTTATTTCAGCAAAGCTGATACCTTTAATTTCCATGCGTTTCATCAGTTCGCGGCTGAAATGCAGTCCTGCGGAAGGAGCAGCCACGGCGCCTTCGTGCTTGGCGTAAATGGTCTGGTATCTTTCTTCGTCTTCCGGCTCCACCGGCCTTTTATGAATTTTTGGCAGGGGTGTCTGGCCAAGGCCGTAAATGGTTTTCTTGAAATCTTCGTACGGACCATCGAACAAAAAGCGAAGCGTCCTGCCCCTTGAGGTTGTATTATCAATTACCTCTGCTACAAGGGAATCATCATCACCGAAATAAAGCTTGTTGCCTATCCTGATCTTGCGGGCCGGATCAACGAGTACATCCCATAGCCTGGATTCGCGGTTCAGTTCGCGCAACAAAAAGACCTCAATCTTGGCACCGGTCTTCTCCTTCGTACCATAAAGCCTTGCAGGAAAAACCTTGGTGTTGTTGATGACAAAAACATCACCGTCACCAAAATATTCCAGAATATCTTTAAACTCCCTGTGTTCGATAGATTGATCTTTGCGTCGTAGCACAATCATCCTGCTCTCATCTCTGTCTTTAGGAGGATAATTAGCAATCAAGTCTGGAGGAAGATTGAATTTGAACTGAGATAATTTCATTATATCAATCTATATTATATATACCATGTTCGAAAAAGAGCGTGCAAAAGTACAAAATCTATTAGCCAAAATCAAGAGTTTGTATAAATAAATTAATCAAAATCAGATGATTTGACAATGATGTTTATGGATTAACAATGAATACTTAAATTTGTTTTATACCGGTGACAATATTTTCAAATTGTTCGAGGCTCAGGGCATCTTCTATTCTCTTATCACCAATGGCAGTCCTGACAAGAGATTTAAGGTAGGCTCCATTTTGGAGGTATTTACCAAAATCGTGGACAAGGGAACGGATGTATGTTCCTTTACTGCATAGTACCCGGAAATCAATTTCAGGAAAGCGGGAAGTATCCACCTCAAATTCGTGAATAGTAACGTTTCTCGCTTTAAGCTGCACATCATGATCTTTTCTTGCCAGCCGGTAAGCGCGTGTACCGTTGACCATAATGGCGGAGAAGGCCGGTGGTACCTGTTCAATTTCTCCCAGGAAGTGCAAAGCAGCTTCCCTGATATTGTTTTCCGAAACGGAAGAAGTATCAAAAGTTTCCGTGACCCCGGTTTCGGTATCATAGGAAGGGGTTACGGCTCCGAGGAGCATGGTTCCTTTGTATTCCTTATCAAGTCCAACGAGGCTGTCGATGGTTTTTGTCGATTTTCCGGTGCATACGATAAGCAATCCTGTGGCCATGGGATCAAGGGTGCCGGCGTGCCCAACCTTTAAACCCTTTAATCCGAGGTTTCTTCTCAGGAGGTGGCGGATCTTGTTCACAACATCGAAAGAAGTCCAGGTAAGCGGTTTATCAATGAGCAAGACTTCTCCTTGTTCAAAGTCGAATAGTTTATCAGGAAGAGTAGTATCCATAAAGCCTCCAGGGGCATTAAGCTGTTATAATGGCAATTACTCCGGCAATCACGCAATAAATGCCAAAATAATACAATTTTCCTCTTTTAACAATATTGATCATCCATCTACAGGCAAGCCATCCTGAGAAAAAGGCTGCAAAGAATCCTATCATCAGGGGAAGGGCGCTGATACCTCCATCCTGTGTCATATTTCCTTTAAGGAGGTCCATCAGGTTGGCTCCTATAATCGGGATAAGCACCATAAGGAAGGAAAAGCGGGCTACATCTTCCTTCTTATTGCCAAGGAGCAACCCTGTGGATATTGTAGCACCCGAACGTGAAATGCCTGGTACGACGGCCAGCATCTGCGCAATGCCGATAACAAATGCATCCATAAAGCCGATATTTCTCCGGTTGTTTCTCCGGATATGTGTAGAAAAAAGCAAAACTGCCGTAACCAGCAACATAGAGCCGACAAAAACCATATTTCCGTTAAACAGGCTTTCAACGAAATCGCGAAAGAAAAAACCAACAATCAGCACAGGGATCAAAGATACCAGGATCAAGGCGACATAGCGGGTTTCTTCATTCCAGCGGAAGGCAGCCACACCGCGGAATAGCTTCCCTATTTCCCGGTAAAAGACAACGATAGTACTCATGACGGTAGCGCCATGAACGACAACGGTAAAAATCAGGCTGCGCTCGGCATCCACACCCAGGATGGCCTTTCCGAGTTCTAGATGTCCGCTGCTGCTAATGGGCAGAAATTCGGTAAGTCCTTGCAGGATACCTAAGATCAACGCTTCAAACCAGGTCATTTAATCGTTGGTAAAATTTAATCCTGGGCCTTTTTCATAATAGCAAAGATCTCAATCACATAACCGGCCAGGATGAGGATGGGAGCCAGGGTCATGCGGCGGAAGCTGAATATTCTATCGCTAAAAACGTTGGGGTCATCGGATCCACCCCCTATCATCAGAAGGAAACCGACAACGATAAACGCCAGGCCAATGAGGAGAAGCCGGTAATTTGCCTTACCAAAAGCAAAAGTGACGGATGCCGGCTCGGATTGTTTTTGTTTTTCCTGTGGTTGAACGGTGTCCGTATGTTTCTTCACGGGAGTATTTTTTTTCCTTACCATGATTGCTCGATTTGAGGTCAAAGATATTTATTTTTTCCCATCCGGTGCAAAGAGGATCAAAGATTAGCTTGTTTTTGCTTTATTCTTAATAATAATACAACGAATCCGCTTTCATCCGCAGATAGCGCCTGACAGCCGTGAATGTGGATATCCAGGTCATAAATACCGCCAGAAGTATCACGGAACCGAAAAGTATGGCAAACAGGTCAATATCCCGAAAATCTACCAGTTCGGGAAACTCCTGGCGGGCACCGTAAACAATACCGGCAAGCAGGATTATCGCCAGGAAAGCGCTGTATATTCCCTGCATGATTCCTTTCATGATGAAAGGCCGGCTGATGAAACCCCTGGTAGCTCCAACCAGTTGCATGCTTTTTATCAGGAAACGTTTCGAATAAACGGAAAGGCGGATGGTATTATTAATCAGGGCGATGGATATGATCAATAATAATGCACTGAAACCCAGAAGGATCACCCCTATTCTCTGTATGTTTCTGTTAATAAGGTGTACCAGCGACTTCTGGTAAAACACTTCTTTTACGTTCTTATCCTGCAGGATGAAATTTTCAATGACAGCAATGCTGTCTTCGTTGGCATAATCGGCCTTTAAGCGCAAATCGATGGAAGCAAGCAGGGGATTATAACCCAGGAAACCGACAAAATCCTCCCCCAGCTCTTTCGTCATTTGTTCGGCCGCTTCCTCCTTGGTAATATATTCCGTTGATTTTGTAAATTCAGAAGCATCCAGGATCTTCTGAAGCTGTATGATCCCGGCTTCCTTCACGTCTTCCTTCATAATAATGGCAACGCTGATGTTCTCCTTAACATAATCCGACAATTTCCTGGCATGCAGGATGACCAGTCCGAACAAACCCATCATAAACAAAACCAGCGTTACGCTGACCATGGTAGTAGCATAGGACGACCGCAGGCGCCGCCGTGTGTATTTTTCATCTTGCCTCGCCATCTTTTCCGATATTTCTGTCGCTAAATTAAGAAATTTTTGTTGGTATTTGATTTACGCTTCGGGTATAAGTTCAGTAAGGTTTTTATGGGATATTATTTTTACTGTTTGGTATTATTTATGCCGAAAGCTTTCGTGACTCTGTCAACCCACATTCGGCATCCCTATATTTATCACTTTCTTTGATGTATGTCTTTCATAATAGATTTACCCTTCCTTCAGGAAATATTGAATTGGTTAATGCTTTGAACTTTAGGTCAAAAAAATTAAAATAGCAATTCCAGATTTCCATTGTAGAGCAATTTCCTACAAAAAATTCAATCTGAATTTTTGCCGTAAAAGAATATATTCCGAACTTTATGGAAATTATCAATCTAAAAAGAATAACCTTAATAAAAACAAGGAGTCAACCATGGATAAGTCACAAATTATTGTAACTGGTGATATCGCATTAGATAATAATATATATAAGGGTCAACGGAACTCTCCTGAAGATATGGGATATGGAACTCAGATAATTGAAAAGGAAGGTGGTTCATATCATTTGTATAAGATTATTCAAAACATAGTAATACAAAAATTTTCTGAAATAGGTGAGGTAATAGAGATAGTAAAGAATGAGATAGTTAAACTACCTAAGGGTTCAAGCAAAGAAAGAAAAAAACTAGAAGGAAGGAAAAAAAATCTGGAAGATGAGAAATTGATGTGGGGAAATTGCAACATTATTTTCGGCCTTGAAGAAGAAATATTTGATGCTTCGAAATTTCCATCATGCCTTATTACCTATGCAACTTGGAATAAATTAAAATATGACGTACCGGAAAATTTTCAGAATGATATAGGTGAAAATATTAGTTCATGGAAAGTAACAGAACCCTTAGGATTTGGGACAAAAGAAAATTCTGAAAAAAAACAGTGTCTTAATAATTTTTACGGTAATCAAAAATTAACTACGAAAATAGCTCCAAATATTTTGGTTTTTGATGATGGTGGAGGTAATTTTAGAAATGATGAAAAGGCCTGGGAAAACTTGCTCTATGATCATCCAGAAAATAAGCAAAAAAGAAAAAAGAAAAAAATAGATCATATCATTCTTAAAACAGCTTACTCTGTTGGTAATGGCAAATTGTTTCAAACTCTTTCAACGGAATTTAAGGATATTCTCACCATCATAGTTTCAGTCAATGAGATACGAAAGGAAGATGTATTGATTTCAAAAGGGGTTTCATGGGAACAGACAGCACTAGACTTGGTTTATGAGCTAAAATATAATTCATCAATAAAAATGCTATTAGACTGCAAACATCTAATTGTAAATCTGCAATCTGAGGGTGTTTTTTATCTTGAAATGAAAGATCGTGAAATATGGAAGTGCCGTTTAATATTTGATCCTGAATTTCTTGAAGGAGAGTGGGCTGAAAAACACAAGATTTTAGGTAATGTAATCGGATCTATGACTTGTATTACTGCTGCAATTGCATATGGTTTTATGGAGAGTGTTTTTAATATTGAGTCAATGATAACTAAGGCTTTGTCTGCAAAGAGGAAATACAAAATCATAGGTCATGGAAAGGACAATAGCATTCCTGGATTTCCAATGGGAGAGATATGCAATGAAGTTATTAATGCCAAATCAATTTTTTCATCTGCTTTTGTTCCAATTCCTGAAAACAAAAATCCTAAACCGAATATTAAAAACAACATCCCAAGAAGCACCTGCGAGAAGGATAGTGTAACCAGCGCTTTTCAAAATATGAACTGGACTATATTGGAAGGTGATTATAAACCTGCTCCCAATAAAGAATTGAAGCCATTATTTGATACTGCATTCAGATTTGCTATAAATGGTGAGAAAGAATTGGCCAATACTCCTTTTTTGAAATTCAAAGATTTACTGACTTATGATAGGCGGGAAATAGAATCATTAAGAAATATCAGAAACCTGATTGATGATTACAATGAAAATGACAAGGGCGAGAAACCTCTATCACTGGCTGTTTTTGGAATGCCCGGTTCAGGAAAATCTTTTGCTGTAAAACAATTGTCAAAGTATTTAAAACTTCCATTTAAAGAATTCAACCTTTCACAATTTGTTGATGTCAGGGAATTGGAAGGTGCCTTTCACCAGGTCAGAGACCTGGTCCTCGGAGAGAAAGATGTTCCGATCATCTTCTGGGATGAATTTGATTCTCAGGCCTATCGTTGGTTGCAATATTTATTAGCTCCTATGCAGGATGGTAAATTCCAGGAAGGACAGATCACTCATCCCATCGGGAAATGCATATTCATATTTGCCGGTGCCACCAGTTACACTTTTGAGACTTTTGGTGTGAATCATTATGATGAACCAGGAAACAAAACATCTCCTGTTGAATTGAAGAAATATGAAGCTAACCTTGCAAAAGACAGGGATTTGATCCTTAAAAAAGTTCCTGACTTTAAAAGCCGCCTGAGTGGTTACTTGAATATACAGGGTCCAAATCAATTGGAATGCCTTGATAAAAACGGAGAAATAGAAAAACATAAAGATGGAACAGTTAAATTAAATTTAGAAGATATCTTTTATCCCATTAGAAGAGCATTGTTCATTCGCGGGCTGGCCGGTAAGAAAGGTAATGAGGAATTAATAATTGATAAAGGATTATTAAATGCACTTATTAAAACTACTAAGTTCACGCATGGATCAAGGTCTCTGGAAAAAATCATTTTGCACCTGAAATCTAAAAATGATAAACAATTGCAAAGATCAAACCTTCCATCGGCGAGTGTGCTTTCAATGGTTGTGAACTATTCAGAGTTCACTCAATTACTCAACGAAGATAAAGATTTAGATTTCATGGCCTATAAGATTGCACCGGAAATTCATAATAACTGGATAAAGCTGGGAGATGATCAGGATTGGAAGCTTGAATACCACAAGGAATATAATTATTTACCAACTCATTTAAAGGAAGAAAACATTGCTGCTGCAAAAAGAATTCCCGGGATACTGGAATTTGAGAACCTAAAAATTGTAAGTAAAGAGGAGAAAGGTTTTTATAATGAAATTGATTTTAGTAAGATTCAAAAATCTGATACAAAACTTGAACAATTAGCTATTGAGGAGCATAAAGGCTGGGTTGAAACAAAAACTAAGGCTGGCTGGCGATTTAACGAAGAAAGAAATGATGACAGGAAACAGCACAACTGTATCATTGGCTGGAACGAAAAAATTATTGGCATCAAGAAAGGTGAAAATGAAATTACTTTATCAGAAAAGGATAAGAATAAGGATAAAGATGCTATTATTAATTACCCAGATGTATTAAGTGCTGCAGGATTTATGATTGTCGAGAAGAAATAATCCTTAATATGGAAAGTAGACATAATAAAATTCTTCTTGATAGTTTATATGAATCTTATTCCTGGCAGCACTACAAAAAAAACAAACCTATTTGGGCAAAAAAACTGAAGCAGCCACAAAAGATAAAAACCCTGGAAGGTGAAATAACCTGCCATGCAGGAGATTATTTATGCAAAGGACCTGCTGGAGATATTTGGGGACAAAAAGAAGAATCTCTTTTGAAAAAGTATAATCCTGCATATGGTTCAGAACCTGATAAAGGAGGCTGGCAAGAATTTATTCCAAAGCCAGAAGCAGGTGGTGTTATGGCAGCCCAGGTTGAATTTGATTTTGTAATTGAGCATCCCACCTGGGGAAACATGAAAGGAAAATCCGGAGATTATCTTGTGAAAAACTATGAAGATAAAGACAGCCAATACCCTGATGATATGTGGATAGTGAGAAATGAGATATTTAAGTGTACATACGAACTGGTCAATCCCTAATTATTTAGCTAAAAGTTTTTGTGCATTAATAATGGATTTTAGGTTCTTCACCCCCTCCTCCAACCTCAAAAACTGCTCAGCCTTCAAAAAATCAGTTGAGTTATTGATGATATTGTTCATCATCCGTTTATCATTATAAAAGTTGATGTGCTCCAAACGTTTGGGATCGTTGTTGTCCAGGATTTCATGAATCTTACCCTCTTTATCAACTTTTGCTACAGTAATTAAATTTGTTTGGTCGGTAAAAAACCATGGATTATCAGATGTATTTTCCTGCTTCCATATAAATCCTCTTTTTGTATTTAGCATTGAATACAATTTCTTCCCTGTTAAATCTATAGCCTTCAGTGTTCCATTTGCCAATGCGATAAGCAAAACGTCCTTCTTTTTGTTATAATATAAATCCCATAATAATTCATTTTCAAACTGGTATTCTTTTATCACCTTTAGCTTTTTATTAAGCTTGAACAATTTTCCCTGGTATCCTGAGGCAAACACATAATTATCCACCAATAGCAATCTTACCAAGGTATTGTTGAAAATATTCTTTTTAATCACTTTTCCTGATTCCAGGTTGATGGAGTAAACAGAACCTTTATCATCAGTAAAAAACCCGGTATCTGAACTTCCATCCATAACAAATGCCCACATCCCGAATTCTGAAACATCAGTAAACTTTTTGGTAATATTAAGAGTTGAACGATCGATGAAATGCAACGACTTGCTTCCGCCGCCTACAACGTATTTATCTTTCCATATTTCAACCGGGGTTGAGTAATCAGTTTTGGTGTCAAAGACAAACTTCTTTTTTAACATGCCAGTTGAATGAATAAAAACATACAAGGTTTCTTTTCCAGATTCAGGAGAACCGTGGTTCCCGAACAACAAATGATCATTTTGTTCGTCAATAATTAATGAACTGGAATAACCGGCATTGATCTCCTCATCCTGGTATACCTGCAACAATTTCAAATCATCAAGAGCATATTTATGAACAGAATTGTCATGAGAAACAGTATATAATAATTTATCATCCGCAATCAAGGTATTCCTCACAGAATACTTATGTTCATTGGTTTGGCTAAAGGTAAACGAGCTGTCCAGTTGACAGGTTCTTACTATACCATTGCTGGTGTTAGTGGTAATTAAAAGATTTTTAGCATCACTATAATTTACCGATCTTAAACCGACAACATGATCGAATTCATATGAATAAAGTTTTTTTATTTTATCATCAGTAACTTTCCAAACTGCGATTTCATGATAGTTATGTGTAAAAAAATTATTCTTACCAACTGGTTTCAGATGTATAATGTCACGATCATGAGCATGTTTAGATTTACGTTTATTGGGGGTACTCCCTTTGATATTCCAGTAAAGTATATTTTTTCCTGAAGCAACAATAATTTTATTTCCGATAATGCATCCATAAGCGCTCAAATCATACTTTGAGTTTATTTTTTCAGGAGTTCCATGGTTCTTAAAATCCCAAATTCCAATTTTGTTTTTAGTGATTGCCGCGAGATAGGAGTTGCCAACAATATAACTATTAATAAATGCACCATCCTTCGGATAATACCTTGAAACAGGGCGGGAAGATCGCTTGTCCCATTTATAAACTTTATTGTGTGGTTTGCCATAATAAGCATCCCTGGCATAAACAAATTTGTCATCAACATAAATGTCGCAATACCCATAGGGCGACCAGGATTCATACCTTCCTACAATTTTTGCATCAGCCATATTAACAGCAATCACAGCCCATTTTATACTGTCAGCATAATACAGGATTTTGTTTGTATCGAATTCATTATCCAGAACTGTATCATGACAACAATATTTATCCTCATCTCCGATCGGTTTGAAGTCATTGATCTTTTCTAAACCAAAACGATCGAGTAAAGTATAGAATCTATTTCCTAAATTTAATACGACAAAATTATTTGAAGTGCATATTTCATCGATATTTCGATCACCCGGATCATAAGAATCCAACCTTTTGCCAGTAGCAACCTCAATGGAAAGAAGTTTTTTATTTGATTCTTCTTTGACCAATAAAGTTTTTCCATCCGGAGTTATTGCAATTTTGCTATAGTTTTCATCTTCTCCATAGCACAATACTTTTCTTATAACCTGATTTTTTACAGGATTTGCATAGAATTGGAAAATCTGCCTTCCTGAGGTTACAAAAAGGTGTTCACTTGTGGGATCAACACAAATGCTTGTGATGCTTGTTAAACTTTCGGGTATAATGGTTTTTAACTTGTGATCAAAACCTGGGATTATATTACCTGTGATCTCTGCCAGCTTATCATGAGCTGAAAACTTTATTAATTCCTGTTTTTTCATGGGTGATACTAATCTAAATAGTATTTGTAAACGTCTTTTTTGTCCAGACCGATGATCTGTGCAAGTGCACTTATCAAGTGGTCTGGCTTTACTTCCTTATTCCCGGATTGTTTGCAAATAGCACAAGCTTCCCGAAGTGTTCTTATTGAGATATCCTCCAACGGCTTATTCTTGACAAATTGTTGGATAAGGTTGAATAATGTATCTATCAATTCGCCTGATAAATCAACTTTGAAAGTATTTTCAAATTCTTTTCTTTTTAGCTCCATTTTGCGGCCAACATCAACAGCAAAATATGCTTGCGACATCTCATTTACTTTTTTCTTAAGCGGACTTATGAGCATTTTCAAGGAGGATACATAAGTTTCCAGGCCATTGTTCTGCATGATTCCAAGCCTTCTTTTTTTCTCATCGTCTTTTGGAAGATTGGCCCTTTTAGTCTTCCATTCAAAAATTTTGATGTTAATTCTTCTCATCCTCTCATCCATATCTTTCATCCTTTCTGATAGTGACTTACCTTCTATGACAAAATCGGGGTTGACAGGAATACCTGAGAACTTTAGTATTCGTTCAATTTTATCGCGAACCTCTTTTGATTTTTCAATGAGCTGCATATAATATTCCGAACTCATTTTAGAAGAATATTTATCAATTTTTTCTAGCCGTTCCAACTCTTCGTCCCTCAGCTTTTCAATTTCAACTTTTTGTAAGTCAGTTAAGCTGTCGTAATAAACATGATTGTTCAGAATATCAGGGTGAGCCAGTTTGATTGTTTTTTTTGACTCTCTTCTGCTTTCACTCTTTAACATGCGCAGGTAGTTATCACTGCGTGTTCCGCTGTCGCTGCTTGCAGCATATGACGATTTTAGGAAAGATTGTTCATAGGCCTTGTGGAGTTTTGCCTCTTTAGTTTGGGCTTGCAATTCAGCGATCCTGTTCAACTCTTCACTCCATTCTTTCATCGCAACATTTAATTGCTGCTCAACATCTTCTTCGCTGGTATCCGGGTTTAACTTTTTGAATTTAAGCTTCCATTGCAGTTTCTGGGCTTCTATGAATAACTCCCTGTAGCTGATCTCAAGCTCACCTGCTTTCTCAAGAAAATCCATCTCAATTTCATCCATTTTCTTTTCGGTTTCATTGTATTGATTGATCTCATCCTCCAGGTTGGCGAAATTTGATCTCAATTCCCGGTATTTGTAAATATAGGCTGATCGCATTTCAGATGATCCCCCGGTTAAAGCTTCCAGTTCATCCGATAGGTTTGCAATTATGGCCGACTCCTTTGAGTATACAGCAAGGTGTAATTTGTAATCAAGCAATATACGTTCAAGGATGATCCTGACTATTTCATTGTTCAAATTAAAATCACTCCATTTTATTAAGTTCAGTATCCTAAAAAGGTTGGGAGTTTCATCCTGGTTTACTGATTCCGGTTTATAGGCATGAAACAAAACCTGAATGTGGTTTCTTTTGTCCGGGTTATTTTGGATGATGGAATACTCATAATTGTATTTTGCAAATACGGTGAGTTGAGTAATGATACTTTCGTTCCTGAAAATACCATACAACTCCGGGTCAAATCCATGTGAACCGTTCAACAGAAAGCTTGAATATCGTTGTTGAAGCCATTCGGGATCAAGGTTCTTATCAATTTTCAATAAGGTACCTATCAGGGAAGCAGGATGGATTTGTTTGTTTCTTTCTGTTGTTTGCATGAAATAAAATTTTAGTAAGTCATTTATCATTTTTTTCTTTGCACCTGTATACTTTCATATTTTATGCCATCACCTGTAAACACAGCACGTCCAGAAGCTTAGAAGGTTCTGCCTATATGTTTAAAAGATTATTTGCGTGAATAATGCGCGGAAATAATTATTTCTTTGCTGAGGAATTTTCCCCACAAATTGTAAAGTAAAAAAAGTGAAATTCAATAGAGGGGTTTTGCTAATATTACATAAATTCGCAAAAAACTATCTTTTATGGGAAAAAGAGACGCATTTATAAGCCATTCAAGCAAAGACTCTCAAATTGCAGAAAGAGTCTGTGCTTATTTTGAATCCAACGGATTAAATTGCTGGATAGCACCACGGGATGTAACGCCAGGTAGCAATTTTGATGAGGAAATTATTGAGGGAATAGAAAATTCTAAAGTTTTTATTTTGTTGATTTCGAAAGATTCAAACATGTCAGACCACGTTCATCGGGAATTGCATGTTGCTGCTGAAAATGGAAATGCAATTTTTCCTGTAAGGCTTGAAGATATCAAACCCAGTAACAAATTAAAGTACTTGTTAATTGGAAAACATTGGACAGATGCATTTCAACCGCACTACTCCAAAGGATTATCTGTTTTAACTGGTGTCATTAAGGATTATATAGGAAAAACTACCAACACAATTAATGGGGATAAAGAAATTAACATTGCAGATTTAAGAGGGAAATTCCCAAATAATTCTATTGCATCCATAAAATTAAAAGATGGTAAGGAGGAAATTATTGAAAATTTTC
>Ga0180009_10002827_pt1 | contig 20178 bp, 18 predicted proteins | sample OS_PC_MetaG_FD_123537 | JGI IMG/M metagenome (GOLD analysis project Ga0180009, IMG submission 123537) | Groundwater microbial communities from the Aspo Hard Rock Laboratory (HRL) deep subsurface site, Sweden - OS_PC_MetaG | ecosystem: Environmental > Aquatic > Deep subsurface > Groundwater...
CCTGGGTAAAAAAGATTTGCCAAAAAATAATAGGCAAAGGAAGTGGGAATGACTTTATTGTCTTTAGTAATAAAAATAAAGAGATAAATCTTTCCCCTGCCTGGGTAAAAAAGATTTGCCAAAGAAGAACAGGCATAGGAGCAGATGGCCTGATCATTATTGAAGACTCCAAAAAAGCAGACTTTTTGATGCGTATTATCAATAGTGATGGCAGTGAAGCAGAAATGTGTGGAAATGGAGCCAGATGCGCAGCTTTGTTTGCCACGTTATCTTCTGTCGCTAAGCCTAAAATGGTCTTTGAAACTAAAGCAGGCTTGATCAGAGCAGAAGTTTTTAATAATGAAGTTAAGATTAACTTAAATAATCCTAATAGTTTAATCTTAAACAAGATGATTAAATTAGAGGACTCTTCTCTTTTAGTTCACCATATTAATACCGGAGTTCCTCATACCGTCTTAATTCTCAAAGAAATAAGCTCTGTGGATGTAGAAAGCTTAGGAAAAAAGATTAGATTTCACCAAGATTTTGCTCCGAAAGGGACAAATGTTAATTTTGTTAAGGTGATAAACAAGGAAAATATAGAGGTTAGGACTTATGAACGAGGGGTAGAAAGCGAAACTCTTTCTTGTGGAACTGGTTCTGCGGCTTCTGCTTGCATTGGTTATTTATTAAAGTTAACTTACCCTCCAGTAAAAGTAAAAACAGCTGGAGGAGAATATCTTACCATAGACTTTCAAGAAAAAGACTCTCAAATAACTAATTTAAGTATGAGTGGTCCTGTTTCTGTAGTTTACGAAGGAAAGATTAAAAATCCTAATCTTGAAATATAGTAATCGTTCAGCTATCAGCAGTCAGCTAAAGCTAATAAAATCAGGCAGTAGCGTGTCTGACAAAACACCCTTTCTCTTGTCTTAATGGACTTATTTCTAATAAAACTGATAACTGATAGCTGAACGATTACAAAATATAATTAATTGAGGAGGAAATTTATGTGGAAGGGTTGTCTAGTAGCTTTAGTTACTCCTTTTAAAGATGGAGAAATAAATTATAAGGAAGTAGCTTCTTTAATTGAATGGCAAATAAAAGAAGGAGCTGATGGTATTGTTCCTTGTGGAACTACGGGAGAGTCTGCAACCTTATCCTTTGAAGAACATAAGGAAATGATAAGATTTGCGGTAGAAAAAGTTAATGGACGGGTTCCAGTTATTGCTGGAGCTGGCTCTAATAACACCAAAGAATCCTTAGAACTCTTAACTTATGCCAAGAAAGTAAGAGCAGATGGAGCTTTAGTTATTTGCCCTTACTATAACAAGCCTACTCAAGAAGGAATATATGAACATTTTAAATATTTAGCGGAAGCAGTAGATATTCCTATTGTTCTTTATAATGTTCCTTCTCGAACAGGAGTAAATATGGAACCTCTTACCATTAAAAGACTTTCTCAAATTAAAAATATTGTCAGCATCAAAGAAGCTTCTGGCATGATAAATCAAGCTAGTGCTATTATTGACCATTGTAATAATGATTTAACCTTACTTTCTGGAGAAGATTCTTTAATCTTGCCCCTCTTATCTATTGGCGGGAAAGGGGTTATTTCCGCAACCGCTAATATCGTGGCTAAGGACATGGCACTCCTTATTAAAAAATATCTTTCTGGAGATATTCATGGCGCCCAAGAGCTTCACTATAAACTACTTCCTGTTTGTCACAATATGTTTATCGAGACTAACCCTGCTCCTGTAAAGGAAGCTTTGTATCAAATGGGCAAGATTTCATCTCCTGAAGTCCGATTACCTTTAGTTACTTTAAGGGAAGAAAATAAGGAACGGATTAAAAAAGTTCTCTCCAGTTATGGTTTAACTTAGCCCTTATTAATCATAATTTGACATAAAATTGCTATAAATGCCCCTAGGAACTGATTGATTTGTCGGGGGTTTTTTACCTGAAATTATGTTCCTAATAAGGATGAAAGGAGTAAGCGATGAAGATAATAGTTACTGGAGCAGCAGGAAGAATGGGTTTAAGTATTATTACGGCTCTTTATCAAGATCCAGAATTACTACTTACTGGTGTAGTAGAAAGAAAAGAACATAAATATATTAACCAAGATATTGGTATCTTGGCGGGCATAGGAAATACAGGTTTAATCGTTGCCGATAATTTAGAAGAAATCATCGGAGAAGGCGATGTCTTAATTGATTTTACCACACCTCAAGCTACTATAGAGCACTTAAAATATGCTTATGGTTATCAAAAAAAGATGGTCATAGGTACTACTGGGCTTAGTGATGACCAAATAACTCAAATTAAGGAATGTTCTCAAAAAATAGCGGTGGTTTTTTCTCCAAATATGAGCATAGGAGTAAACTTACTCTTTAAGATTACTGAAGAAGTAACTAAGATTCTTGGCCCTGAATTTGATATTGAAATTTTAGAAGCCCATCACCATCACAAGAAAGATGCTCCTTCTGGTACGGCTAAAAAATTAGCTGAAATTGTTGCTCTATCTTTAAATAGAGACTTAAAAAAAGTAGGCATTTACGGAAGAGAAGGTCTGGTAGGGGAGCGAAAAGAAGAAGAGATTGGAATCTTATCGGTGCGCGGGGGAGATATTGTAGGAGAACATAATGTTATCTTTGCTGGCGAAGGAGAACGTTTAGAATTAATCCATAAAGCTCATAGTAGAATGACTTTTGCCAAAGGTGCTCTTAAGGCAGCTAAGTGGTTATCTAATAAATCTTGTGGCCTTTATAATATGAATGATGTTTTAGGAATATAATTAGATAGAGACCAAAGATGGTAGCCTCTCGGTTACATTTCTTTATTGGCCTTTATAATGTGAATGATGTTTTAGAAATATAATTAAGCCATTCGTCTGCGTGCTAAGATAAGCTCTTTGAATTCTAATTAACTAAAAGGAGTCAATCATCTTGAGAAAAACAAGCCTGGGAAATTTAGGAGGATATACTTGAATAACAACTTTATTATAGAAAAAGCTAAAAGAATCCAAGAGCTACCCCCTTATCTTTTTGTAGAGATCGATAGATTAAAGAATGAAGCTTTAAAAAAAGGAGCAGACTTAATTGATTTGGGTATCGGCGATCCTGACCAAAAAACACCTGATTTTATAGTAAATGCCTTAAGTGAAGCCTTAAAAAATGAAGAAAATCACCATTATCCTTCCAATTATGGTTTATTAAGTTTAAGAATAGCTATTGCTCATTGGTATCAAAAAAGGTTTGGTGTTAATTTAGATCCAGAAAAAGAAATTTTACCTTTAATCGGCTCTAAGGAAGGAATTGGCCATCTTCCTTTAGCCCTTATTAATCCAGGTAATGTGGTCTTGGTTCCTAACCCTGGTTATCCTGTTTATCAAGCCGCCACTATCCTTGCGGGAGGAGAACCTTATCATCTTCCTTTATTAAAAGAAAATGAATTTTTACCCGTCTTAGAAAATATTGATCCATTTATCTTAAAAAAAACTAAGTTAATCTTCTTAAATTATCCAAATAATCCTACCGGAGCGGTAGCTAATAAGGAATTTTTTAAAGAAATAGTAAAATTTGCGGACCAATATAAGATTATAGTTGCCCATGATGCGGCTTATAGTGAAATTTATTTTGACCAACAAAAACCACTTAGTTTTTTAGAAATAGAAGGAGCTAAAGAGGTAGGCGTGGAGTTTCACTCTCTTTCTAAGACTTATTGTATGGCTGGTTGGCGCATAGGATTTGTCGTAGGTAAGGCTGAGATTATTGAAGCTTTAGCTAAGGTTAAAAGTAACTTAGATTCTGGGGTATTTCAAGCTATTCAATGTGCCGCCACGGTTGCCTTAAATGATACCTCAGACTTTGTGAACAAACTACGTTTCACTTATCAAGAACGAAGAGATGTGATCGTTGATGGACTTAATAAATTTAATTGGAAGACTAAAAAGCCTGAAGCGACCTTTTATGTTTGGATTAGTGTTCCTTCAGGTTATACTTCCTCAGAGCTTTGTAAAACTTTATTAGAAAAAGCTGGTATTGTAACCACTCCTGGTATTGGATTTGGGAAATACGGAGAAGGTTATATTAGAGTGGCTTTAACTACAGATAAATTTAAGTTAGAAGAAGTCATAGAAAGACTAAAAAAGCTTTCGTGAAGATTAAGGTAAGTGTATTGTAAATATTCCAGATTGCATCTTTTAATGAAAATTTGACTTAATATAATGGAGATTACAAAATAAAAAGGTGGTGAGAAAATGAGTAAAACAGCTATTCGGTACATCTCTAATAAAAAAGGCGATCTTACAGATGTAATCGTTCCTGTTAAACTTTGGCGTGAGATTGAATCCGAAAGAGAGACAGCATATCTTTTAAAAAGTGAGACTATGAAACAACGTCTTTTGAAGGCCAAAAAACGCCAAGAAGGGGTACCTTTTGATGAGGCTTGCAAAAAACTTGGAATTTGACCCTGCAGGATTTGAAGATTTTGCCTGGTGGGTTGAAAACGACCGTAAGAAGGCTCTAAAGATTATCAATTTGATCAAAGATATTCAGCGGAATCCATTTGAAGGAACAGGACAGCCTGAGAAGCTGAAGCATGAACTATCTGGTTGTTGGTCCAGACGCATTGATCAAGAACATCGACTTGTCTATAATCAGAATTTTGGCTTGCAGATATCATTACTGAAAACAACAGAGTTAATCATGGCAAAGAGGAGGTTGAAAAGATGTCTACTCGACACAAGATAGAGGTAGGTATTGTTTTAGGGATAGTGATGTTTTTGATCGTGGTTTTTGAAAAGGATAAGGGCAAGACAGGAGCAGGGGCGAAGGCATCTGACTTATCCGCTTCTGCTCATTACATAGGCGAATCCTACGGTGGTGGCATAGTGTTTTATGTGAATGATAGCGGACGGCATGGTTTAATAGCCGCCACAAGCGACCAAAGCACAGGAATGAGATGGGATGGCCTTAGCACAGAAAAGGAAATGATGTGGAAGATTGGTAATGATAATGCCGAACAGATTTGTGCCAGTTACCTATTTTCTTGTAATTAAATGTCCTTATTATTCGCCACCTTCATTATTCTAACAAATTTCTTAAAATATTATCAACTAAAATAGCTATCAGCAGAAAGCTTAAGCTTTCAGTTATTTTTATTAGCTGATTGCTGAAGGCTGACGGCTGAACATTTAACCGATTACCTTATTCCTTTTCCCCCAGTTATCAAAGATAAGATAGACAATCGGCACAATTATCAGGGTGAGGATGGTAGATGTAGTCAAGCCGCCCATAACTCCAATAGCCAGTCCTTTCATTTGTTCTTCTCCCTCTCTGAGTCCTAAAGCCATAGGCAGGAGGGCAAAGAAGGTGCAAATGGCCGTCATCAGAATGGGTCTTAGTCTAATCTTAGCGGCAGAGAGGACAGCCTCTTTTGTCTCTAATCCTTTCTTTTTCTGCTGATTGATAAAGTCAACTAAGACAATGGCATTGGTAACCACAATTCCAACTAACATAATGAGACCAATAAATGAACTGATATTTAATGATTGCCCGGTGATAAACAATGCCAAAAATACACCTATGGCGGCAAAGGGGAGTGAGGTCATAATGGTCAATGGGTGGATCAAGGATTCAAATTGAGCTGCCATAATCATATAGACTAAGATAATAGCAAAGATAAGCATCCAGCCAAGGTCACGAAATGTCCCCCGCATATCCTCATATTCACCACCAAAATCAATCAGATATCCCTGGGGTAAAGGTATCTTTGGTAAGACGGTCTTTATCTCCTTCATTACATCCCCCAACTTACGACCAGAAAGATTAGCCGTGATACTAATTAACCTCTTTTTATTAAGTCGCTTGATATTCCCCGGACCCTTTCCTTGTTCAATCTTGGCCACATCTCGCAGTAATATCTGTGTTCCAAAGGGGGTAGGAAGGCTAATATTTTCTATATCCTCAATGCTTTTTCGTTGTGATTCTTTGAGTCTGATGCGGATATCAATCTCTTTCCCTTTCTGTCTCAACCTTGTCCAGACATCTCCATCTACCGCGGTTTTAACTACCCCTGCCGCCTGAGCCACACTTAAACCTGCTGATGATAGCTTCTCGCGGTCATAGATTATTTGAAATTCAGGATTTCCCTGCTGAATACTTGTCGTTACATCAACTACCCCTTTTATCTTTGAAATTTCATCTTTAACTTCCTCGGCGATGTTTTGGAGGGTAGGCAAATCTTCACCACTCACCTTGACCTCAACCGGAGCCTTTCCGCCCATCATCATACTACCAATATCATTGATTTCAAGAATAGCACCAGGAATAGAGGTGGCGATTTTCCTGATCCTTTTGGTTACATCATCAGCAGTTACCTTCCTTTCTTTGCGGTCTTTTAAGGAGACCATGATCATAGCCGTATGGACTCCAGATACCTCACCCTTTCCCATTGAACCTGCCTGTGCCCCTCCTGCCAAGTTTACTCCGGTAAAAGTAAAGACACTGTCTATCCCTTCTATTTTCAGAATATTATTTTCCATAAAAGAGACAGCCTTAGATGTTTCTTCTAATGATGTGCCCACAGGCATTTTTAACTGGGACATAAATGAGCCTGTATCAGATTTTGAGATAAACTCTTGGGGAATAAAAGCAATCAGGACAAGGCTTAAGACAAGTAAGAGCAGGGAAGATGCAACCACCTTCTTTTTATGATTAAGGCACCATAAAAGTATTTGCCCATATCTTTCTCGCAGGGTATGATACCAACCTGTTTCTTTTTCTTCACCGGTAGTGGCGGTTAATATCTTCGAAGACATCATTGGGGTAAGAGTAACCGCTACAAAGAGCGAGGCAAATAAGGCATAAGCAACTACCCAACCAAAGGCTTTGAATAGTTCTCCAGCCACACCTGTCACAAAGACTAATGGAAAGAAAACCGCTACGGTAGTCAAGGTGGAGGCAATTATGGGCATAAAAACCTCATTTGCGCCAACAATAGCCGCCTCCTGCCTATCTTTACCTGTACTTATATGCCGAAAGATATTTTCAATAACCACAATAGCATCATCTACCAGCCTGCCCATAGCAATAATCAGCCCGGATAAGGTCATAATATTAATGGTGAACCCTCTAAAATACATCAGGATAAAGGCAGTAACAATGGAGAAAGGGATGGCTAAAGAGACAATGAGAGTTGGCCTAAAAGAGCGCAAGAACAGGAAAAGAACAACAATCACTAAGATGCCTCCTTCAATGCCACTCCATTTGGTAGAGTTAATGGTGCTTCTTATCTGTTTGGCTACTTCAAAGACCTTGTGTATCTGGACATCTTGAGGTAGATACCCTTCAATTATCGGTATTTGCCGCAAGATTTCATCGCTAACCGCAACGGTATTAGCATCTGCTTCCTTACGAATAATTATGCCTATTGTTTGTTGGCCTTTTAATCTGCCATAACCCCTTTGCTCCTTAAAGGTATCCTTTACCTCGGCTATATCCTTTAGATAGACGGGATTATCTTGTTTTATCCCAACAATTATCATTTCCATCTCTTTTGGCTGACTGAACTCGCCAATAGCTCGGAAGGTGTATTCTGTAGGTCCCTTGATTATCTTGCCACAGGTCTTATTCATATTTTCCAGACGCAATTTTTGAGCTATTTCAGCCAGAGAAATTCCTCGGCTTTTAAGTTTATCTGCATCAACCTCAATCAATACCTCCCGAATAAGCCCACCCATAGCCATTGCTTGCCCCACACCTTTGATCCTTTCTATTCTGGGAACAATAACATTATCAGCTAACTCCTTTAATTGGGCCAGGTCGCGAAGACTTGAAATGGTCAAAACCATGATAGGCATAGCACCGATGTCCATCCTGATAACCATAGGGTCTTTCGCCTCCTCCGGCAGGAAACCCTTCATAACTGATAGCCTTTCTCGCAGGTCTTCTGTGGCCGCGTCCAAATTTGTTCCCCAGTTAAACTCTACTACAACTAAGGAAACGCCTTCTTGTGAAGTAGAGGAAATCTTCTTTACCCCGGAAACAGTAGAAACAGCATCTTCAATAGGTCTGGTAATTGCCTCTTCTATCTCCTCTGGTGCAACCCCCTCATAGTTAGTAATAACCGTGGTAAGTGGAAAATCTATCTTGGGCATAAGGTCAATAGTTAATCTAAAAAAGGCGACTATGCCGATGATGATGATAATTAGTATCACCATTAACATAAAAACTGGTCTTTTGACGGATAATTCAGGAATGTTCATTGTTATTTATTTCCTCTCAGGCAGCAAGAATACAGAATTCAGGAGTCAGAATAGCCCCAGAGTAAGTTTCTAATAATTTGCTGACCTCTTCGAGTAGTATCAATAGTTTTGAAGAATCACCATACCCCAAATCATTAGTCAGGATTAAGTAATAACGAGACTCTTCTAATGACCCTTGAGCTATATTTAAGTAGCGAACCTTGTCCGCCCTACCTCTTTTCTTAAATCCCTCGGCAATATTTGCGGGAATTGAAACTACCGATCTCCGAAATTGAGATGTCAAACTATACATCTCCTCTTTAGGAAACTTTCTCGTAAAGATGTAAATGCCCAGAACAAACTGATGGGCTTTTTGCCATACGATTAAGTCTTGAAAACTACACGCAGGCTCTCTCATTCTGTCTCCTAAATTCTGAATTCTGAATTCTTGCTACTGAGTAGTTACTTCTTTGTTACCTTTACCAACGAGCCATCCTGTAAGTTTTCTACCCCACGAATAACAACCTCATCAGCCATGTTTAATCCTTCTGTAATTTCCACTTTTTCTAAGTCCTGAATACCTAATTTAACCTGTTTCAGTTTAGCCTTATTTGCTTCAATTACATAAAGGTAATTATCCAGGCCACGATTAAAGACTGCACCTTGAGGAAGACAAAGCACATTACTATGCTTCTCTACTTCAAGCCTGCATCTGGCAAACATACCCGGCTTGAGCAAACCCTGCGGGTTTTTAAGATAAATGGTGGTCTTAAAGGTTCTGGATTGAGGATTTATAGTCGGGGATAAGCAATAGATTATCCCTGTCCACCTCTTATCAGGATAGGCATCAAGCCAGACCTGGACACTTTGGTCTCTTTTAATTTTGGTAATCAGGTCTTCGGAGAGAGCCACCTCAAGTTTTGTGGTAGAGATATCCATAATGGCAAGGATTGGAGACTGGCCTGTCATCTCACCCTCATTCAGATATTTTGAGGTAATTATCCCGGAGATAGGAGCGGTAATATTGGTATCCCCTAACCCTTGCTTGGCAGAAGTAATGGCTGTCTCAGCCTGATTAACCTGAGCATTAGCAAGTTCAACCTGAGAAGAAGCCATCTTATAACCTGTGCTTGCCTTGTCAAAAGCAGCTTGGGCAATAGAATCAGTCTCTTTAAGCCTTTGGGCTCGATCAAACTCTATCTTAGTCAGCTCAAAATTTGTTTTTGCCTGCTTTAGACCTGCTTTAGCTGTATTTAACCCTGCTTCTGCTTGTAAAAGCCTGATTTGGGCATCAGTTGGGTCTAATTTTGCCACAACAGCACCTTGCTGGACAAAGTCATTCTCCGCAGCAAAGATTCTCAGTATTTTTCCACCAACCTTAGCCGAAATCTTTGCTTCACGAATAGGCAGGATAGTCCCCTGCAGGGTAGTGGTAAGGATTATTTCTGAGATAGCAGGCTTTGCAGTAGTAACACTAATTGCCTCTATCTTTGTCTCCATATCTTGTGGTTTTGCACACCCAACAATTAAAATCAATCCCAATACTATCATCCATTTCGCATTTCTCATTATTACTTTCCTCCCATTGCCTTTTGCAGCTTTGCCCGAGCTAAGTTATAGTCATACAATGCCTGATAATAATTAGTCCTTGTCTGGGTAAGCATTGTTTGGCTATCTAAAACATCTGTATTGGTTGCACAACCTTCTTTATACATCTCCTCGGTAATTCGCAAACCTTCCTCTGCCTGTCCAATGGATTTTTGGGCGACATCAATGTTTTTCTTAGTCTCCTCCATGCTAAGATATGCCTGCCTAACCTCAAGGGTAATGGCATCAGCCAGGGCAAGTTGTTGGGCCTTTAGCGACTCAAGGTTAGCCTCTGCCGAGTTGACTTTAGACCTTTTTGCTTTCCAGTCCCAGAGGTTATAATTTATCATAATTCCTGCCATCCATGTTTTTTCCCAGTCATTTCCTTGCTTTGCCCCCTTCTGGTAATCATAATTCCCTATCATAGACATAGAAGGGTAGTAGTTGCTTTTAGATAGTCTTACTATTTGAGCTAAAACACCAATATTAGCCATTATCTGCTTTAATTCTGGTCGTTTCGTTAATGCCTCTTTGATACCGGTATCCAGGTTTACTTGATATGGGGTAAATTCCAGAATATCCACTACATCAACAGACGCACTCTGGTCTTGTGCTAATATCTGATTAAACAACGCCTTAGCCAGGATAACGGCATTTTCTACCTTGATGAGATTTTGTTTTGTATTAGCCAATTGCACTTCTGCCTTGAGCACATCTACCTTAGCTACCATACCCGCATTATAGAGGTTATGGACTATCTGTAGGTGTGCCTCAACTTGTTTAACGGAATCTGTAGCAACCTGTTGAAACTTCGATGTCTTCAAGATGCCAAAATAGGTACTTTTTACTGCTAATATTAGCTCCTGCTTTACCCGCTCATACTCATATTGAGCAGACCTATGACTATATTCAGCCATCTCTCTTCCAGCCGAAAGTTTTCCTCCGGTAAAAAGTGGTTGTTGAAGGGTAGCCTTAAGATCATAAATATCATCATTACCTATAGTTATTGCTGCAAATGACGGGGCTTCATTTAATTTGGTGTAGTTTGAACTTAAGGCCAATGTAGGAAAAAAGGCTGATTTTGCCTCACTTATCTTTTCCTTAGCTGAGGTTACACTTTTTGATGCTGCCTGCAAGCTGTGGTTATTAGCAAGTGCTATCCGGATACCCTGTTCAAGCGTTAAGGGACTGGTTCCTGCCCATGTAGAACAGATAAGAGTAAGCACAACCCCAAAAAATATTACCAATCTTTTCATTCCTTAAGTACCCCCCTAAACCAAATTTCTAAGATGGTATCCCGCTCACTTGTGAGTGGATAATCCTCATCACTCATCAGCCATTTATAGATGATAGCATTAGTCATCCCAATCAAGGCAAAAGCTGCGGTTTGTGGATTGATATCCTTTATCACCCCTTTTTCTATGCCTCTACGGATATCTTCTTCTAATGGTATATAGGGAAGGTATTTTTCGCGGAATATCTTTCCAACCTCTTCTCTAAAGTCAGTCATCTCTTGAATCAGAACACGATAGAATCCGCGGTGTGTCTCAAAGAATTTCAAGTAGGTAGAGATTGCTTGTGTTGTTCTTTCAATAGGGGAATCAATGTTTTTAATTGCTTCCATAATGATATCCTTTATTTTAGAGATACCCCATTCTACCACAGCAAGAAACAATCCTTTTTTGCTTTCAAAATGACGATAAATCGTGCCCTTGCCTACCCCAGCCGTTACAGCTATCTCATCCACATCTGCCTTATGGTAGCCATCCCTTGAAAAGATAGCCATAGCTGCTTGCAGGATTTGTTCGGTTTTTTCTCGTTTTTTAGAAGAGATATGCCCTTCCATAGTCATCTCCTTTAAGATAATATTAAAATAAAACGGACTTGTCCGTTCTATTTTAATATTAGCCTAATTCAGTAAATTGTCAAGGTAATTCTTGCTTTTGATTACCCGCGACCATTATAACAATGAGGTCTTAAGCAAGCCTATTTCATGACCACAAGAAGCAAGATCCATCTATGAAGGTATCAAACAATATTGCGATTTGAGAAGGTAAAGATAAGATGCTCTAAATGTGGGGTTAAGGTAGAAAGATTAGGTTTTTTAGACAAATACAGCAGGTTTATACAAATAAAAAAGAGGGCAGATATTACCCTCTTTTTTATTTGTATATTTACCAATTATATAAATTTTATATCTTAATTATTCGTTCCGCTAATTTTTCAGCTATTTTTTCAGCTATTGCTTCCTGGAGATAGACACCTTCAGCTATTTTTTCTTTGGCTTCTCTTACTTTCTCTACCCTGACATCAGGAACAGCTCTGATCTTACTTTCAATCTTTTCTTTCCTTGAGAGACTTTTGGCTTCTTGGGAGATACTAACTCCATCCATGCCCATGGATTTTGCCTCTGGAGCAGCTTCTTTTTTAGCTGCTGGCGTAGATTTTGTAATTTCTTTTGGTCTTCCAATAGGATCTATTAACATCGGTAGAAACCTCCTACTTCTTTAATCGGCTAAAAAGGTAAAAAACTTTAGCAATATTTTTAAATTTTCTTTAATTAAATCTTTTTTGTCTGAATTTTGTCTGAATAATATTGTTAATAATAATATCGGTAATTACTTTTTAAAACTTAATAAAAAGCATTATATCTTTTAAAATTAAATCTTAAATTAATTTGAGGGCAAACAAGTTTATCTTTTATTGCTCGGTATTATTTCCTATGTCTAGTTTTCGTTAATAACTACTATAGCTAAAACAACTGAGTCTGTATTTGACTTTTTATGACCAATAACCACGATACGATCATTCATCTTTGATATCCAAATTAAAAATAGTAGTGAACACCCAATCCAATTCCATACCCTATAATTGACTTCTTTTCAAGCCATTGGAGATTATTTTTCTCTATATATTCGTCTCTATCTCTTCCTCCAAACACCCCTACTTCTAAATTTAATTTTAAATCTTCCCACTCTTTCGTTTTGCCAAACCAAAATTCTACCCCAAAAACTCCTTGGATTCCATAGGCTTCCCAAATTTCTTTAGTGTTAGCACCTTCTTTCTCTATATCTTTATATCCACCTCCTCCAAGGCTAAAATACGCATCAATCTTTTCCTTATCCCTTACTTTATAGAGCATCCCAAAGCCAAAGTTAATATTATAGTCATTTCCTTCTTGCCAACCCCCGAGAAGAAGTTGAGTGCCTATCTTTGGAGTATGCCAATGCCTAATGCTAATACCTGAAATACCCGAAGGGGTAACTTGGAAACCTACGCCAGTACTTGAACTTTCTCCGGCGTAAGTAAAAAAAGGTAAACAACTAATACTTCCTAAGAGGATTAAAGCAAGTAGTAATCTTTTCATTATCCCTTGTAATATGTCGGCGATTTTTCCGTCACCTTTGCCCAATTCACAGACAAGCGAACTTTTTTGCCACACGATTAAACCTTGAAAACTACATACAGGTGTTTTCATTCTGACTCCTAACTCCTTTCTTCTTTTAGATATTGAACAGGTGTTTTATAGTTTAAACTTTTGAGTCTTGTATTGTGATTATAATTATCCACCTATTCAATAACTTGTGATTTTCATAATTAAAATTGCTGAGTCCTGATGAATTATTTTTGAAGATAAAACCAACCATATATTTTAAAATGCCACTTACCAGTTTGGCCATCAGAGAATTAGATTGGGTAGAAATAGTCTTTAAGAAAGATAGGGGTGTAACTATAATTACCGCTAATGATAAAAAGCTTAAGTTGGATTGAGCCTTCAGGCATCAGCTCTCAATTATTTTTATTATATGCAATCCATTAATTAAGTTGACATACCTCGTAGGGAAAATCCACCCCCTACCCCCGCCAGCGAGGGACAGCCTCGAGCTTATCCCCCGCTGGCGGGGGTAGGGGGTGGAAATACAAGTTATTTATCAGATTGCATATAGCTAACCGCTGAACGTTCAATGTCTTAAATGTCTCTTTATAAACCAGATAACAAGCAAGATTATTATTACCAGAATAGCTGCATCTATGATATGCAAATAACAGCCAAGCTTGGTTTCGATTCCATGCTCCCATTCAGCAATTGTCTTAGCGTGTTGTCCTATTTTATAGCCCACAAAGCCTAAGGCCCAACACCAGGGTACTGAGCCGGTAAAAGTATAGATAAGAAACTTATTAAAGTTCATCTTGGCAATACCAGCTGGTAGGGAGATAAAGGTTCTGATGACCGGCAATAGCCTACTGGTAAAGATAGTTAAATCACCATATTTATTAAACCACTTATCGGCTAGATCTAAGTCATGCTTGGACATTAAAACATAGTGGCCATATTTTTCTAAGAAGGGTCTTCCACCCCAGACGCCAACCCAATAAGCTACCACAGAACCAACCACACACCCAAAAGCACCGGCTAACCCCACATAAAAAAGGGTTACCATTTCTCCATACTTAGAAACAAAAACCTTTGTCGCTACAAGATAACCCCCAAAAGGCATGATAATTTCACTTGGCAGAGGAATGCAAGCACTTTCTATAGCCATGGTCAAGATAATTCCCCAATAGCCAAGTGAGGAGATAACCCAGATAATAAAAGCACTTAATATTCCTAAAATAGTTTTAACCATTTATTTCTTCGAGTTCCTTCCATAGATAGTAGCCATAATTCGGTGGCGTCTGTGAATAGCTAACTTGTGTAAAATAAGGTGATAAATTCATTTTAAATTGCAAATTTAGCATTTTAAATTTAAAGTTTATAATTTGCAATGAATTTATCTACCCAACTATATTCTGTGAAGAGCCTGTTTATCTAATGATCACTCTTTGTTGTCCCCTCTTAATCTGGCCAATAAGATGAGCTTTTTCTCCTAAGGACTTAATCTTTTCTAAAATAATCTCTGTTCTTTCCCCAGGAACGATAAGAACCATTCCAATACCCATATTAAAGGTTTTGTACATCTCTTCTTGAGAAATATTGCCCTTCTTTTGAATAAGATTAAATATCTCTAAAATTTCCCAACTTTCTTTGTAAATTTCAGCGTCTACCTCAAGTGGCAAGATTCTTTGAACATTTTCAATTAAGCCACCGCCGGTAATATGAGCTATTCCATTAAGAGTAAATTTATTAGTTAAGTTTAAGATAAGGTTTACATATATTTTAGTAGGAGTAAGGAGAGTGGAAGAAAGATCTAAAAGCTCTTCTGAAGAAAAGATCTTCCTAATTAAAGAATAACCATTACTATGCACCCCAGAAGAAGCAAGGCCTATTATCTGATTAGTAGGCTCTATCTTCTCTCCAGTAATAATCTTAGACCGATCTACAATACCTACGCAAAAACCAGCTAAATCATATTCACCTTCAGGATAAAAATCAGGCATTTCTGCGGTTTCTCCTCCCAAGAGAGAACAATTAGCGATCTTACTACCTTCTACTATTCCTTTTATGACTGTCTCGGCCAGATTAAGGTCTAATTTGCCGGTGGCAAAGTAATCTAAGATAAAGAGAGGTTCTCCTCCCATGGCAATGACATCATTTACGCACATTGCCACCAGATCTATGCCGATCGTTTCATGTTTATTAGCCATCACCGCTATCTTGATCTTTGTTCCTACTCCATCACAGCTTGAAACTAAAACAGGATCTTTAAAATTAGTAAACTGAGGAGCAAATAAACCACTAAAACCTCCAATCTCAATTAAGGTTTCTGGTCTAAAGGTAGTCTTTACTAATCCCTTTATCTTAGAAACAAAGGTATTTCCTGCCTCAATATTTACTCCTGCCTCTTTATAAGTAAAGGTAGACATAAGTTCTCCTTTTATAGTAGTTACTAACGAAAATTAGACATAGGAAATAATGCGATTCAGAAATAAGACTTCAGACTTTTTAATTGATATATCTTTTTAGTTTTGGAGTGCATCGTCCGTAACGATGTATGCATTGACACGGTCAATGCACTCCATATAATTAGAATTACTGTCGCAACACCACCTAATCTTTTATTTCGGTGGGATAGCTTCCATCAAAACAAGCGGTGCAAAAGAAATTTCCTTCTTCATTGCTTACAGATTTTAACAATCCAGAAATACTTACATAAGCTACACTATCTACCTCTAAAAATCTCCTAATCTCTTCTATTTCTTGATAGCTAGCTAAAAGTTTTTTTCTTTCAGGAGTGTCAATTCCATAAAAACAAGGATATTTTATCGGAGGAGAACTTATTCGAAAATGAATTTCTAAAACACCACTATTTTTTAACAAAGATACTATCTTCTTTGAGGTTGTTCCCCTGACGATAGAATCATCGATTAAGACTACTTTCTTTCCTTTAAGGACATCTAAAATCGGGTTAAGTTTTATTTTTACCCCAAAATCACGAAAGACTTGAAGAGGGCTGATAAAAGTTCGACCTATATAATGATTTCTCATTAGTCCCATATCGAATGGAATACCAGATTCTTTTGAAAATCCCAAAGAAGCTGAAATTCCAGAATCAGGAACGCCAATGACCAGGTCAGCTTCTACCGGATGCTCTACTGCTAATTGTTGGCCTATCTTTTTACGAACCCCATGGACATTTTGTCCAAATAATTTACTATCGGGCCTGGAAAAGTAGATATATTCAAAGATACATTGAGCATACCTTTTAGAAGTAGCAAACTTAATAGAATTTAAGCCATTCTTATCAATGATCACCATCTCACCAGGCTCTACATCTCTAAGATGATCTACCTTTCCTAATAAGTTAAAGGCACAAGTTTCTGAAGCTAAGATGTAAGAATCATTTAACGTCCCAAGACTAAGCGGACGAAAACCTAGCGGATCTCTAATGCCTATTAGTCTTTCTGGAGTCATCAATAAGAGAGAATAAGAACCATTAATTTGCGGTAAAACATCAATTAAGGCTTCACTTAATTCTTTCTTTTTAGAACGAGTTAAGAGATGGAGTAACACTTCACTATCGGAAATAGTTTGAAAGATAGAACCATTTTCTTCTAATTCATCTCGAAGACTTTCAGTATTTACAAAGTGTCCATTGTGAGCAATGGCTAATCCTTTTTTATGGTAATTAATAACCAGGGGCTGAGCATTAACTAATCCAGAACCACCAGAGGTAGAATAACGGGTATGCCCAATCGCAATGCTTCCTAAAAGATCACTTAGAATCTTTTCGCTAAAAACATTGGTTACTAACCCCGCCTCTTTATGAAGGAGAATCTTTTCTTGATAAGAGGTAGCGATACCGGCACTTTCTTGACCCCGATGTTGAAGGGCAAAAAGCCCTAAGTAAGTTAACTTAGCAGCTTCTTGATGGTTGTATATACCAAAAAGACCACAAGCTTCGTGAAGTTTATCATTAAAGATATGCATATAAAAAGATTAGATTAATCCAATTCGTTTGTAAATAAAATCAACATTCTTCAAATAACTCTTTAAATTAAAACAGTCTTCTATCTCTGCCGGTGATAAAAAGGCTAATATCTTGGGGTCTTTAAGGAGCATCTCTTTGAAGTTTTGATCTTCAGTTAAGACTCGCCGGGTATTATGTTGAACTAAGTGATAAGCCTCTTCTCGAGAGAGACTTTTATTAGCTAAAGCTAAAAGTACTTTTTGAGAAAATATCAAGCCATGGGTACGAATGAGATTACTTCTCATATTGGCTTTATTTACAAATAAGTTATTAATTAGCTCCGTAAACTTCTTGATCATATAATCTAATAGAGAAGTACCATCAGGGATAATCATCCGCTCTACCGAAGAATGGCTGATGTCCCTTTCGTGCCAAAGAGGAATATTCTCCATAGCTATTTGTGACTTACTCCTCACTACTCGCGCTAATCCACAAATACGTTCAGCCATAATAGGATTTTTTTTGTGGGGCATAGCAGAAGAACCCTTTTGAGTAGGAGAAAAATATTCTTCTACTTCAGAAATATCAGTTCGTTGTAAGTTCCTAATTTCCAGAGCAAATTTTTCTAAACAACTAGCTATAATAGCTAAGGTAGCTAAATATTGAGCATGCCTATCTCTTTGAATAATTTGAGTAGAAATAGGATCTACTTTAAGAGAAAGCTGGCTACAAACATACTCTTCCACAAAGGGATCAAGATGAGCGTACGTCCCTACCGCTCCAGATAATTTCCCATAACTTATATTAGCTATAGCTTCTTTTAAACGGTCAATATTCCTTTCAGTCTCACAATACCAAAGAGCCATTTTTAAACCAAAAGTAATAGGCTCGGCATGCACTCCATGAGTTCTACCTATCATAATAGTTTCTTTGTGTTCTAAAGCTTTTATCCTTAAGGCTTCTTTTAAATGATACAAATCTTCTAAAAGAATAACACCTGCCTCTCTCATTAAGATGGCTAAACAAGTATCTAAAATATCAGATGAAGTTAACCCTAAGTGAATAAAACGAGAAGACTTTCCTACATGTTCAGCCACATTAGTTAAGAAAGCAATAACATCATGGTTTGTTTCTTCTTCAATCTGTTTTATCCGAGTAAGGCTAAAATTTGCTTTTTGTTCAATTTCATTTAAAGCTTCTTTCGGTATATTTCCTAATTCTGCTTGAGCTTTACAAGCTGAAACCTCAATTTGAAGCATAAGATTAAACTTATTCTCTTCTGACCAAATATTAGCCATTTGCGAAAGGACATATCTTTCATGCATAGATAATATTACTCCTTTTAATTGTTCTTATTTTTAGTAGGTTAGGCAAGCTATTTTAGGTAGTTTATTTAAGTTTCAGTCTTTGTTGCTACTCCCACTCAATAGTCCCTGGAGGTTTTGAGGTAATGTCATAGACCACCCTATTTACCCCCATCACTTCATTAATAATTCTGTTAGTCATTCTATCTAAGACATCAGAAGGAAGGCTTACCCAATCAGCCGTCATACCATCGTAACTTTGAACTACCCTAATAGCAATCACATATTCATAAGTTCTTTTATCACCCATCACTCCCACCGTCTTAATAGGAAGTAGGACGGCAAAAGCTTGCCAAACATCTCGATAAAGTCCACTATTCCTTATTTCTTGATCGACTATATAATCAGACTCTCTTAAAATCCTTAATCTTTCTTCTGTAATTTCTCCAATAATTCTAACTCCCAATCCTGGTCCAGGAAAAGGATGTTGCCAAACAATTTCATCTGGAAGATTTAACTCTTCAGCTAATAATCTAACTTCATCCTTAAATAAGTCTCTTAAGGGTTCAATTAATTTTAACTTCATGGTAGAAGGCAGTCCGCCTACATTATGATGAGTCTTAATAATAGCTGATGGTCCTTTAATTGAAACACTCTCAATCACATCTGGATATAATGTTCCCTGGGCTAAAAATTCAACACCATCTAATTTAGCGGCTTCTTTTTCAAAAACCGAGATAAACTCCCGGCCAATAATTTTTCGTTTCTCTTCGGGATTTATGACCTTATGAAGTTTTTTTAAAAAACTTTTTTTAGCATCAACCCAGACCAAGTTAATATTAAAACTATTCTTAAATACTCTTATTACTCTTTCTGCTTCATCTTTCCGTAAAAGACCATTATCAATAAATATACAGGTAAGTTGCTCGCCAATAGCCTTATTTATCAAGACTGCTACGGTGGATGAGTCTACCCCTCCACTTAAGGCACAAAAAACCTTCTTTTTGCCCACCGTCTTTTTAATATCTTCACAGGCACTTTCAAGAAAAGATTTCATATTCCAAATAGGGGAACAGTTACAAATTTCATATAAATAGTTTTTTATAATTTCATCTCCATAATTAGTATGAGTAACTTCAGGATGAAACTGAACTCCATATAACTTTTTTTCTTTATTCATTATTCCAGCTACCGGAGTATTAACGCTTTGAGCAATGACTTCAAAACCAGAAGGAATCTCGGTAATATAGTCCCCGTGGCTCATCCAGACTAAAAAGTTCTTTTTTAGGTTTTGGAATAATGATGAAGAGTTTAAAATTTCGATGGAAGTTTTCCCGTATTCTTGTTTATCGGCTTGAACAACATTGCCTTCTAAAGCATAAACCATCCACTGCATTCCATAGCAGATAGCCAGAATAGGGATGTTTAATTTAAAGATTTGAACTTCTCCTTGAGGAGCCATCTTGTCATAAACACTAGCCGGGCCCCCAGAAAGGATAATTCCCTTAGGCTTAAGACTCTTTATTTCTGAAATAGGAGTATGATAAGGTAAGATTTTAAAGTAAACTTTAGATTCTCTAATCCGACGGGCAATAAGTTGAGTGTACTGGGAACCAAAGTCAAGAATTAAAATTGTATCTCTATCCATTAGCAAACACCATTATTAAAGACCAAACTTAAGATCTTCCCATCCCAAACGGGCAATAAG
>Ga0180009_10002828_pt1 | contig 20172 bp, 18 predicted proteins | sample OS_PC_MetaG_FD_123537 | JGI IMG/M metagenome (GOLD analysis project Ga0180009, IMG submission 123537) | Groundwater microbial communities from the Aspo Hard Rock Laboratory (HRL) deep subsurface site, Sweden - OS_PC_MetaG | ecosystem: Environmental > Aquatic > Deep subsurface > Groundwater...
AGGCGGAATCCAATTGGATGTATTTTTTGTCCCATGGCGCTTCCTTAATCCCCAACCGTCACGGTAATGTGACAAGTTGGTTTACTAATACGATTGCCTCGGCCTTTGGCACGGGCAGTAAAACGCTTCAGCACCGAACCCTGGTCGATGTAAATCGTCTTAACCTTCAGTGAATCAATATCAGCACCCTCGTTATGCTCGGCATTTGCAATCGCCGACTCGAGTACCTTCTTGATAATTTCAGCACCTTTTTTTGGGCTGAAGGCCAGGATATTCAACGCCTGCTCAACACGAAGACCGCGAATCTGATCAGCGACCAGTCGACCCTTCTGTGCACCCAAGCGCGTACCACGCAAAATCGCAGAAACTTCCATCATGCGCTCCTTATTTCTTAGCCTTCTTATCCGCAACGTGACCTTTAAAAGTACGCGTTATGGAAAACTCACCCAGTTTGTGTCCGACCATGTTTTCGGTCACAAACACCGGAATATGCTGGCGGCCGTTGTGAACCGCAATCGTCAAACCAATAAAATCAGGCAAAACGGTAGAACGACGCGACCAGGTCTTGATTGGGCGTTTATCACTCGTGTTACGCGAAGTTTCGATCTTTTTCAGCAAGTGCCCATCCACGAACGGGCCTTTTTTAATTGAACGTGCCATTTATTTCTACCTCAATCAGCGCGCTTGACGGCGGCGGACGATCATGTTGGAGGTGCGCTTGTTGCTACGGGTACGGTAACCCTTGGTCGGCGTGCCCCACGGACTCACCGGATGACGGCCAGCCGCAGTGCGACCCTCACCACCACCATGAGGGTGATCACATGGGTTCATCACCACACCACGAACCGTCGGACGCACACCGCGCCAGCGCATTGCACCCGCTTTACCGATCGAACGCAGGCTGTGCTCTTCATTACCCACTTCACCCAGAGTCGCGCGGCAATCGACATGCACCTTGCGGATTTCACCTGAACGCAAACGCAACTGGGCGTAAGCACCCTCGCGCGCCAGCAACTGAACCGAGGTACCAGCCGAGCGCGCAATTTGCGCCCCCTTGCCGGGCATCATTTCAATGCAATGGACCGTGCTTCCGACCGGAATGCTACGCAACGGAAGACAGTTACCCGCCTTGATCGGCGCCTCGACACCACTCACCAACTGCGACCCAGCCTGAATTCCACGCGGAGCAATGATGTAACGACGCTCACCATCGGCGTAACAGAGCAATGCAAGATGCGCCGAACGGTTAGGGTCATACTCGATCCGCTCAACCGTTGCGGGGATGCCATCCTTGTTGCGACGGAAATCGACCACGCGGTAATGCTGCTTGTGACCACCACCTTTGTGGCGAACCGTAATGTGACCGTTATTGTTACGTCCAGAACCGCGCTTTTGCGGCTCGAGCAGCGCTGCAACAGGCTTGCCTTTATGCAGCCCAGGTGTTACGACCTTGACAACCGCGCGGCGGCCAGCAGAGGTAGGTTTGACTTTAATCAATGCCATGATTTTCTCCCTTACTGACCGGACGTGAAGTCAATGTCCTGCCCCTGCTTAAGGGTGACATAGGCCTTCTTCCAGTTATCACGGCGACCCGTAACACGTCCCGAGCGCTTGACTTTGCCCTTGACGTTCAGCACCTGCACGCCCACCACTTCGACCTTGAACAAATCAGCAACAGCAGCGCCAATTTCCTGCTTGGTCGCATCGGGCAAAACGCGAAATACAACCTGATTCAACTTGTCAGCCAGACGGGTGCTCTTTTCAGAGATCACTGGCGCAAGAATGACTTTGAGCAAACGCTCTTGAGTAAACGCACCCATCACACCATCTCCTCAAACTGCTTGATTGCGGCCTTGGTGACCAGCACGTTACCGAACTTGACCAAGCTCCAAGGATCAGCCTGATGCGGCTCAACCACATAGACATTCGGCAGATTGCGCGAGGACAACCACAGATTTTCATCGACGCTATCCGCAATTATCATGACCTTGCCATACCCCATCGACTTCAACTTTCCGGCAAGCAGCTTGGTCTTGGGTGAATCGATACCCAGGCTCTCTACAACCTTGAGCTTTCCTTCACGGACCAACTGCGAAAGTATTGCCGCCAAGCCCGCGCGATACATCTTACGGTTAACCTTGTGCGTAAAGTTCTCATTCGGCTTGTTCGGAAACGCTACACCACCTCCGCGCCAGATCGGGCTGGAGGTGCGACCCGCACGCGCGCGACCCGTACCCTTTTGACGCCACGGCTTGTGCGTGGACGCTGTAACCTCAGCGCGCGTTTGCTGAGCACGGTTACCGCTACGCGCATTCGCTTGGAATGCCGTTACCAGCTGGTGAATCAGCGCCTCGTTGTAATCCCGGCCAAATGTTTCGTCTGCGGCAGCCAACGTTGAAACCTGCTGCCCCTGCTCGTTAATGACGGTCAAATCCATTAGGCACCCCCCTTCACAGCCGGGCGCACAACCACATGACCACCCCTGGAACCCGGAACCGCACCTTTCAACAGCACCAGACCGCGCTCCACATCAACACGAACAACTTCAAGATTCTGCTTGGTACACGTTACCGCGCCCATGTGCCCAGACATACGCTTGCCGGGAAACACGCGACCCGGATCCTGCGCCATACCAATGGAGCCCGGAACATTGTGCGAACGGGAGTTGCCGTGGGTTGCGCGCTGCGACTTGAAGTTGTGCCGCTTGATGGTGCCAGCAAACCCCTTGCCCTGTGTAACACCGGTCACATCAACCTTTTGCCCCGCTGCAAACACCTCGACTGGCACCAACGAGCCCAACGGGTATTGGGCAGCAACATCAGTCGACACGCGGAATTCACGCTTAAGCTCGCCCGCATCAACGCCAGCCTTGGCGTAGTGCCCAGCTTCGGATTTATTGACACGGCTATTGCGGCGGACACCAAAGGCAACCTGCACAGCGGAATAACCATCATTTTCTGACGTGCGCACTTGCGTCACACGATTGTTTGACATTTCCAGCACTGTCACCGGAACGGACGCGCCGTTCTCGGTAAAAACGCGGGTCATGCCGACCTTGCGGCCAACGAGCCCTATACTCATTTTTGTATTTCCTATCTCAAGCCGGAAGCCGAAGCCACCCGCAAGGGTTGTAGGTGCCGATTACAATTGACCGGCGACTATTGATACAGCGAAGGGGCAGCAGTATACCGATGCCGCCATCTTTTTACAACTTGATTTCTACGTCCACACCAGCGGGCAGATCCAGCTTCATCAAAGCATCGACCGTTTTGTCGGTCGGATCCATGATGTCCATCAAGCGACGATGGGTACGAATTTCGAACTGATCACGCGAAGTCTTGTTGACGTGCGGCGAGCGCAGCACGTCAAAACGCTCGATTGAGGTTGGCAGGGGAACGGGGCCCTTGACCACGGCACCCGTACGCTTGGCGGTTTCAACAATTTCCTGGGCTGACTGGTCGATTAATTTGTAATCAAACGCTTTCAGGCGGATTCGGATTTTCTGGTTTTGCATGTAATTCGCCTTATTCTTCGATTTTCGCCACAACGCCCGCGCCGACGGTACGACCGCCTTCACGAATCGCGAAACGCAGACCTTCGTCCATCGCGATCGGCTGGATCAGCGACACCTTGATACTGACGTTGTCGCCAGGCATCACCATCTCGGTGCCAGCCGGCAGTTCAATACTGCCCGTGACGTCAGTGGTGCGGAAGTAGAACTGCGGGCGGTAGCCATTGAAGAAGGGGGTATGACGTCCGCCTTCATCTTTGGACAGCACGTAGATCTCTGCGCTGAATTTGGTGTGCGGCTTGATGGAGCCGGGCTTGGCCAGAACCTGGCCACGCTGGACTTCTTCACGCTTGGTGCCGCGCAGCAGAACGCCAACGTTGTCGCCCGCCTGACCCTGGTCAAGCAGTTTGCGGAACATTTCAACGCCGGTGCAGGTGGTCTTGACGGTGGGAACAATGCCGACGATTTCGATCTCTTCGCCGACTTTGACGATGCCACGCTCGACACGACCGGTCACAACGGTGCCGCGACCGGAGATGGAGAAGACGTCTTCCACGGGCATCAGGAACGGGCGATCAATGGCGCGCTCGGGCTCGGGAATGTAGTTGTCGAGGGCATCGGCCAGCTTGAGGATGCTGGGCTCGCCGATGTCGCTCTGGTCGCCCTCGAGGGCCTTGAGGGCGGAACCGATAATGATGGGGGTGTCGTCACCCGGGAAGTCGTACTTGTCGAGCAGTTCACGCACCTCCATTTCGACAAGCTCGAGCAGTTCGGCGTCGTCGACCATGTCGGCCTTGTTCATGTAGACGATGATGTACGGCACGCCAACCTGACGCGCCAGCAGGATGTGCTCGCGGGTCTGGGGCATGGGACCGTCAGCAGCCGAGACAACCAGCACTGCGCCGTCCATTTGCGCTGCGCCGGTAATCATGTTCTTGACGTAGTCGGCGTGGCCCGGGCAGTCGACGTGCGCGTAGTGACGCTTGGCGGTCTCGTACTCGACGTGCGCGGTGTTGATGGTGATGCCACGCGCCTTCTCTTCGGGTGAAGAGTCAATCTCGTCGTACTTCTTGGCCGCTCCGCCAAATTTCTTCGACAAAATGGTGGTGATCGCAGCAGTCAAGGTGGTCTTGCCGTGGTCAACGTGTCCAATCGTTCCTACGTTTACGTGCGGTTTGGTCCGCTCGAATTTTTCCTTAGCCATGTTTTTAGTACCTTATCATTCAATAATCAGTTGTTGAAGAACGCGCGGGCGTAAGCCGGGTGCTCACTTCTTGGAAATAATCGCTTCAGCGACGTTTTTCGGCGCCTCGGTGTAGTGCTTGAACTCCATCGAGTAAGTGGCACGACCTTGCGACATTGAGCGCAGATCGGTTGAATACCCGAACATTTCAGCCAACGGCACTTCCGCCTTGACCAGCTTCACGCCGTTCGCATCTTCCATGCCCTGAATAATGCCGCGGCGACGATTCAGGTCACCCATCACATCCCCCATGTAGTCCTCTGGCGTCTCAACCTCGACGGCCATCATCGGCTCAAGCAAGACTGGGCTGGCCTTACGCATGCCATCCTTGAAAGCCAGAATCGCAGCCAGCTTGAACGCCAACTCGGACGAGTCCACGTCATGATAAGAACCATCAAACAGAGTGACCTTTACGTCAACCACCGGGAAGCCTGCCAGCACGCCATTGGTCAGGGCCTCTTTCAAGCCTTTCTCAACCGCCGGAATAAATTCACGTGGCACCGTGCCGCCCTTGATGGCATCAATAAACTCAAAACCCTTGCCCGTTTCATTCGGACCCATCTTGATCCACACGTGACCGTATTGACCCTTACCACCCGACTGCTTGGCGTGCTTGCCTTCCTGTTCGACTTCCTTTTTGATCGCCTCACGGTAAGCCACTTGAGGCGCACCAACGTTGGCTTCAACGCCGAACTCACGACGCATGCGGTCCACCAGAATCTCAAGGTGTAACTCACCCATGCCTGACATGATGGTTTGACCGGATTCCTCGTCGGTACGCACACGGAAAGACGGGTCTTCCTGGGCCAGGCGACCCAGTGCAATACCCATTTTCTCTTGGTCGACCTTGGTTTTCGGCTCGACGGCAACGTGAATCACCGGCTCCGGAAAAATCATGCGCTCAAGGATGATCGTGTCATTCAGATCACACAAGGTATCGCCGGTCGTCACGTCTTTCAGGCCTACCGCAGCCGCGATGTCGCCCGCGTACACTTCCTTGATTTCTTCGCGCTGATTGGCATGCATTTGCAAAATCCGTCCCAAGCGCTCTTTGCGCCCCTTGACCGAGTTGTAAATGGTGTCACCCGACTTAACCACACCAGAATAAACGCGGAAGAAAATCAGCTGACCCACGTAGGGATCGGTTGCAACCTTGAACGCCAACGCCGAGAACTTTTCGTCATCGGCCGCATTGCGCTCACCCTGCTCGCCATTTTCCAACTCACCCTTGACCGGCGGAATATCCGTTGGCGCCGGCATCAACTCGACCACCTTGTCGAGCATCGCCTGCACGCCCTTGTTCTTGAAAGCCGAGCCGCACATCATCGGCACAATTTCGCTGGCAATGGTACGCACACGCAATCCAGCAATAATCTCAGCCTCAGTCAGATCGCCCTCTTCGAGATACTTGTTCATCATCTCCTCGGACGACTCGGCAGCAGCCTCGACCATGGCCTCACGCCACTTTTTGCAGGTATCGAGGAGCTCAGCCGGGATCTCGCGCAGCTCAAACTTCATACCCTGACTGGCATCATCCCAATAAATCGCCTTCATCTTGACGAGGTCAACCACCCCCTCAAAATTCTCCTCAGCGCCGATCGGCACCTGAATCGGGATTGGGTTGGCTTTCAGACGCAAACGCATCTGGTCATAAACCTTGAAGAAGTCCGCGCCGTTGCGGTCCATCTTATTGACGAACGCCAAACGGGGCACGCCATACTTATTGGCCTGACGCCACACCGTTTCCGATTGCGGTTGCACGCCGCCTACTGCGCAATACACCATGCAGGCACCATCCAGCACGCGCATCGAACGCTCCACCTCAATGGTGAAATCCACGTGACCCGGCGTATCGATGATGTTGATACGATGCTCAGGGAACTTGCCATCCATCCCCTTCCAGAAACAGGTAGTCGCAGCCGAGGTAATGGTAATTCCGCGCTCTTGCTCCTGCTCCATCCAGTCCATCGTGGCCGCGCCATCATGAACTTCGCCAATCTTGTGCGACACGCCCGTATAGAACAGAACGCGTTCGGTGGTGGTGGTTTTGCCTGCGTCAATGTGGGCTGAAATGCCAATATTGCGATAGCGTTCGATAGGAGTCGCGCGAGCCACGGTATATACCTGCCAATAATTGCGTTGTGTTTAAACGCGTTAAATACTTAGAAACGGAAGTGCGAGAAGGCCTTGTTTGCCTCGGCCATACGGTGAATCTCTTCACGCTTCTTCACAGCGCCGCCACGACCTTCGGCAGCATCAAGCAATTCGCCAGCAAGGCGCTGATCCATTGACTTCTCACCACGCTTGCGTGCCGCATCCTTGAGCCAGCGCATCGCCAGTGCGGTACGACGACTCGAACGAACCTCGACCGGAACCTGATAGTTGGCTCCGCCGACGCGACGACTCTTCACCTCGACCAGCGGACGGGCCTTGTTCAGCGCTTCACCGAACACCTCCAACGGATCCTTGCCGGACTTCTTGGTGATCTGCTCGAAAGCGCCGTACACAATGCGCTCCGCGACCGACTTCTTGCCGCTGGACATAACAACGTTCATGAATTTTGAAACCTCCTGATTCCCGAACTTCGGATCAGGCAGGATTTCACGCTTGGGTACTTCGCGACGACGGGGCATATTCCAGTCTCTCTATCTAATTAGGCTTGTTTCGAGCCAATACAAATCAGGCTTTTTTCGGGCGCTTTGCGCCATACTTCGAGCGGGACTGCTTACGATCTTTCACGCCAGCCGTATCCAGGCTACCGCGTACAGTGTGGTAACGCACACCCGGCAAGTCCTTGACCCGGCCGCCACGCACCAGCACCACCGAGTGCTCCTGCAGGTTATGGCCCTCACCACCGATATAGCTGATGACCTCAAAGCCACTGGTGAGCTTAACCTTACACACTTTACGCAAGGCAGAGTTCGGCTTCTTGGGCGTCGTCGTGTACACACGGGTACACACGCCACGACGTTGCGGGCAAGCCTTCAAGGCCGGGACCTTGCTTTTTTCCACCGGCGCTTGACGCGGCTTGCGGATCAGCTGGTTAATGGTTGGCATGTCAAAAATTCCGAAAAATTAAGGTGAGCATTCAATTGCTAAAACAAACAGGACAGCACCGACCGCATGTTGGAGCGGTGCCGTCCGGGACTTTAATGCTGCGCTTCCCAGCCTAAACATATGGCCGGAAAAAGACGCGTGATTCTATGGGAGAGGGAGCCGCCTGTCAAGCCACTTCCTGATTCTCGGCTGAAGCCTCTTCGCCGCCCATAATCAGATGGGCGGCTCCCATATCCTCTCCTGCTGCCTGACGACGTCGAGTCGTGTGGTATGCCAGACCCGTGCCTGCAGGAATCAGGCGTCCAACAATCACGTTTTCCTTCAGACCACGCAGCTCGTCCCGCTTGCCCATGATGGCTGCTTCGGTGAGTACACGCGTGGTTTCCTGGAACGAGGCTGCGGAAATGAACGAGTCCGTAGACAGCGATGCCTTGGTGATCCCCAGCAACACGGGGTCATAAACAGCTGGCTCTTTGCCCGCCGCCACCATGTCGTCGTTGATCTGCAGCACTTCTGAGCGCTCGACCTGCTCGCCTGGGATGAGGCCGGTACTACCCGGGTCAACCACGACAACACGACGCAACATCTGGCGAACGATGACCTCAATATGCTTGTCGTTGATCTTCACGCCCTGCAAACGGTACACATCCTGAACTTCGTCCGTGATGTAACGCGCGAGGGTTTCGACGCCTTTCAGTCGCAGAATATCGTGCGGGTCGAATGAGCCCTCAACGATCATCTCGCCCTTCTGAACCACCTGACCGTCGTGCGCGGTCACGTGTTTTTCCTTGGTGATCAGATACTCGTGCGCAACCCCATCCACCTCGGTAATGACCAGACGCTGCTTGCCCTTGGTGTCCTTGCCAAAGGAAACCGTACCGGTCACTTCAGCCAGGATACCCGCATCCTTGGGAATTCGTGCCTCGAACAGTTCGGCCACACGCGGCAGACCGCCGGTAATGTCACGCGTTTTCGAGGACTCCTGCGGGATACGTGCAAGCACGTCGCCGACCAGCACATCCTGACCGTCCTTCACCGTAATGATGGAGCCGATCTGGAAGGTGATGTTCACCAGCGTGTCCATTCCGGCAATCTTGATCTCGTTGCCCGCTTCATCCAGCAGCTTGACCTGCGGCCGCAAACCCTTGGCTGCGCTACTTGCCTTGCGCTTGGGATCGATCACCACCAGCGTGGACAAACCCGTGATGTCATCGAGCTGCTTGGCGACGGTCACACCCTCTTCGATGTTCTCGAAGCGGACCCTGCCCGCATACTCGGTAATGATCGGGCGGGTATGCGGATCCCACATGGCCAGAACCGCGCCAGCTTTGATCTTGACGCCGTCATTCACCATCAGCGTTGCGCCGTAAGGCACCTTCTGGCGCTCGCGCTCGCGACCACTATCGTCCGCAATGATGATTTCGCCATTACGTGAAATCGCGATCAGGTCCTTACGGGCATTCGTCACATAACGCATTGAAGCGGTGTACTGGATCGTGCCGTTCGATTTGGCTTCCAGCTGACTGGTTGCGGTTGCACGCGACGCCGCACCACCGATGTGGAAGGTCCGCATGGTGAGCTGGGTACCCGGCTCGCCGATCGACTGTGCGGCAATCACGCCGACCGCTTCGCCGGCGTTGACCATATAACCCCGTCCGAGGTCGCGGCCGTAGCACTTTGCACACAGTCCGAAACGGGTTTCGCAGGTCAGCGGCGTGCGGACTTTGACTTCATCAATGCCCAGGGCTTCGATCGCGTCGACAACGTCTTCCACCAGCAACGTGCCGGCTTCGTAAACGGTTGCCTGGGTTTCGGGGTTGATAATGTCGCTGGCGGCCACACGACCCAGGATCCGCTCACGCAGCGCCTCGACCACTTCACCGCCTTCGACCAACGCCTTCACCACCAAGCCATTCTTGGTTCCGCAATCGTCTTCCACCACCACCAGGTCCTGCGTCACATCGACCAGACGACGTGTCAGGTAGCCGGAGTTCGCGGTCTTCAACGCGGTGTCAGCCAGGCCCTTACGTGCGCCGTGGGTCGAGATGAAGTACTGAAGCATGTTCAGACCTTCACGGAAGTTCGCGGTAATCGGTGTTTCAATAATGGAGCCGTCCGGCTTCGCCATCAGCCCGCGCATACCGGCCAACTGACGAATCTGCGCTGCCGAGCCGCGTGCGCCCGAGTCGGCCATCATGTAAATCGAGTTGAACGATTCCTGGTTGACTTCCTTGCCATGGCGGTCGGTGACTTTTTCAACGCCCAGCTGCGTCATCATGGCCTTGGCCACGGCGTCGCCTGCGCGCCCCCAAATGTCGACCACCTTGTTGTAGCGCTCGCCCTGGGTCACCAAACCCGAGGTGTACTGCGACTCGATCTCTTTCACTTCCGCTTCGGAAGACGCCAGAATCTGGTTCTTCTCGTCCGGGATCAGCATGTCCTTGATCGCAATCGACATGCCTGAGCGTGTTGCATAAGTAAAGCCGGTATACATCAGCTTGTCGGCCAGCAGCACGGTTTCACGCAGTCCGCAACGGCGGAAGCTGGCGTTGATCAGACGCGAAATTTCCTTCTTCTTCAGCGCGCGGTCAACGTAGCTGAACGGCAAGTCGGGCGGCAGAATTTCCGACAGCAGTGCGCGGCCCAGCGTGGTTTCGACGCGCTTGACGGTCTCCACGCGGTTCTTGTTTTCGTCCAGCGTGACTTCCTTGATCCGTACCGTCACGCGGGCATGCAGTTCCGCCTCGCGGTTATCGTAGGCGCGGCGTGCTTCGACCACGTCCGCAAACATCATGCCTTCGCCCTTGGCGTTGACCTTTTCGCGCGTCATGTAATACAGGCCCAGCACGATGTCCTGCGACGGCACAATGATCGGTTCACCGTTGGCGGGTGACAGCACATTGTTTGAAGCCAGCATCAGAGTGCGCGCTTCGGTCTGCGCTTCCAGCGACAATGGCACGTGAACAGCCATCTGGTCGCCGTCAAAGTCGGCGTTGAATGCCGCACACACCAGCGGATGCAACTGGATCGCCTTGCCTTCGATCAGCACCGGCTCAAACGCCTGAATGCCCAAACGGTGCAGGGTCGGTGCACGGTTCAACATCACCGGATGCTGGTCGATGACTTCTTCCAGCAGATCCCACACGACGGGCTCTTCGTCTTCCACCATTTTCTTGGCGGCCTTGATCGTGGTCGCCAGTCCCAGCACTTCCAGCCGATTGAAAATGAACGGCTTGAACAACTCCAGCGCCATTTTCTTCGGCAAACCGCACTGATTCAGCTTCAGCGTCGGGCCCACCACAATCACCGAACGACCGGAATAGTCGACGCGCTTGCCCAGCAAGTTCTGGCGGAAACGACCGCTCTTGCCCTTGATCATGTCGGCCAGCGACTTCAGCGGACGCTTGTTGGCGCCGGTCATCGCCTTGCCGCGACGGCCGTTATCGAGCAGCGAGTCAACCGACTCCTGCAGCATGCGCTTCTCGTTGCGCACGATGATTTCCGGCGCTTTCAGTTCGAGCAGGCGCTTCAAACGGTTGTTGCGGTTAATCACGCGGCGATACAGATCGTTCAGATCCGATGTCGCGAAACGGCCGCCGTCGAGCGGCACCAACGGACGCAACTCGGGCGGCAGCACCGGCAACACCTCAAGAATCATCCACTCGGGCTTGATCCCGGATTTCTGGAAACCCTCAAGGATTTTCAGGCGCTTCGACAGCTTCTTCAGTTTGGTTTCGGAACCGGTGCGGCCCATGTCCGCATGCAGGGTTTCAACCACATTCGGCAGATCCAGCGAACGCAGCAACTCACGTACGGCTTCAGCGCCCATCAGCGCGCGGAACTCGTCGCCGTACTCTTCGAGCTTGGCGAGGTAGTCGTCTTCAGTCAGCAACTGACCGCGATTGAGCGGGGTCATGCCGGGCTCGACCACAACGAAGCCTTCGAAGTAGAGCACGCGTTCGATGTCGCGCAAGGTCATGTCGAGCACCATGCCCAAACGGCTTGGCAGCGACTTCAGGAACCAGATATGGGCAACCGGCGAAGCCAGCTCGATGTGGCCCATACGCTCGCGACGAACCTTGGACAGCGTGACTTCAACGCCGCACTTTTCGCAGATCACACCGCGATGCTTGAGGCGCTTGTACTTGCCGCACAGGCATTCGTAATCCTTGACCGGGCCAAAGATCTTGGCGCAGAACAAGCCATCTCGCTCCGGCTTGAAGGTACGGTAGTTGATGGTCTCGGGTTTCTTTACCTCACCATACGACCAGGAACGGATTTTCTCCGGCGACGCCAGGCCAATCTTGATGGCGTCGAACTCTTCCTCGTGGGTGGCCTGCTTGAAAATATCTAACAGTGCTTTCATGGCTGTGTCCTCACCCTAAATTAATAACGTTCCAGATCGATGTCGATGCCGAGCGAGCGGATTTCCTTCACCAGCACGTTGAACGACTCTGGCATCCCTGCCTCGATCTTGTGTTCGCCCTTGACGATGCTTTCGTACATCTTGGTACGGCCGTTCACATCGTCCGACTTCACGGTCAGCATTTCCTGCAGCACGTAAGACGCGCCGTAGGCTTCGAGCGCCCAGACTTCCATCTCACCGAAGCGCTGGCCACCGAACTGCGCCTTGCCGCCCAGTGGTTGCTGCGTGACCAGCGAGTAGGGGCCAGTCGAGCGAGCGTGCATCTTGTCGTCAACCAGGTGGTGCAGCTTCAGCACATGCTTGTAGCCGACCGTGACCTGACGATCAAAGGCTTCACCGGTGCGGCCGTCATACAGCGTGACCTGGCCGCCTTCGGGCAAGCCAGCCAACACCAGCATGCGGCGGATTTCCGCCTCGGATGCACCGTCAAATACCGGCGATGCAAATGGCACGCCTTTCTGCAGGTTACGTCCCAACTCGATGATCTCATCATCCGTAAAGCCATCGATGTCTTCGATCTTGCCGGACTGGTTGTAGATCTCCTTGAGGAAGCTGCGCAGCTCTTTGACCATTGTTTTGGTCTGCGCTGCCAGCATCTGGCCGATCTTCTCGCCCAGGCCTTTGGCGGCCCAGCCAAGGTGGGTTTCCAGAATCTGGCCGACGTTCATCCGCGACGGCACGCCGAGCGGGTTGAGCACGACATCGACCGGACGACCATCGGCCATGAACGGCATGTCTTCGACCGGAGCGATCTTCGATACCACGCCCTTGTTGCCGTGACGGCCGGCCATCTTGTCGCCAGGCTGCAGGCGGCGTTTGACCGCCAGGTAAACCTTGACCATTTTTTGCACGCCGGGCGGCAGTTCGTCGCCTGCGGTCAACTTCTTCTTCTTCTCTTCAAACATCGCATCGAATTCGATGCGCTTCTGGGTCAGGCTGTCCTTCAACCCTTCTACTGCGCGACTGGCTTCGTCGTCGGCCAGGCGGATGTCGAACCAGTCATGGCGATTAACCGACTCCAGGTAATCATTGGTGATTTTGCTGCCTTTGGCGAGCTTCTTCGGACCACCATTGGCCACCTTCAGGTGCAAAAGCTTTTCCAGACGCGCAAACGTGTCGTCTTCGACGATGCGCATGCGGTCGGTCATGTCCTTGCGATACTCGGCCAGCTGCGTGTCGACAATCGACTGCGCACGGACATCTCGCTCGATGCCTTCGCGGGTGAACACCTGCACGTCGATGACCACGCCCGACATGCCGGACGGCACCTTGAGGCTGGTGTCTTTCACATCACTGGCTTTCTCACCGAAGATGGCGCGCAGCAGTTTTTCTTCCGGGGTCAGCTGGGTTTCACCCTTGGGGGTGACCTTGCCGACCAGCACATCGCCGGCTTCGACTTCTGCACCGATCGCAATAATGCCGGATTCGTCCAGACGACCCAACTGACGCTCGGCCAGATTGGAAATGTCGCGGGTGATTTCTTCCGCGCCCAGCTTGGTGTCACGCGCTACCACCGACAACTCTTCGATGTGGATCGAGGTGTAGCGGTCTTCAGCCACCACCTTCTCATTGATTAGGATCGAGTCTTCGAAGTTGTAGCCGTTCCACGGCATGAAGGCGACCAGCATGTTCTGGCCCAGCGCCAGCTCACCCATGTCAGTGGAAGCGCCGTCGGCAATCACATCACCGCGCGCAATCATGTCACCCACCTGCACCAGCGGACGCTGGTTGATGTTGGTGTTCTGGTTGGAACGGGTGTACTTGATCAGCGAATAAATATCCACGCCGACTTCTCCCGCACGCGCCTCTTCATCGTGCACACGAATCACGATCCGGCTCGCGTCAATGTAGTCGACACGACCGCCGCGATGCGCCGTCACCACGGTGCCAGAGTCGACCGCAGCGGTGCGCTCGATACCGGTGCCGACGAACGACTTTTCGGGACGCAGACACGGCACCGCCTGGCGTTGCATGTTCGAGCCCATCAGGGCGCGGTTGGCGTCGTCGTGCTCCAGGAACGGAATCAGCGAAGCGGCAACCGACACGATCTGCGCCGGCGCCACGTCCATGTATTCGATGCGGTCGGGGGTCGACAGCGTGAACTCGTTCTTGAAGCGGCACGACACCAGGTCGTCCTTGAACTGGTTCTTCGCATCGAGATCGGCGTTGGCCTGCGCGATCACGTATTTGCTTTCCTCGATCGCCGACAGGTACTCGATTTCGTCGGTGACCTTGTTGTCGATCACCTTGCGGTAAGGCGTTTCAATGAAGCCATACCAGTTGGTGCGGGCGTACAACGCCAGCGAGTTGATCAGGCCGATGTTCGGGCCTTCCGGCGTTTCAATCGGGCAGACCCGGCCATAGTGGGTCGGGTGCACGTCGCGCACTTCGAAGCCTGCACGCTCACGCGTCAAACCGCCCGGTCCCAAGGCCGACACACGGCGCTTGTGGGTGATTTCAGACAACGGGTTGGTCTGGTCCATGAACTGCGACAGCTGGCTGGAACCGAAGAACTCCTTGATCGCAGCCGACACCGGCTTGGCGTTGATAAGGTCATGCGGCATCAGATTGTCCGACTCGGCCTGCCCCAGACGCTCGCGCACGGCGCGCTCGACCCGCACTAGACCGGCACGGAACTGGTTCTCTGCCAGTTCGCCGACCGAACGCACACGACGGTTACCGAGGTGATCGATGTCATCGACTTCGCCGCGGCCATTGCGCAAGTCCACCAGAATCTTGATCACGGCAACAATGTCTTCAGTCGACAGGGTGCCCAAACCCGTCAGCTCATCGCTACCAATGCGGCGATTGAACTTCATGCGGCCCACGGCCGACAGGTCGTAGCGCTCGTCATTGAAGAACAGGTTCGTGAACAGGGTATTGACCGCATCTTCGGTGGGTGGCTCGCCCGGGCGCATCATGCGGTAGATCGCCACCTTGGCAACATATGCGTCAGCGGCATCATCCGCACGCAGGGTCTGCGAGATGAACGCGCCCTGATCCAGCTCATTGGTGTACAGCGTGTTGAATTTGTCGATTCCGGCTACGGCCAGCGCAGTCAACAGCTCTTCGGTGATCTCGTCGTTGGCACGTGCCACCAGTTCGCCGGTGGACTTGTCGACCACATCGTGCGCCAGCACACGGCCCACGACAAACTCGGCAGGCACGGCCCATTTCTTGACGCCAGCCGCTTCCAGCTCGCGGATATGCTTGGCTGTGATGCGCTTGTCCTTGGCCACGATGACATGATCATCCTTGCCGCAAATATCGAAACGCGCGAGTTCGCCGCGCAGACGCTCGGGAACCAGTTCGAACTGGATTCCCTGGGTGTTGATGTAGAACGTGTCCTTGCTGAAAAACGCATCCAGGATGGTTTCCGGTGTATAGCCCAGCGATTTCAGCAGGATGGTGACCGGCATTTTGCGGCGGCGGTCAACCCGGAAAAATAGAATGTCTTTGGCATCGAACTCGAAATCCAGCCACGAGCCGCGGTAGGGAATCACGCGAGCCGAGAACAGCAATTTGCCAGAGCTGTGGGTTTTGCCGCGGTCATGCTCGAAAAACACACCGGGCGAGCGGTGCAGCTGCGACACGATGACACGCTCGGTACCGTTGATGACGAAAGAACCAGTCGGTGTCATGAGCGGAATTTCGCCCATGTAGACCTCCTGTTCCTTGACTTCCTTGATTGTCGGCTTCGAGGCTTCCTTGTCCATAATGACCAGGCGCACCTTGGCGCGCAAGGGAGCACAATAGGTCAGTCCGCGCTGCTGACATTCCTTGATATCGAATACCGGCTCGCCGAGAAAGTAGCTGACATATTCCAGTCGCGCATTCTTGGAATGGCTTTCGATCGGAAAAATAGAGGTGAACGCGGCTTGCAGGCCTTCGTTCAAACGCTCATCGCGCGAACGGCCTTCCTGCAAGAAAGCACGATAGGACTCAAGCTGGGTCGCCAGAAGAAAAGGCACCGGTAGGGTGTTGGTCCGGCTGGCAAAGCTCTTGCGCAGACGTTTTTTCTCGGTAAAGGTATAAGCCATGGAGTCTCCTTGACGATCAGGGGCAGGCCGGTACGTGGGCTACGTACCGCGCGATGTGAGGCACACGCAAAAAGCAAACGACCCGGAAGCCGATTCCGGGTTCCGGGTATTTGCTGCTTGCGTCTGCTGCGGGTTTCCCCGCAACACACCACCAAAACAAAAGTGGCGAAATAATTGCGTCACCGGAAGCAGGCAATGCGCTTGCACGCACCGCCTTGATTACCGTTGACTTATTTGACGTCGACGTTAGCGCCAGCTTCTTCCAGCTGTTTTTTCAGCGCGTCGGCATCAGCCTTGGACACGCCTTCTTTAACCGCCTTGGGAGCGCCATCAACCAGATCCTTGGCTTCTTTCAGGCCCAGACCGGTTGCTGCACGCACAACTTTAATCACTTCCACTTTCTTGTCGCCACATGAATTCAGCATCACGGTGAATTCAGTCTGCTCTTCAGCAGCAGCGGCGCCGCCAGCAGCGGGGGCAGCAACAGCAACTGCAGCAGCAGCAGCAGACACGCCAAACTTCTCTTCCATTTCCTTGATCAGCTCGGACAGATCCAGAACGGTCATGCCAGCGATTGCGTCAAGAATTTCAGCTTTAGAAACAGCCATGTGTATTACTCCTGTCAATTGTGCTTCAGATTAAAAACAATATCGTCGAACGGGTTGTCGGCAAGCTGCCAGCCAATGGCTTAAGCAGCCTGCTTGTCGCGCACCGCAGCGAGTCCGCGAACGAATTTGGTCGGCACTTCATTGAGCGTGCGAACAAATTGCGTAATTGGAGCCTGCATCGTGCCCAAGAGCTTGGACAACAGTTCATCGCGGCTGGGCATGCTGGCCAGATTCCCCACGTCCTTGGCGGACATGATGAAATTGGGCATGGCACCGGCCTTGACGACAAATTTGTCGTTGGTCTTGGCGAACTCGTGCATCACCTTGGCGGCGGCAACCGGGTCTTTGGACATGCCATAAGCAAGCGGTCCAACCATCTGGTCAGCCAATCCTGCAAACGGGGTATCCGCAAACGCGCGGCGCACCAGCGTATTCTTCAATACGCGCAGATAGACGCCTTCCTTGCGTGCGCTTGCGCGCAGCTTGGTCAGGTCTTCCACCTTGATGCCACGATATTCGGCAACTACAACCGTCTGAGCAGTTGCCACTTGCGCAGCAACTTCAGCAACGACGGCTTTCTTTTCTTCAAGATTCAGACTCAAGGTCTTACCTCCTTCTCAGTTACGGAACACTGCCCGCTTGTGTCCACGGGGCGCTCCGGCTGGCGGCCTTGACAGGAAAATCCTGCTCGGGAACACCATCTGCGTAGGTTCTGCTCGATGCAAACAGAGGACAGACAACCGTCACCCACTCACACTCGGCCCGACTTAACTCCTTGCGGAGGCCTACGGTCTTTGACAACTCGCCAGCCCAGAGAGCAGACCGACGACCCAAAGTTCTTTCAGGCACCTCTCGCCGAGATGCCCTACATTCAAATTACGCTGTGACGCTGGCCTGATCGACTCGCACGCCCACGCCCATGGTGCTCGACACCGACAGACGCTTGAAATAGACGCCCTTGGAACTGGCGGGCTTGGCGCGCTGAAGCGCATCCATCAGCGCAGCCAGATTCTCTTTCAGGTCTTCAACTGCAAACGACGCGCGACCAATGGTGCAATGCACGATGCCGCCCTTGTCGGTACGGTATTGAACCTGACCCGCCTTGGCGTTTTTCACCGCACCGGCGACATCAGGCGAAACCGTGCCCACTTTCGGGTTTGGCATCAAGCCACGCGGACCCAGAATCTGGCCCAACTGACCGACCACGCGCATGGCATCGGGTGTTGCAATCAGGACATCGAAATCCATCTTGCCGGCCTTGATTTCGGCAGCCAGGTCTTCAAAACCAACGATATCCGCACCAGCGTCTTTGGCCTTCTGCACGTTATCGCCTTGCGCAAACACCGCCACGCGAACCGTTTTACCGATTCCCTTGGGCAGCACAACTGCGCCGCGAACCATCTGGTCCGATTTACGTGCATCAACGCCGAGGTTGATTGCAATATCGATCGACTCATTGAACTTGGCGGTAGCCGCTTCTTTAACCAGACCCAGCGCATCAATCACCGGATAGTTGCGGTTGCGGTCAATCTTCTCTTTTAACGCACGCAGGCGCTTGGATGTATTAGCCATGTCAGACTCCCTCCACGACGATGCCCATGGAACGGGCTGTACCTGCAATGGTGCGAACCGCTGCGTCCATATTGGCTGCAGTCAGATCAGGTTCTTTCATCTTGGCAATTTCTTCCAGCTGGGCGCGGGTAATCGTTCCCACTTTGTCCAGATTCGGCTTGGCGCTACCCTTGTCGAGCTTGATCGCTTTCTTGATCAAGACCGTCGCAGGCGGCGTCTTCATGATGAAGGTGAAACTCTTGTCCGCGAACGCGGTAATCACCACCGGAATCGGCAGACCGGGCTCCATGCCCTGCGTCTTGGCGTTAAACGCCTTACAGAATTCCATGATGTTAAGACCACGCTGACCGAGCGCGGGGCCGATTGGGGGCGAGGGGTTAGCCTTGCCCGCCGGGACTTGCAGCTTGACGTAGCCGACAATTTTCTTTGCCATGATGGCTCCTAATAAATGAGTACCAACGCGCTTTGGGTTGCCCTACTCGCGCTCCTCTCCGGTTTAACCGGATACCGCTCTCGCCTGAAGCCAGAGCAGTTCAACCAGCGGGCCTGAGCCCGGGCTAGCTTTTTTCTACCTGACCAAAACCCAACTCGACGGGTGTCGCCCGGCCAAAAATCATCACCGAAACACGCAATTTGCTCTTGTCGTAGTTCACTTCCTCGACATTGCCATTGAAATCCGTAAACGGACCATCGATCACGCGCACCGTCTCGCCCACCTCAAACAAAATCTTTGGCTTGGGCTTCTCAACACCCTCACGCATCTGATCCATGATGGACTGGACTTCCTTTTCAGAAATGGGCGCAGGCTTGGTAGCCGTACCGCCGACGAAGCCTGTCACCTTGGGCGTACTCTTCACCAAGTGCCACGTATCGTCATCCATTTCCATCTGCACCAGCACGTAGCCAGGGAAGAACTTGCGCTCGACGGTCTTCTTCTGACCCCCCTTCATCTCCACCACTTCTTCCACCGGCACCAGGATTTCGCCGAAGCGATCCTTCATGCCCGCACGCTCAACACGCTCAATCAAATTGCGCGCAACGCTTTTCTCGAAGCCAGAGTAGGCATGAACCACATACCACCGCATACTCAACTCCCTTGTCCCAAAGCCAGCTTGACCAGCCACAGCAAAACGCTGTCCACAGCCCACAAAAAGAGCGCCATCACAACCACAAAAGCCATGACCACACCCGTCATCTGAACGGTTTCCTTACGCGTCGGCCAGACAACTTTCTTCGCTTCATCGCGCGCATCCAGCGCAAAGCGGAAGAAACGTTTGCCCGGCAACGACATTCCGGCAACCACACCCGCCAGCACCAAACCCGCGACCACGGACAAAACCCGCACCACGGCAGGCGCGTCCGCAAAAAAATAAAAGCCGGCCAATCCTGCGATGACCAGCAATACCGCTACCAGCAGCTTGATTTTGTCAGCCATGAATGCTGTACGCCTTAAGGCTTATCCTGTGGCAGGCCAAGAGGGTCTCGAACCCCCAACCTTCGGTTTTGGAGACCGACGCTCTACCAATTGAGCTATTGGCCTGTATTACTCAAGGGCGGAACAAGCTTGCGCGCATCCCACCCGCCGGTTAAAAAACCCGGTCAATAAACAATCATTCTTCGATTTTCGCCACAACGCCCGCGCCGACGGTACGACCGCCTTCACGAATCGCGAAACGCAGACCTTCGTCCATCGCGATCGGCTGGATCAGCGACAC
>Ga0180009_10002829_pt1 | contig 20163 bp, 18 predicted proteins | sample OS_PC_MetaG_FD_123537 | JGI IMG/M metagenome (GOLD analysis project Ga0180009, IMG submission 123537) | Groundwater microbial communities from the Aspo Hard Rock Laboratory (HRL) deep subsurface site, Sweden - OS_PC_MetaG | ecosystem: Environmental > Aquatic > Deep subsurface > Groundwater...
CCAGGTCCTGATGCCCGCTGGTCATGTTCACTTCCCGTTCCTCTCGCATGGCATGCCTCCTCGTATACAACCAGGGACGGACCCGGCTCCGCATTCGTTTACAGGGGGCGAAAAAAAGCGAGGAATCAGGCCGGGGGGGGTATCCGGCGGCATGCCTGAAAATGCCCTCTTGGCCCGATCGCTGTCAATACGGGTAAAAAAAGCGCGCCCGGATCTCTCCAGGCGCGCCGACAGGGAAACGGATCGAGGCTAGTGTCCGCCCGGACCTCCGGCTCCCATGGGGACGCGGATGTCCTCCACCAGGGCCTGGATGTGCTCCGGCGGCGGGGGCGTCACCTTGGACACGACGTAGGCCACCGCGAAGTTGATCAACGCGCCCACGGCCCCGAAGGAACCCGGGGAGATGCCCATGAACCAGTGGGCGGCGTCATCGGGCGCCATGTTGGTCCCCGGCACGAAGAACCAGCCCTTGAACCAGAAGATGTAGATCAGGGTGCTGAAGAGGCCGGCGAGCATGCCCGCAATGGCCCCTTGCTGGTTCATCCTCCGGTTGAAGATGCCCATCATGATGGCCGGGAAGATGGACGACGCCGCCAGGCCGAAGGCCAGGGCCACGACCTGGGCCGCGAAGCCCGGTGGATGGATCCCCATGATCCCCGCAATGACGATGGCGCCGGCCATGGAGATGCGGCCGGCCCGAAGCTCGGCCTTCTCACTGATGTTCGGAGTGAAGATGCCCTTCAGGAGATCGTGGGAGATCGCCGAGGAGATGGCCAGCAGCAGACCCGCTGCGGTCGACAGGGCGGCCGCGATGCCGCCGGCCGCGACCAGGGCGATGACCCAGTTGGGCAATCCGGCGATCTCGGGATTGGCCAGCACCATGATGTCGTTGTCGACCTTGGTCATCTCGTTGCCCTGCCAGCCGAAGCCGGCGGCCTGCTCGTCGAGGCCCGGCCCGTAGTACTGGATGCGGCCGTCGTTGTTCTTGTCCTCCCACTTCAGCAGACCGGTCTTCTCCCAGTTGGAGAACCAGGCGGGCGCCTCGTCGTACTTGACGTTGCCGTCGACCGCGCCCACCTCGCCGGTCTGGATGGTTCGCATCAGGTTCAGGCGCGCCATGGCCCCCACGGCGGGAGCCGTGGTGTACAGGATGGCGATGAACACCAGGGCCCAGCCTGCGCTGGAACGGGCGTCGCGCACCTTGGGCACCGTGAAGAAGCGGGTGATCACGTGGGGCAGGCCCGCGGTGCCGATCATCAGGGACATGGTCAGCAGGAAGATGTCCAGGGTGCCCCCCTTGCGCGCCGTGTACTGGGTGAAGCCGAGATCCGTGCAGATCAGATCCAGCTTGGCCAGCAGGGCCCCGCCTCCGTCCGAGAGGTTTCCGCCCAGACCCAGCTGGGGGATGGGATTGCCCGTCAGATGCAGCGAGATGAAGATGGCGGGAACCGTGTAGGCGAAGATCAGGACGCAGTACTGGGCGATCTGGGTGTAGGTGATGCCCTTCATCCCCCCGAGCACCGCGTAGACGAAGACGATGGCCATGCCGACGTAGACCCCGGTCTCGAACGGCACCTCCAGGAAGCGGGAGAAGGCCACCCCCACCCCCTTCATCTGGCCGATCACGTAGGTCAAGGAGGCGGTGATCAGGCACAGGATGGCCACTCCGCGGGCGGCCTTGCTGTAGAACCGGTCGCCGATGAACTCGGGAACCGTGAACTTGCCGTACTTGCGCAGGTACGGTGCCAGGAGCATGGCCAGGAGCACGTAGCCTCCGGTCCAGCCCATGAGATAGGCGGAGGCGTCATACCCCTTGAAGGCGATGAGGCCGGCCATGGAGATGAAGGAGGCGGCGGACATCCAGTCGGCGCCGGTGGCCATCCCGTTCAGGACGGGGTGGACCCCCTTGCCGGCGACGTAGAATTCCGCCGTGGTGCCGGCCCTGGCCCTGATGGCGATGAAGATGTAGATCGCGAAGGTGGCTCCGACCACCAGGAAGGTCATGAGTTTCAGATCCATTACGGGTTCTCCCTTGCATGAGCGTCCTGAACCTTGGACCACCTCGGCCGGCCCCCGACGGGTGGCCGGGCGGGCGGACAGCGCCGGGCGTCAGCCCTCGTGAACGTTGAACTTGCGGTCCAGGATGTTCATCCTATGGGCATAGAAGAAGATCAAGGCGACGAAGGTGTAGATCGACCCTTGCTGGGCGAACCAGAAGCCCAGCTTGTACCCGCCAAGCTTGATCCCGTTCAGGGGTTCGGCCAGCAGGATGCCGAAACCGAACGACACCATGAACCAGATCACGATGCAGAGGAAAACGAGCCTGAGGTTCGCCTTCCAGTATTCTTGGGCTTGGCTCATCACGACCTCCAGGGCTGGAGAAATGGAGTGGAGGGGGGAAGGAAATCCAACCTGATTTTGCCTTCTTAAATTCCTTGTATCATACGGTTGAACAGTATGTCAACTAGGCAACTGATTGGTTTTTTTCCGGGATAATTGGTAGGTCATAGCCGGGAGGGTGGGGAGGCCCTCCCGGCTTCGTCCGGTCGCCGTTCAAATCCCCTCGGCATCGTCCTCGCTCAGGGGCAGGTCGGCATACTGGCCGACCCGGTGCTCCCGCAGGGCGGTCCGGATCTCGGCGATGATCGAGGGGTCGTCGATGGTGGGCGGGGTGACGATCTGCTCCTCCACCGCCAGGCGGCGGATGGTCTTGCGCAGGATCTTGCCCGACCGGGTCTTGGGCAGCCGGGCCACCACGATGGCCTTCCGGAAGGCGGCCACCGCCCCGATCTCCCGGCGGATCAGCTGGACGAGGTCCTTCTCCAGTGCGGGGACATCCACGTCCATTCCATCCTTCAGGACCACAAGCCCGACGGGGACCTGGCCCTTGAGCTGGTCGTCGATGCCCACCACCGCGCACTCCGCCACGGCGGCGTGGCTGCCGATGAGTTCCTCCATCTCGCCGGTGGAAAGACGATGGCCCGCCACGTTGATGACGTCGTCGGTGCGGCCCATGATGAAGACGTAGCCGTCCTCGTCGATGTAACCGCCGTCCGCGGTGTTGTAGTAGCCCGGGAAGGCCGACAGGTAGCTCGTCTTGAACCCCTCGGTGTCGTTCCACAGGGTGGGCAGGCAGCCGGGAGGCAGGGGCAGCTTGATCACGATGTTGCCGGTCCGCCCGGGTTCGACGGGGGCGCCCTCGTCGTCCAGCACCTCGACCTTGTAGCCGGGCACCGGGAAGCTGGCCGATCCGGCCTTGATGCGGTGGGGCTCGAGACCCATGGGGTCGGCCACGATGGGCCAGCCGGTCTCGGTCTGCCACCAGTGGTCCACCACGGGCACGTCCAGCACCTGGGTCAGCCACTCGTAGGTGGGGGGATCCAGACGCTCGCCGGCCAGGAACAGGGTCCGCAGGGTGGAGATGTCGTACTTGCGGCGCAGGTGGGCGTCCGGATCCTCCTTCTTGATGGCGCGGAAGGCGGTCGGAGCGGTGAAGAACGCGCTCACTCCGTACTCGGCGATCACCCGCCAGAAGGCCCCCGCGTCGGGCGTCCGCACGGGTTTGCCCTCGTACAGGACGGTGGTGCAGCCGTGGATCAGGGGCCCGTAGACGATGTAGCTGTGGCCGACGACCCAGCCCACGTCCGAGGCGGCCCAGAAGACCTCGCCGGGATTGATGTTGTAGACGGTCTTCATGCTGTATTTCAGGGCGACGGCGTGCCCCCCGTTGTCGCGCACCACACCCTTGGGCTTGCCGGTCGTTCCGGAGGTATAGAGGATGTAAAGCGGGTCGGTCGCCGCCACCGGCACCCAGTCCGCCGGTTCGGCGGCGTGCATCAACTCGTGCCAGTCCAGGTCGCGGCCGCCGGTCATGGCGGCTTCGGCCTGGGGGCGCGGGAAGACGATCACCTTCTCCGGGGGGAACCGGGCCTCATCCAGGGCGGCGTCCACCAGGGGCTTGTACGGGATCACCCTGGTGAACTCGATGCCGCAGGAGGCGGTGATCAGGACCTTGGGCCTGGCGTCGTCGATGCGGACGGCCAGTTCGTGGGGCGCGAACCCCCCGAACACCACCGAATGGACCGCGCCCAGGCGGGCGCAGGCCAGCATGGAGATCACCGCCTCGGGCACCATGGGCATGTAGATGATGACCCGGTCCCCCTTGCCCACCCCCTGGGCCCTCAACACGCCGGCGAACTTCGCCACCTCGTCCCTCAGCTCCCGGTAGGTGTACCGCCGCTTGGTGTGGGTGGCTGCCGAATCGTAGTAGAGGGCCACCTGGCGGCCCCGGCCGTGGTCCACGTGATAGTCCAGAGCCAGGTAGCAGGTGTTCAGTTCCCCCCCCTTGAACCAGCGGAACAACCCGTCACCGTCCTCGACCAGCACGTTGTCCGGTTCCTTGAACCACCGGATGAGATTCATCTTCTGGCGCCAGAAGAAGCGGGGATTGTCCACGGAGAGGGCATGCAGGTCCTTGTACCTCACGGAAGGCTCCTTTGCCGCCGGTGTCGGGGAATAGGCCGGTCCGGGGCGCAGGGAAATCCCAGCGCCGCGCCGGGGTCTGCCCTGCACCATACAGCAGTTCATGGATCGATTGAAGAGGGATCCGGTCGGATGGTCGGGATCAGCGCGTCCGCAGGCTTTCGAACAGGGCCTTCAGATCCCCGTACTTCTCCGCGTAGTCCAGCACGCTGCGCTCGATCACCTCTTGGGCCTCGTCCCGCCCGTAGACGTGGGTGATCTCGGTTTCCCGCTTGCAGCGGGCACCGGGGGCGTCCTTGTAGGTCAGGAAGTAGTGCTTCAGCCGGTCGACCAGGGCGGGCGGGCACTCGTAGAGGTCCTTCATGTGGCCGTAGATGGCGTCCCCCCGCATCACGGCGATGATCTTGTCGTCGGCCTCGTTGCCGTCGATCATCCGCAACCCCCCGATGGGGGTCACCGGCAGGAGGATGTCCCCGTGGGTGATGGACTTCTCGGCCAGCACGCAGATGTCCAGGGGGTCGCCGTCCCCCACGATGCCGGTGCGGGAGGCCTGCTTCATGCAGAACTCGGCGGTCCGCTCGCCGCAGTAGGTCTGGGGGATGAGCCCGTATAGGGTGGGATACACGTTGGAGAACTTCTGCGGGCGGTCCACCTTCAGGTGGCCCGTGGGCTTGTCCAGCTCGTACTTGACGGTGTCGCTCGGGACGATCTCGATGAATGCCGTGACGACGTCGGGGGCTTCATCCCCGATGCTCACCCCGTGCCAGGGGTGCGCGCGGAACAGCCGGTGGAACAGAGTGACGTCGATATTCTGCATGGGTCATCCGTCCTTGTCGTCCCAGGATCAGAGGATGCCCTCGAGCACCCCGATCAGTTCCTCGATCTCGCCCAGGGTATTGTAATGCACGAAACTGACCCGGACCACTCCGTCTTCCGGGTCCAGCCCCAGATCCTCGCACAGGTGGTAGGCGTACATGTGGCCGTGGCGGAGCGCGACCCGGGAACGGTCCACCCGTGCGGCGATCTCCCGCGAGGGTAGCCGGTCGTGGACGAAGCTCACGGTGCCCACCCGGTCGTCGCCCGCCGTGGCCGGGCCGATGATCCGGACGCCGGGCTTGTTTCCGAGGTATTCCAGCAGCCTCGCCAGGAGGGGTTTTTCCAGGTCCTGCATCCGGGCGAAGGCCGCCTCCACGGTCCCCCGCGTGCAGTCCGCATCCTCCGGAGCACCCGCCAGGAATGCCAGGTGCTTCCCCAGGGCCAGCAGGCCGGCGCAGCCTTCGTGGTTGGCCCCGCCGGGTTCGAACTTGTAGGCCAGTTCCCCGGGCGGGATGAAGAAGTGGTTGGCGCCGGGCAGTGCGGCCATCTGATCCGGCCGCCCCACCAGGACCGCCATATGGGGCCCGTAGACCTTGTAGGCGGACCAGGCGTACCAGTCCACGCCCCACTCGTCGAACCGGACGGCCCGGTGGGGCGCGAAGGCGACCCCGTCGGCCACGACCTTCGCCCCCACTGCATGGGTCAAGCGGCAGACCTCCTTCAGGTCGACGACGTGGCCCAGCAGGTTGGAGGCGTGCGGCAGGGCCACGATGGCCGTTCTCTCGTTGAGGAGGGATTGCAGGCCGGCCGGCTGCAGGGTGAAGGTCTTCCGGTCGAAATCCCACCACCGGATCACGCAACCCTGCCGCTCCAGGCGCTTCCAGCAGCCCAGGTTCGCCTCGTGGCCGGTCCGGGCCAGGATGATCTCCCGGCCGGGTTCCAGCACCCCGGCGTAGCACGAAGCCAGGGTGTTGAGCAGGACCGTGGTGGACGGCCCGAGCACGGCCACGCCGTCCTTTGTCCCGGCCAGGACGGCCGCGAACTCGTGGGCCCCCTCGACCGTCCGGGTGCAGGCCCGGGACCGGGCGTATCCCGCTCCCAGCTGGACGTAGGTTTCGGTCAGGTACCTGTGGACGGCGTCGGCGACGCAGCGGGGAACCTGCGATCCGCCGGCATTCTCCAGGAAGACCCAGTCGCCGGCCAGGCCGGGAAAGCGGGAACGGATGGACGGGATGTCGGGCAGGGACACGGTGGCTCCTTCACGGACGGAGGGGGTGCCTGATCACCACCGTCCCGCTGATGCGGTCATGGATGGCCTGGCGGTTGGGGTGCCAGATCGCCTCGAGAAAACCCAGGAACGCGGTCGCGGCGCTGGCCCCGTAGCCGCCGCTGCGGCCGAAGGCGTCCCACCAGGACAGCGGCTTGCCGTCCAGCTTGACGATCTGCAGGCCGAACAGGAACTTCCCCGGCGTGCGCCCCTTCAGCAACCGCGTCCACAGTGTGAACCAACCCACGAAGAACGCGCCCCAGCTGAAGACGCTGGAATAGCGGCCCAGCAGCAGATCGGGCCCGATTTCGAAGCGGCCGTCGCGCAGGCGGGTCGGTCCCGAGGACAGCACGACCACCACGTCCCGGTCGAGAAATTCCCTCTTCACTCTCTCCAGGTCCCGCGCTGCGACGGCCTCCGCCACGGGTGGCGGCAGGGCGTCGGGGGTTCGCTCCCCGACCATGACCAGGGCGTCGAGGGCGAGCAGGGAGGCGCTGGTGGAATCCGCGGGCGCCTCCCCGGACATCAGCGCCTCCAGCCTTGGCAACAGGGTGGGATCGGCATGGCGGACGTTCAGCAGCGTCAGGCCCAGGAACAAGACCCCGAACAGGGTGGCGAACAGGATCAGGTCGAAGAGGTAGGCCAAGCTGCGGCGCCGGAATGTGGCCAGCGGCCGGCCCAGCAGGTGCGGAGCGATGACCGATGGTTCCTGGGTGACGTGCCGGCCTCGGGCGGGGATGCGCAGCATGACGGCTCCGGTTCAGGGTGAACGGGGTCTCGTGCCACCGTATCACGAAGCATCGCCACGGCACAACTTCCGCTTGGCCCACGCACCGGCCGGAAGGTCAGCGGGCCAGGCAATCCTCCGGTGAGGCGGGACCGCTGTCGGTCCCTCCCGCCAGGGTTTCGGGCGCCAGGCCCAGACTGGCCATGCGGCCCCGCATGTCCAGCATCTCCTGGAGGTAGACGTTGGCCAGCTGGTCCTTGGCCGCTCCGATGATGGTGGTCACCATCCCCAGGGCGGCGACCTGTTCGCCGGCGGGAACCACTGCGGCCACCAGCTTCCAGGCCTGGTCCTCCAGGATGCTCAGGGCGAGCTGGATCTCCCTGAGGGCGAACCCCTCGCCGATGCGCTCCCGGGCGATCTCCCCGATGTAATCGATGAAGACCCCGGGCTTGCCCGGCAAGGCGTCCAGGAAGGCCTCCACCAGGCGGTCGGCGCGGCCGTGCAGGAGATCCTGGTCGGCCTGCCGGTAGTGGACGGCGGTGGAATCGTGGAGCCGGGAGAAGACGGCGGAACTGATCTCGTCCCGGCGCGAGGCCAGGGCGGCGCGGATGTCGGTGCTCATGGGCGCGCCTTTCGGTGGTGCGGGACCGGCCTGCGGACCGGCGCGATCACCCCTTTAAGGTGTGACGCGGGGGCTGCTCTTTCCAAGAAAAAACCGGCCGTTCCGGGGGCGAATCCGGAACGGCCGGGGTGTGGCCCCTGGGGCCTGACCCTACTTCAACAACGTGATCCGCCGGCTCTCGTCGACTCCGGCGCTCAGCATCCGCACCATGTAGACCCCGCTGGCCAGGCCGCTGCCGTCGAGGGTGACCTCGTGGCGGCCGGCCTCGCGCTCGCCGTCAACCAGCGTGCGGACCTGGCGGCCGGCCAGATCGTACACGGCGATGCTGACGTGCGCGCTGCGGGGCAACTCGAACGCCACGGTGGTCATGGGGTTGAACGGGTTGGGAGCGATGTCGCCCAGCACGGGAGCGTAGGCGGTGATGGCCGCCGGCTCGTCGAACCGGTCCTGGGTCAGGATGGCGTCGATGGCCGCGTCGAAATCGGCGCCCGCCTTGTCGGCCGCGATGGCGGCCTTGGCCGGGGTCCCGCCCAGACTGGGGCGGTAGGTCGTCACGGCCCAGTCGATCCGTCCCGACTGGCCCGAGGTGAAGCGGTCCATGCAGGAGTCGTCGGTGTAGTCCATGAAGTTGTGGATGGGATCGGCGCCGGCGCCCGGGCAGGTGTCCCGGCCCTCGGGGCAACCGTAGGCGGGGATCAGTTCGAACGGCGTGTCGTCCACCTCGTCGCCGTTGCCGAAGCAGCCGTTCTGGAAGGTGTGGTACAGGCCGAGATAGTGGCCGACCTCATGGGTTCCCGTGTCGCCTTCGTTGTAGGGGGCCGCGGACCCGCCGGGGAGCGACTCGCCCAGCATCACGACGCCGTGGCCCCAGTGGTTCTCCGGAGCCATCCACGGGAAGTAGGCCCAGCCCAGCAGGCCCCCCGGAGGGCTCTGCAGGTAGATGTTCAGCACGTGGGCCGGGTCGATGGCGAGGTACTGCTTCACGGCCTTCTCCTCGCGCGTGTAATAGTCGAAGCTGGAGTAGCGGGACGACTGGTAACGGGCGAAGTGGTACAGGTAGAAGCTGATGCCCGTACCGGAGTAGGCGTCGTTCAGGACCTGGATCTGGTCGGCGACCATCTGGTCGGTGACGTAACCGCTGGTCTGGCTGGCGTAGATGTTGTGCATGGCCACCGGAATGCTGATCACGGCCTTCTCGCCCGCGCGCTCCCGGATCCAGCGGTCGAGGTCGGCGGGGGCCCGCTCGGCGGCGACCGCAGGATCATCGAACGTCGCACAGCGGCTGCCGACGACCACGTCGCCCTGGGCTCCGACGAAGGTGACATCCCCCACGAGTTCCACCTGTTCGGGCCGCGCCCCAGCGACCGTGGTCATGGCGATCAGCGCCGCGCAGAAGACCAGAAATCCGAGCTTGATTCTATTCATGGTGGCTCCCCCCACGATTCGAGACCTGGATGAAATGGAAATCCGGGATCACCATCCCGGATATTCAGACGAGAAAAGATTTTAACATTCATGGGGATAAATTGCCAAGTGGTTTTCTGGTGTAATTTCATCCCGTTTTCATCCCGATCCTGTTATGGACATCGTATGTCCAATAAAGGCAAACCTTTAAAGATTTGACTCCGGCCTGGTCTCCTGTTAGCTTCCATCTCAGAGGAGGTCCTCATGCGCTATGTCCCGCTGATCCTGTCCTGCCTGGTCATGGCCGCCCATCACAGCCGGGGCGGAGAGCCCGGCCTGGTCGGGATGTGGCTGACCCTCCCCTTCGCCCTCCTGCTGCGCCGCCGCTGGGCCGACCTGGCGATCCAGGCGGTGCTCGCGGCCGGCGCGCTCGAATGGATCCTGACCATCGAGTCCCTCGTGGGCATCCGCCGCATGGTGGGCCTGCCCTACGGGCGCATGGCCGCCATCCTCGGGGGCGTCGCCCTGTTCACCGCCCTTTCCGGCCTTCTCCTGAACACGTCCGGCCGGCGTCGGCGCCTGCCAGAACGCGACCCCGTGGCCGCCGGCCTGGCCGCCTTCCTGCTGACCTGCGGCCTGCTCGTCCCCGTCCAGCTGTTCATGGATCCGGCCGGGCTGCTGGCGGAGCGATTCCTGCCCTTCGCCGGCTGGTGGGAAGGGCTGGTGCTGGCCTTCTACGCCGGGTGGCTGTCCGACCGCCTGCGGGATCCCCGCACCATCAAGAAGCTGCGGCCCAAGGTGTGGCTGGCCTTTTCCCTGGTCTTCTTCACCCAGCTGGTGCTGGGCCTCTCCGGCCTGGAAAAGCTGCTGATGACCGGGAAGCTGCACCTGCCGGTGCCGGCCCTCATCGCCGCCGGCCCGATCTTCCGGGGCGGCGGGATCTTCATGGCGATCCTGTTCACCTCGTCCATCCTCCTGGTGGGGCCGGCCTGGTGCAGCTGGCTGTGCTACATCGGAGCCTGGGACGACCGCGCGGCCCGCGCGCGCAAGCGGCCGGGCCGGTTGCCGCGGTGGCGGCCGCACGCGCGGGTGGGCATCGGGGTCCTGGTTCTCGGCGCCGCCTTCGCGCTGGGACGCCTGGGCGTGGGCACCCTCGCCGCCGGCTACCTGGCGGCAGCCTTCGGTCTGGCGGGCGTCGCGGTGATGGTCCTGTGGTCGCGCCGCGCCGGACACATGGCCCATTGCACCGCCTGGTGCCCCATGGGCTGGTTCGCCACCCGGCTGGGCAAGATCTCGCCCTGGCGCCTGAAGATCAGTTCGGCCTGCACCGACTGCGGGGCCTGCACTCCCGCCTGCCGCTACGACGCCCTCTATCCCGAGGACGTGCTGCGGCGGGTCCCCGGCGAAGCCTGCACCCTGTGCGGGGACTGCCTGAGCAACTGCCCGACCGGCAGCATCGCCCTGCACTTCCCCGGTCTGACCCCCACGGCCGCCAGAACGACCTTCTTCGTGATGGTGGCCGCCATGCACGCCGCCTGGATCGGAGTGGCCCGGCTTTGAGCTGATTGGTGATAATAATATCCGTTTTCTTAATCATTACCCTACAACAGGTTTCGCTGTTTTGAGTCATGAAAACCGCTTGACTGAATTCATATCGTTGTGATAGGGTTTTCCCGTAGACAGGGAAGATTCCACCCCTCCAAGGGCGCTTCGGATGCTGCTGCGGACCTTGAAATCGAACTGGTCGCTGTTCTGGTCGCGGGACTCTCTCGACACGGTCGCCCTTCCCCCTCCCCTCCCCGATCGCCGTCGAACCTACTCACTGCGACGATTGTTCTTCTCCTGCGACACCCTGCCCCAGCTCGATCCCCCGGCTCACTCCGCCAGACCCCTCATCCGGATCCTGTTCGCCACGGCCGACAAGCTGCCTGGGCCGCCGCCCCGGCTTCCCGGCGGCCCGAAGCCATCACCTTCAGACGAAAGTCCAGATTGAGCCATGGAACACACCCGGCATCTCTGGCGCATGGCCGTCCTGCTGGTCCTTCTGTTCGTCCTCGTCATCGTCGGTCGCCATTTCGCCGTTCCCGAATCCTTCGGAGCCCACGGGTTCTACCGCTACGATGCCGTGGGGGAGATCATGGCCATCCCCGCCGTCCACGGGGGCCCGGAATCCTGTCGGGACTGCCACGACGACATGGCCGGAGCCAAGGCGGCCGGACGCCACCAGGGACTGTCCTGCGAATCGTGCCATGCGCCGCTGGCCACCCACGTCAGCGACGGGGACGTGGCCGCCCCCATGGCCATCGACCGGTCGGTGACCCTGTGCGCCCGCTGCCACGTGCCCTTGCCTGCCCGGCCAGCTTTCGTGCCCGTCGTCAACCTCCGCGAACACCTCGAGCTCGAGGAAGGTCAGCCCATCCCCGAAGGGATTTGCCTGGAGTGCCACGACCCTCATGATCCCCAACCCTGAACCGGCCCCGCGCTGAAACGGAGGACCCCCTCGTGACCAGCAAGAAGAACGAACACAGCTGCAGCCGCCGGGAATTCCTGAGCCTCGCCGCCAAGGGGGCGGGGGCGGTGGCCGTGGTCCTGTTCAGCGGAGATCTCGCCCTGGTCTCCGCCAGCTCGGCCGTCAAGGGCGCGGACCTCGCCATCGGGGGATACGATCCCACCCGCCACCGCTACATCTACCTCGTGGACATCGACAAGTGCATCGGCTGCGGGGCCTGCGTCCGCGCCTGCAGTCACGAGAACCAGGTGCCGAAGCACTTCTTCCGGACCTGGGTGGAGCGGTACGAGATCTCCCGCTCGGGCGAGGTCGCCATCGATTCACCCGACGGCGCCCTCGAGGGCTTCGAACCGCGGGCAACCGGCGAGGACATCGGCAAGGCCTTCTTCGTGCCCAAGCTGTGCAACCACTGCTCGAACACCCCCTGCGTCCAGCTCTGCCCGGTCGGGGCCTCGTTCACCAGCCCCGACGGCGTCGTGCTGGTCGACCAGGAACGGTGCATCGGCTGCAGCTACTGCGTCCAGGCCTGCCCGTACGGATCGCGGTTCATCCACCCGGAGACCCACACCGCCTCGAAGTGCACCCTGTGCTACCACCGGCTGACCAGGGGGATGACCACGGCCTGCGTACAGAACTGCCCCACCGGAGCCCGCAAGATCGGGGATGCCCTGGCGCTGGGCGACGAGGTCGCCGAGATCCTTGCCACCCGGGACGTGCGGGTGCTCAAGCCCGAGCTCCACACCCAGCCCAACTGCAACTACCTGGGCCTGAGCAAGGAGGTGCGGTGATGCACGAACAGGGGCTGAACTTCCTGTTCCCCAACGACTTCCACATCATGTGGAGCCTGATGATCGCCCTCTATCCCTACATCACCGGGCTGGTGGCCGGGGCGTTCATCGTGTCGTCCCTCTATCACGTGTTCGGACGCTCCGAATTGAAGCCCGTGGCCCGCCTGTCCATGGTGGCCAGCCTGTCGTTCCTGCTGGTGGCGACCATGCCCCTGCTGGCCCACCTGGGTCACCCCGAGCGCGCGTTGAACATCATGCTCACGCCGCACTTCACCTCGGCCATGAGCGCCTTCGGCATGATCTACGGCCTGTATCTCATCCTGGTGCTCGTGGAGATCTGGCTGATCTACCGGGTCGAGATCATCGAACTCGCCGCCCGCAGCCGGGGCTTCAAGCGGTGGTTCTTCGCCTCCCTGGCCCTGGGGGTCTACGACACGTCCCCGGCCGCCCGGGAGGTCGACCGCAAGGCGGTCGTGGTGCTGGCGGGCCTGGGCATCCCCGCGGCCTGCATCCTCCATGGTTACGTCGGCTTCATGTTCGGCTCGGTCAAGGCCAACGCCTTCTGGTCCACCCCGCTGATGCCCATCATCTTCCTGTTCTCGGCGGTGACCTCGGGCGTGGCCATGATCCTGATCCTCTACGAGATCCTGTGCAAGACCGGCGGCCGCCGGATCGACGGGGCATGCGTCCAGTCCCTCGCCCAGTGGCTGTGGCTGTTCGCCACCGTGACGGTGACCCTCGAGGTCCTGGAGATCGTGTCCCTGAGCTATGAACAGAACGAGGAGTGGCTCATCGTGGGGCCCCTGATCTTCGACAAGATCGCGTTCTCGTTCATCGGCATCCAGATGATCTTCGGCTCGCTGATCCCCTTCGTGCTGCTGGCGATCGTGGTCCTGATGCGCCGCTACCTCACCGATCCCATGCGCCACGTGATCGCCTTCGTCGCGGCCTGCATCCTCCTGATCCAGGTCTTCTCCATGCGCTGGAACGTGGTGATCGGCGGCCAGATCTTCTCCAAGAGCGGCGTGGGCTTCCGCGAGAGCTACGTGCCCGAACTCTTCGGACGCGAGGGGATCGCCATGGCCCTGCTCATCTTCATCCTGCCTTTCGTCATCATGGGGATCTTCAACCGGTTCCTGCCCCTGGCCCCGAACAGGCCCGAGGAGCCCGGCGGAGAGGACCCGGCATGACGGACCTCACCCGGGAAGCCCTGCTCCAGGCCATCGAGAGCCTCCAGGCGACGGTCAACCGCCTCGAGAGCAGGGTCCGGGTCCTCGAAACGGGGAGCGACCGGGTTCCCCTGCCTGGACAGGCGGACGCCTCCACCCTGGTCGCATCCCGGCTTCCGGATCCCTCCCCGGAAAGAGCCGGATTTTCCGGCGCGAAGTTCTGGTACCTTGCAGGGCGATCGGTCCTGGTGCTGGCCGGTGCCTTCCTGCTGCGGTTCATGTCCGATGCGGGCACCATCCCCGCGCTTGGCGGCGCCCTGGCCGGTCTGGGTTACTGCCTCGCGCTGATCTGGATGGTCCACCGGGCGGGTGGGCGCAACGACGCGATCGGGGCCGTCGCCCACGGCTTGACGGCCGCCGTCATCGCCTTTCCCCTGATCGCCGAATCGGGCGGACCCCGCGCCCTCCTCTCTCCTCTCGGCGCGATGGGGGGGCTCGCCCTGGTGACGGGCGCCGGATTGGTTGCGGCATGGCGGAGGCGCTTGAGGTTCCTGGCCTGGACCTTCACCCTCGGTGCGCTGGTGGTGGTCGCCACCCTCATCAAGTCGAAGGAGGCCTATCTGGAGAGCGCCTCCTTCCTCCTCCTGCTGGGCGCCGGAACCTGCCTGCTGGCCTACTCCCGCCACTGGCACCTCAAGCGCTGGGTGGTGGCCGGTCTCCTCAACGTCCTGCTGCTCTGGCTGGTGGTCACCGCCTCGGGCGATCCCGGCCGCATTCCCGCCACGATCCATCCCTTCCGGGTCCAGACTCTGGCGGTCTGCCACCTGCTGGTCTACCTGGGGATCTTCACCTGGCGGGCCCTGATCCAGGGGCGCGGCGTCAGGGTCTTCGACGTGGTCCAGTCCGTCGGCGCGGTCACGGTGGGTTTCGGGGGAGCCGTCCGGATCGCCCAGACCAACGGCCAGGGCGCCGAGGCCCTCGGCTGGTTCGCACTCCTGTCCGCCCTGGCAGGATACGCCGTGGCCTTCATCTTCATCCGGTCCCGCCGGGGCCGGGGCCGGGGATTCTTCTACTTCGCTTCGCTCGCCCTGGTCTTCCTGGCCATCGGCAGCCTGACCGTCGCCCACGGCTCCTGGCTGGTGTGGTGCTGGGTCCTGCTCGGCCTCGCCGCCGCGGTCCTCGGGGCCGCCTTCCGCCGGGTCACCCTGAGGTTCCACGCTGCGGTCTACCTGTTCCTCGCCGCCGTCGGTTCGGGGTTGGCGGGGAGCTCCTTCGCGGCCTTCATGTCCCCCCCCGATTCGATCCGGATGGGGACCGACCTCCCGTCGGTGGTCGTCATGCTGGCCGCCCTGGCCGGATATCTCATCATGGCCCGGGGCCACAGGGAGCAGGATCTCTCCATCGCTCTCGTCATCCCCCGCTTCTTCCTGGCCGCCATGTTCCTGGGCGGCGTGGGGCAGCTTCTCGTCATGGGGATGGTCGGACTGTCAGCCGGAACGCCCCCGGACCCCGATCCCGCCCTGACCGCCCTCCTGCGGACCGCCGTCCTGGCCCTGACCGCGGTCCTCCTGGCCGTCGTCTCCGGCAGGCTGGCCCTGCCCGAACTGTCCTGGCTGGTCTATCCGGTCCTGCTGTTCGCCTGCGTCAAGCTGGTCCTGGAGGATCTCCGGGTGGGAAACGCCCTGACCCTCTGCGTGGGGTTCGCCCTGCTGGGCGCCGCCCTCATCCTCGCGCCCCGGACGGCCCGGAGCCGCATTCCCGGAGTTCCCCCATCCGGCTGATTCTTCGACGCGCATCCGGCCGCAGTCCGGAGCCGACGGGGGCCGATCATCCCGAACTGCGGGAGAACACCCGCAGTCCCACCACTCCCGCGACGATCAGCAGGATGCACACCAGGCGCATCCACTCGCGGGACTCCCCGAACAGGACCATCCCCAGCGCCGCCACGCCGATGGCGCCGATGCCCGTCCACACCGCATACGCCGTGCCGAGGGGGATGGTCTTCATGGCGACCGACAGCAGGTACAGGCTGATCGCCATGGTCACCCCCGTGAAGACCGAGGGCCACAGGCGGGTCAGCCCCTGGCTGGACTTCAGTCCGATGGCCCAGGCGCATTCGAAGATACCGGCGACGACGAGAACGATCCAGGCCATGGGTACTCCGGGTCGGAAAGGGGAAGGGACGACGCCGGCCATCATACGCCACGGACCGCACACCGCCCAAAACCCAATCTCCCTTTGACGAGGGAAACCGGTCGGATTATCTTAAACAGGATAAAGTTGTCCGATTTGAGAACGGACATGGATTCGCAAGACAAGGGGCGGGTGCCATGGCGCTGCGGAAGATCGTGAACATCGACGAGGACCTCTGCGACGGTTGCGGGGACTGCGTCCCTTCCTGCGCCGAAGGGGCCATCCGGATCATCGACGGCAAGGCCAGGCTGGTGGGCGACATGCTCTGCGACGGTCTGGGGGCCTGCCTGGGCGACTGCCCCCGCGGGGCCATCACCATCGTCGAACGTGACGCCGCCGCATTCGACGAGGATGCCGTCGAGAAGCATCTGGCCGGGCTCGGCCGCTCCCACGATCCCGCCCACGGCGGCCCCGCTCCCGATTTCCAGCCGGCCCCGGCCCCCCTGTCCGTACTGCCCGGGTCCACTCGCGCCCCGTCGCCCCAGCAGGCGGGCGGCGGCTGTCCCGGGTCCCGACCCCTGCAGTTCGGCGACCCGGCCCCCGCGGCGGCAGGCTCGCCCGGCGCGCCGATCTCGGGCCACAGCCAATTGCGGCAATGGCCGGTGCAGCTGCACCTGATCTCGCCCAAGGCCCCCTACTATCAGGAAGCCGACGTCCTGCTGGCCGCCGACTGCTGCGCCTTCGCGGTGGGCGACTTCCACGACCGGTTCCTCAAGGGCAAGGCGCTGGCGGTGGCCTGTCCCAAGCTGGACTCGGACCTGGACGTGTACGTGGCCAAGCTGGCCGCCATGATCGACCTGTCGAGGATCAACACCCTGACCGTCCTGATGATGCAGGTGCCCTGCTGCTCGGGCCTGCTGCGCCTGGCCCGGGAAGCGGTCATGGACGCCGAGCGCAAGGTGCCCGTCAAGCAGATCATCGTGGGCGTGCAGGGCGAGGTGCTCAAGGAAGAATGGGTCTGACCGGTCCGCGATCCGCTTGACCGCCACCCCGTCCGCCGCGCATAGTGCCTCCTGGAAATTCCAACCGGGAGGCGCCCAGCTTCATGAAACCCCAGATCTTCGCCTTGCTGACCGCCATCGCCTGGGGCGTCGGCGGCTACTTCGAGAAACGCGGCCTTCACCTGGGGAACCTGCCCCCCCAGCTGGGGATCGCCCTGCGCACCGCCGTCGCCCTGGTGATCCTGGGCCTGGCCAGCGCCCCCCACTGGAAGTCCCTCACCCAGGCTCCCGCCCGCGCCCTGGTCTACATGATCCTCGGCGGCGGCGTCCTGGCCGGCTCCATCGGCATGCTCTGCTTCTACACCGCGCTCAAGGGCGCGCCGTTGACCAAGGTCATGCCCATCGCGTTCACCTCGCCCCTGTTCGGGGCCCTGCTGGCGGTGATGATCGGCGGCGAGCCCCTGACCGCCCGCACCCTGGTGGGGATGACCCTGACCATCGGCGGCATCATCGTCCTGACGGCGGGATAGGCCGGCCCGGCCGGCCCATCCCTCGGATCTTGTCCCGGTCATTCGCAGGGCAGGGACTGGTCGACCCAGCCCAGCAGGCGATAGCGGACCGCACCGCGTGGATCAGCCACCGGAACGGCGTAGAAGGTGCTCGGGCCGGCCACCGTCAGATCCGTGGCCTCCTCCCTCACGAACCGCACCCGCAGGTCGTAGACCGCGCGCAGCACCCCGCCGCGATCGGGATCGCCGGCATCCTCCCACCCGGTCAGCGGAAGGCAGGATTCCACCTCGATGGCCGTGACCGCCGGCACGACGGTCCCGTCATCGCGCACGTGGGGACGGCCCGAGAACATCCGGGAGGCGGCCGCCAGCTCGTCCTGCTTGCCCCAGTGGTCGCTCTTCAGGCCCAGATCCGCGACGTCGCAGGGCCGGAAGGTGAAGGCGAAGTCCTCGTCCAGCAGCAGGGCGTAGGCGTCGAGCGCCCGCTCGGCGTAGGCCCGCACCAGGTTGTCCACCAGGAGGTCGGGGGAGACGGCCTCGGGATACCCCTGGCCCGGGTCCGGCGCGGTGATGATCCCCTCGTCGGTGCAACCGGCGAGGATGAACGCCGCCCCGGCGGTCACGGCCAGGAGGATGAGAATGGTCGTGCGGTGCATGTCATGCCCTCTTTTCGCCTGTGGGGTCAAGCCGAACTCGACATGGCGAACGGGGCGAAGGCGGGGCGACGAGCAGGTCGCGAGGCTGGTCGATGAATGACGATAGGGAGGGGCCCTGGTCCGGTCAAGGAGTCGGATGGCCGGATGCGGCCCTCTCCTCGCCACCGCGGGACCCGATGGCGGCCAGCCCCAGGCCCAGGAGGAAGTACAGCAGCATCTCGGGCTCGTCGTCGGTCTGGTAGACCTGGAAGAAACCAGCGGCGAGCAGGCCGGCCTGGCTCGCCAGCAGACCCGGCAGCACCCATCCCCCCAGGCGGCGCCACCCCCGCCACAGGTGCCTGAAGATCTCCGCCTGCAGCCACAGGAAGGCCGCCAGGCCCAGCAGTCCGGCGTTGACCCCCTGCATCAGGTAATCGTTGTGGGCGTGGCCGCGGACCTCGTAGAAACCCGGCACCTCGTGACGGCTCATCATGCGGTCGAAGTTGCCGGGCCCCCAGCCCAGGACGGGTTTGGCCTTCAAACCCTCCACCGAACTGCGCCACAGGTTGACCCGCCCGATCTCCGTGGTGTTGGTGAAGGTCTCGGTGACCCTTTCGCGGATCGGAGCCACCGCCATGGCGGCGGCCACAACCACGGCCAGGGTGAGGACGCCCCACCGGCGCCGGCGGGCCGGCAAGGTCGCCGCCAGCACGACGCCGGCAACCAGGATACCGAGATAGCAGCTGCGGGCGAAGGTCCAGACCAGCGCCGGGGCGAACACCAGGGTCATGATGGCGGCCGGGTGGACGGCTCGGGCGCGACGCCCCGCCTGGTGGGCCAGCCAGGAGAGGGTCATGGTCAGGTAGAGCAGGAGCTGCCCACCCAGGCTCAGGTGGTGCCCGGAAAACCCGACGATGAGGTAATAGGGACCGGTGCGGAAGAGCTCCCGGTCGCGCACGTAATCCCAGCCCAGGAAGTGCTGCACGATGCCGTATCCGCCGACGACCAGCCCGGCCGCCAGGGCGACGACCGCGACCCGCTCGGCGGAGCGGCCGGTCCCCGCCAGGACCAGGGGTACGACGATCAGCGCGAGCTTGATCCACCACTCCTCCACCAGCTTGGCCCAGTGGGAGGAACCGGGTTCGGCCAGCAGCGTCGCCAGGAGGTTGCAGAGGATCGCCGCGGCGAGAGCGGCGAGGATCGGCCGCGGCAGGGAGACCCGCGACCCCGTCCGCCCGGCGCCGGTCCGGACCATGGCCGCCGCCGCCAGCAGGCCGAGGCCGATGTTGCCGGCGGACACCGAGACGGCCATCGCCACGGCGACCAGGCTGGTGAGGATTTCGGGCCAACGGGTCTGCAGGGACCTCATCCACGGCTCCCGGAGAGGGCGAACGACGGCGGAATGCAGGGAAGATAAGGCCTCCGCTCCGGCGAGTACACGGCTAAGAAGGCCGGTGTCGTGCAACCGGCTGCAGAGGTCGGAACATTTTGGCCAGGCCCACCCCATCTTCCGCAGGACCGCCCCCGGGGCGGAATCCTGTGGAGGGCGCGGGGGCTCGGAGATTTTCCATCCTATTGGCGAAAATCGCCGCCAAAACACCAATTAGAGGCCGTTTTCGGCTTTCCAGGCCCCCCGGGGGGCGGAATTCGCCCTCCCCGTCCTCCATTTTTTTCGATTTTCCCCTTGCATTTTCGCCAAATTTTCGCTATAATATTCTCAAGTCCACCCCTCCCGGATTCCCAGGAGGAGAAGTATGCCTACCACCGCCGCCCTTCCCGTCTTCCAGCCCGGCCAGACCGCCGCCTCCGCCCGCGCCTCCCTCAAGCAGGCCGTCCGGGTCATGGACCAGGCCCGCCACTGCGCCGTCCTCTGGTTCGCCGACATCATGGCCCGCGGTTTGTACCGGGATCTCGGGTTCGCTTCCATCCAGATCTACGCCCAGGAGGAGCTCGGCTTCTCCCGGACCAGGATCGGGGATTTCGTCCGCATGGCCCGGAAGCTGGACGATCTGCCGCAGATCAGGCAATCCCTGGAGACCGGGAAGATCGGCTACACCAAGGCCCGCGAGATCATCAAGGTCGCCACCCCCGCCACCGAGAA
>Ga0180009_10002830_pt1 | contig 20163 bp, 9 predicted proteins | sample OS_PC_MetaG_FD_123537 | JGI IMG/M metagenome (GOLD analysis project Ga0180009, IMG submission 123537) | Groundwater microbial communities from the Aspo Hard Rock Laboratory (HRL) deep subsurface site, Sweden - OS_PC_MetaG | ecosystem: Environmental > Aquatic > Deep subsurface > Groundwater...
ATAATAAATCTTGATCATTTAAAGTACAATGAAACCCAAAGCATTATCAAAGAAATAATTCCGGTTATGATTAAAGCCTTTTTATGATCTTTTTTTCTTCTACCGCGGTAAATACCCAGCAATAAACCGAAAAGACTGATAAAAATACCTGCTATGACCATATATATGAGATAATACAAATACTGAATATCCCAATTTGTTCTTAACTTTAATTGGTAAAATCGATCAAATAATGTTTCAAATTCAGGCTGGGCACGATGAAAAAAAAACAGACTGCATATCAATAAGATTGATGCCAGAATATTTAGATAAAATAAAAGCCTTGCCCAAAAATCAGTTGTTTTCCGTCTGTCCAAAATGAAGCCCTGTTTTCTATTTAATTTTTTTTATTAATATATTATTATTATTTAGTCATGGATTCAATATATATAGCAACCAAAAATAAAAACAGGACGGTATTATGGGACATCAGGATAAAAGAAATTTTTCAGCAAAGCATACCAACAGTCAGGTCAATGACACCATAGCAAAAAAAATTCGGTTATCTGCTGACAATGACTGCATATCTTGCGCTTCGGCCCATCAGGTTGCTGCGTCACTTGGCATGCCCCCTTCTGACATCGGGGTACAGGCAGATCTTTTAGAATATAGGATTACACAGTGCCAGGTTGGATTATTCGGGTATGGTAACGGGGGAAAAAAAATTAATCCAAATATTGAAATCGCTCCTGATTTAAATAAACACCTTGATAAAGCCAGCCAAGACGGCAGAATATCCTGTCTGGAATGCTGGAAGATTGCAGGGAGTTTAAAAATTAAACGACTGGATATAGGCTCGGCATGTGAGAAAAAAAACATCCGAATAAAACCCTGTCAATTGGGTATTTTTTAACCTTTACAGTATTAGTGGCAATGATAGTTGGTACAGGCAAAATCAAATTCCGGTTATTTGATATCACTTCTTTAAAAGAAAAACGAAAAATTGTTAAATCGATCGTTCATCGAATAAAGAACAAATTTAATATCTCGATTGCTGAAACTGATTTGAATGACAGCCATGATTGGGCAGAAATCGGATTTTCAATTACAGGAAATAATGCAAGAGTTGTGAACTCAAAACTGGATAAAGTGATCAATATGGCAGATGATCTGGGGCTTGCAATGATTGCAGATACGCACATTGAAATCATTCACTTATAATCAGTTTTTTTTGTGTTTTCCGTTTTCTTCTTTGTTTTTGCTTTTTTATCTTTTCCATTGCTTTGTGTTCTTTTTCAGTACCACCTGTCATAAAAGCTTCAATTTTATCAATAAGACTTCGTAAGGCTAAAAACCTGTTTAAATATTGAGATCTTGCCTTCCCGCACTTTACCGATAAATTGGTTTTTTTATGTTTTAGAAACACTGCAGAAGAAGATTTATTGAGTTTTTGCCCTCCCCTCCCGGATGCCTTGATAAATTTTTCCTGGATATCCTCTTTTTTGATTCCCAATGCAATCATTCTCTTTTCAAGGTCTAATATTTTCTCTTTGCCTGGCCCCATTTTTCTCCGGTTAAGTCGTTATTTTTTCCATGATTATATATCATACCGATTAAAATAAAACCTTGAATTTAATAAAAATTTCCAGTATTGTTAAGTAGATTGTAATCATTTATGGAGTCTAATATGTATAATTTAAGAACAATTACAAACAAACGTTCTTATATGGACAGGCGAGGTGACCAAGATCGCAGGCAACATTATGACATCCAGGTTGTTGAAAAAATGGGATATGATCGCAGAAAACCGGGTTTTGAAAGAAGAACAAAACCGGAACAACGCACAGGCTGGGTCAGGGTCAGCGACTGGAGCAGTGCTTGCGTAGAATGTTTGTCCTAGAAACTTAGCTCGATTATATACAAAAACAAAACAACTCTATTTTGATCCCGCCTTTTTTATGTAATCACTTCATAGCAGGCATCGTAGGCAGATCTATTCCTAAAACTTTTCCTGCTTGTTTCTTTAATCCGGCAACCCGGCTATCAGATCTGGTCCATTATATTCCACTTTATGGGGAAAATATAATGGAAAGCAAAAAAATGCACTGCAATCATAAATCGGTTATGGTATAATCCCTCCACAACACCACAACACCACGACAACCAACTAAAATGGGAGTCAAACCGTTATCATGAATCTTCCTTTAAAAATGAAGCCACAAGTCACCCAGTCTCCGCCACCCGGAAACTTTCGGGTCATGTACTGCGGGGATTGCGCGACCTTTACCTTAATGCTCTCAAGCCAAATCAAGGGAAAAGCCTTTGTGAGAACCAATCTGGGAGCTGCTGCAATTTCCAGGCAAGAAATCATTCTTCGAGTGGAAAAAAATGAAATCAAACTGGATGAGGCCTGGTATGATATTGAAATGAAAAAGGATAGCCAGGGAATTTATAAAATTGTGCTGCCATTGCACCAGACCGGTTTTTTCCAGGCAAAATGTTTTTTTATGCCAGAAAACAGCAGTATTCCCATCTGGCAGGCAGGCGGCAATTGCACCATCAATGTGGAGCCGGCCGGTACCTGTTGTGCCAATATTATTTACAATGCCTTTGTAAGGCAGTTCGGCAGATCAAAATCTGGTGCAACAAAAGAAAATGAATTATCAACCCTGATCGAAACATTGGATGCCAAAGGGTATACGGTAATTCCAGAGTCCGGCAAATTCAGGGATCTGAAAAAAGAAGTGGACTTTATTTTTTCCACCCTTGGCTGCCGTGCCCTTCACCTGTTGCCCATCCATCCCACGCCCACCACCTATGCCAGAATGGGACGGTTCGGCAGCCCCTATGCCGCCCTGAATTTTACAGATGTAGATCCGGCCCTGGCAGAGTTTGATCCGTCTGCAACGCCTTTGGAACAATTTATGGAACTGGTGGATGCCGTCCATTTCCATAACGGATGCCTGTTCATGGATATTGCCATCAACCATACCGGGTGGGCTGCAGCCATTCACGAGACCAACCCGGAATGGCTGGTCAGGAAAGAAGACGGAGAGATTGAAGCCCCGGGTGCATGGGGCGTTGTCTGGGCAGACCTGACAAAACTGGACTATTCAAACACCAGCCTGTGGAAATATATGGCAGATGTGTTCCTGCTCTGGTGCCACCGCGGAGTGGACGGTTTCAGGTGCGATGCCGGGTATATGATCCCGGTGGAGGCCTGGGAATATATGGTGGCAAAAGTCCGGCAGGAATATCCGGACACCCTTTTTTTTCTGGAAGGACTCGGCGGACCCATCAAAACCACCCGGGAAATATTAACCCGCGCCAATTTCAATTGGGCCTATTCAGAATTGTTCCAGAATTATACAAAAGAACAGCTTTCCCATTACCTTCCACTTGCCTGGGATATATCGGATCATTGCGGACATTTGATCCATTTTGCGGAAACCCATGACAACAACCGCCTGGCATCTGTCTCAGAGCAATTTGCCAAAATGAGAACCGCCCTTTGTGCCCTTTTCTCTGTGTGCGGTGGATTTGGATTTGCAAACGGAGTAGAATGGTTTGCCTGCGAAAAGATCAATGTCCATGAATCTGCCGGCCTGAACTGGGGAAATCAAAAAAACCAGGTGGATCATATTTCAAGACTGACCCGGATTTTAAAAACCCATCCCGCTTTTTTTGATCAAACTAGGCTAAAGCTGATAGAGCAGAAAACATCCCAGTGTCTCATTTTACTGCGCCATAATTTGGAATATGATAAACGCCTGCTTATCCTTGTGAATCTTGATTGTGACAAGTCCTGCGACGTCACATGGAAACAAACAGATATCAACATGGCAAACACCCTGTGGCATGACCTGATAACAGGAGCGCAAATCAAAACCACGTTGTCACAAGATCTTTTTTTGCTGCGCCTCACCCCGGGCCAGGTGTTGGCCTTAACCCCAAACCCGGAAGATATGGACTTTTTCCGACAGGACCCGCAAATGGAACGACAGGCTCCCCAAAGGGTCTTGTTGCAGAAACTGAAAGCAAAAGTCCTGTCGATTCACACCGATCTTACTGGATTTGGGGATATCAGTGTAATGGCTGTGGGGCAGGAGGCCCTGAAATTAGCAGCAGATCCCATTGAATATATTCGGTCTTTGAATCGAAACTCGAAAGAGAGCCGGGTGATTGCCTTTGATATAGAAAAAGACCTGAAACGGCAGGTGATGGTTCCACCGGGATTTTTCCTTTTGATCTGGTGCCCGAACGGTTTCAGGGCCGAACTTTTGGATGAATCAAAATTTGAAAAAATTTCCCTGGGGTATGAAGAAGGAATACCGACCCGGGACAAGAATCGTTTTTTTGCCCTTTTCCTGCCAAAAACAATTAAAAAGCAGCACAAGGAAATCACCTTAAGCCTGCGGATATTCGAACCCGGCCGCACCTGGGTTAAAACAGCATCATTGCTTTACCTTGTACCTTTTGACACCTTGTATATGCGGTCCTCCTTTACCCGGAAAGAAATTGTGAATACGCCTTTTTTAAAACTATTGGCCACCACGAAAAAAGGAGGGATGATGAGAGCATCTGCCAGCTGGGGAAATCTTTACAGCAGGTATGATGCCTTTCTGGGTGCAAACCTTGACACGACCATGCCGGAAAACCGATGGATGGTATTGTCAAGGTGCAGAATCTGGGCGATTTTCCAGGGATATTCACGGGAACTTTCACTAGACTGCCTTGAAACCTTCTGGTTTTCCTATGATAATGGCGGCAAATGGCTGTTTCATGTCCCTACATCGGAAGGTAAGTACTATGCCCTGGAAATTTATCTGTCCATTGACAGGGACGAGAACCGGGTGAGTCTGTCCATTTTGAGAGAGAACTCCAGGGAATCGAACACCCGGTTTTTAGAAGACGACAGGCCTGTGACCCTGATCATCCGCCCGGATATCGAAGACAGGAGTTTTCATGAGACGGTAAAAGCCTTTCAAGGGCCTGAAACTCAATGGCCGGCTGCTGTTGAGACATTTGACAGGGGGTTCTTTTTTCCCTTATCAAGGGGAAAAACGCTTTGTGTTGCCCTTTCTCAGGGAACTTTTATTCATGAACCTGAATGGCATTACATGATTCATCGCCCCATGGAAGCCCAGAGGGGACTGGATCCGGAATCGGATTTGTTCAGTCCCGGATATTTTACCATTGCCTGTCTGGGTGGACAAACAGCTCACCTTGAAGCTGCCGTGATTGAAAATCACCACAGAAAAACAAAACCAACTGTCTTAATGAAAACTGCTCCATCCTTTAAAAACGGATTGCCGCTTTTTGAATCCATTTATAAAGCAATGGATGCCTTTTTGGTGGATCGCGGAGCTGATAAAAGCGTGATTGCAGGGTATCCCTGGTTTCTGGACTGGGGAAGAGACAGCCTGATTTTTTGCAGAAGCCTGATCGAGCTGGAACGGTTCTCAGAAGCAAAAGCCATTTTACGGCTGTTTGGACGGTTTGAGAAAGACGGGACCCTTCCCAATATGATCTGCGGCACGGATGCAGGGAATATTGAAACATCAGATGCTCCCCTCTGGTTTTTCGCCTGTTGCAAGGATTTAATACAAAAAACAAAAAAGACTGATTTTCTGGAAGAGGATCTGAATGGACGGACCGTGAAAACAGTGCTCATATCCATGGCCCATTCCATGATCAACGGGACAAAAACCGGTGTCAAGGCAGATCCTTTAACCCTGCTGCTTTACAGCCCGGCTCATTTTACCTGGATGGACACCAATTTTCCGGCAGGATCACCCCGGCAGGGATACCCGGTTGAAATCCAGGCCTTATGGTACAATGCCCTTATACTGCTTTCATCCATTGACCCATCCGGTAAATGGCAGGAAAAATCCAAAACAGTACAGGATGCTGTTGTTGATCTTTTCTGGCAGGAATCCTTGGGTTATTTTTCAGACTGCCTTCATTGTGACGGTCCTGTGGGGGCACAAAACGCGATGGCTGATGATGCCCTGAGACCCAACCAGCTTTTGCTGTTCACCCTTGATGTGATCAAAAATAAAAATATGGCGCAAAAATCCGTTGAAAGGTGCCAGGAGCTGCTGGTTCCCGGAGGTATAAGGAGCCTTGCAGATAAAAAGGTTGAATATCCTTTAACAATTCTTTATAATAATCAGTTGCTAAAAGACCCGCATGCACCGTATTCAGGAACTTACAAAGGAGATGAAGATACCTTGAGAAAACCTGCCTACCACAATGGAACTGCATGGACATGGCAGTTCCCGTTGTTTTGTGAAGCATGGGCGGCCCTGTTTGGCAAAAACAGCTATCCCAACTGCCTGGCCTGGCTGGGCAGCGTAATCCGCTTGATGAGAACCGGTGCGGCTGGATATATTCCTGAAATACTTGATGGGGATTTTCCGCATGCACCGCGGGGATGTGATGCACAGGCCTGGGGCATAAGTGAAGTGGCCAGGGTGGTGCATAAACTATCCCGCTAAATTACCCCGGGAGATCAATCAATCCATGGAAGAAATGCAGATCTACAAAGTATATCCCGCAATTCCGGAACCGCTGTCTTTTCTGGACTATCTGGCCAGAAACCTGTGGTGGTGCTGGAATCATGAAGCTATTGAATTGTTTCACAGAATCAATCCCACCCATTGGAAAAAAGTGGGGAAAAATCCAGTGGCCTTTTTGTCGCATATATCCCAGCGGCGATTTGAAGTCTTGTCCAAGGATGAAAGTTTCCTGGGCCATCTGGCACGGGTCAAGGCAAAATTTGAAACCATGTTTTCCGATGTACCTCAGATCCGGGAATTCGACCTGACCACAAAAGAGACCATTGCCTATTTGTCCATGGAATTTGGCCTCCACGAATCCCTTCCCTTTTTTGCAGGCGGTCTGGGAATCCTTGCCGGAGATCATCTGAAAGCCTCTTCAGCTTTAGGAATTCCCTTGACCGGCATTGGCCTTTTGTTCAGGGAAGGATATTTCAGACAATACCTTGACCAGAACGGCTGGCAGCTGGAAGCCTATCCCACCATTGACGTATTTGACCTGCCGGTTCAAAAGGTGAAAGATTTTTACGGTGTTGATCTGATCATTGAAATCCCCGGTCCCAGAGGGATCATCCGGGCCTGTATCTGGCAGATCAAGGTGGGGAAGAATCGATTGCTGCTGCTGGATACCAACCTGCCGGAAAATCCTGATGTCATTCGGGACATTACCTCAAGGCTCTATGCCAGTCACGGCGAGACCCGGGTTGCCCAGGAAATCCTGCTGGGCATTGGCGGCATAAAGGCATTGAAGGCCATGGACATCTTTCCAAATGTCTGCCATATGAATGAGGGGCATTGTTCTTTTGCCGGCCTGGAAAGAGTTTCTTTGATCATGGACAAGTATGACGTGGATTTTGAAAGTGGTTTACAGATCTGCAAGCGAAGCGGTGTATTTACCACCCATACCCCGGTGGAAGCCGGGCATGATGAGTTTGAAAAAGAACTGGTCCACCCCTATATTACACCCTATGCTGAAAAATTTGCCATTTCCAAAGATAAACTGCTCTCCTGGGGAGAACCCCCGGGCAACAATGAGAAGAATAAATTTTCCATGTTTGTTTTCGGGGTCAAATTTTCAGGCTATCTCAATGGTGTCAGCCGGCTTCACGGCCAGGTCGCCCGGCGAATGTGGCAGCAGCTCTGGCCCAAGCGGCAGGTGGAGGAAATCCCCATCTCCCATGTGACCAATGGTGTCCATATCAACTCCTATATTTCCAGGCATAAAAATGCCTTGTTCGAACGGTATCTGTCGTCAAACTGGTCTGGTCGACAGTCTGACCCGGGCCTGGTATCACGAATCGACAATATTGAAGACGCAGACCTGTGGCATGTCCATGAACTGGACCGGTCCAATCTGATTCAAAAATCCCGTCAGATCTTACTGGCCCAGTATGAACGGCGGAACGCCCCCAGAAACATTCTGGACGAAGTGGTGACAGCCCTGGACCACAGAACCTTGACCATCTGTTTTGCCCGGCGGTTTGCCACGTATAAGCGGGCGGCACTCCTGCTTAAGGACATTCCGCGCCTGACAAAACTGATTATGAATGAAAACCGGCCTGTCCAGTTTATTTTTGCAGGAAAAGCCCATCCCAATGACAATGAAGGCAAGGCCATCATCAAACAGATTGTCGAATTTGCACGACGGTATGATGTTCAGCACAGAATCGCGTTTCTGGAGGATTATGATATCAATATTGCACGGTATATGGTCCAGGGATGCGACGTCTGGCTCAATACCCCCAGAAGACCCTATGAAGCCTGCGGCACTTCCGGGATGAAAGCTGCTGCTAACGGCGGACTTAATCTTTCCATTCTGGACGGATGGTGGTGTGAGGGCTTTAGAGAAAACCGGGGCTGGCGTATTGGAAATGGAGATGATTATGATGATCCTGAGTATCAGGATGGTGTGGAAAGCCAGGCCCTGTTCAATATACTTGAAAATGACGTCATACCGATATTCTATGACAGGAAACGGGGTAATCCCCCCATTAAATGGATAAAAATGATGAAAGAGGCCATGAAAATGGCCATTACTGATTTTTCAAGCGACCGCATGGTCAGGGAATATTCAACCCGGTATTATATTCCTGCATCCAGAAACCTGAGGCAACTTACAAATGATTCTGCCTGGAAGGCAAAGGAACTGGCCCTTACCCGGTCCCGGTTGAAAGCTTTGTGGTCTAATATTCGGTTGTCAAAGCCGAAACTGGGTCCATCTTCAGACTTTACCGTTGGAGACAGCTTCAACATCCTCATTGATGTTTTTCTGGGTGAATTGACCCCTGAAGAGGTGGAAGTACAGGTGTATCACGGCAAATTGAAGGGGACGGATCTCCAGGAAGGCAGCCGTGCTGAAACCATGCAGTTTCAGGAAACCGTTTCCCCCGGCACCCACATCTATGGGAGTACCATCCTTTGCTCGGATTCCGGTCGGTTCGGGTATACGGCCCGGGTCATCCCCAAGGGAGACGAGGTGTTACGTCATACACCAGGCCTGATTACCTGGGCCCATGACGAGGGATAAAACACGAAGGCTTTAACTGTCGGACCTGACCGACGATCTGGAAAAAGAATGGCACAAAAACCAAGGATACTGATCATAACGCCGGAAGTCACCTATCTGCCCAAAGAGATGGGTGACCAGCTCCATTATTCGGCAAAAGCCGGCGGCCTTGCCGATGTGTCTGCGGCATTGATCAGTGCCCTTTTTGATCTTGGCTGTGATGTCCATGTGGCACTGCCCGATTATCGCTCCATATGGGACGGGTACACGACGGAAACGCACAACCTGGAACTTGCAAAAATCAGGAAACGGCTGGATCAGGAACGTATCCACCTGGCCGCAGACCGGGCGTTTTATTACCTGGACAATATCTATTCCGGATATTCTGATAAGGATCTTAAGGTGTCCCTGGCATTCCAGCGGGAAGTCATCAACAACATCATTCCCAGGGTCCAACCCGACATCATTCATTGCAACGACTGGATGACCGGCCTGATCCCGGCCATGGCAAGGCAGATTGGAATTCCCTGCCTGTTCACGATTCACAATATACATACCATGACATCCACCATGGCGGAAATCGAAGACCGGGGAATTGATGCCGCCTCGTTCTGGAAATGGCTGTTTTTTAAAAAACCGCCCCACAACTATGAAGAAAGCCGGGACTGGAACCGGGTCGACTTTTTGACATCCGGCGTGTTTGCCTCCCATTATGTCAATACGGTCAGCCCGACATTTCTCAAAGAAATTGTGGAAGACCGGCATCCTTTTGTGGAACCCTGCCTGAAAAACGAACTGGCCGGCAAATACCACGCTGGCTGTGCCATCGGCATTCTAAATGCACCTGAGCCGGAATTCAACCCTGCTGTGGATGAAATGATCCGGTACAATTACGGTCCCAAGAACCATAAAAAGCTCAAAGCCCAAAACAAACGGTATCTCCAGAAAATTCTGGATCTTGAAATCAACGAGACGGCACCGGTATTTTTCTGGCCGTCCCGGCTTGATCCGGTCCAGAAAGGGTGCCAGCTTTTGGCCGAGATCCTGTATGATATTGTATCCCGCTACTGGGAAACCGGTCTTCAGATTGTGTTCGTAGCCAGCGGTTCCTATCAAAGACATTTTCATGATATTGTCCGGTTCCACGGTCTTGGCAAACGGGTTTCCGTGTGCGGGTTTAATGAAGGGCTGTCCCACCAGGCATTTGCTGCTGCCGATTTTCTGTTCATGCCTTCTTCTTTTGAACCCTGCGGACTTCCCCAGATGGTGGGCGGCCTTTATGGAACCTTGCCCATTGTCTTTGATACAGGCGGGCTCCATGATACCATCAACCAGCTGGACCCCCAGCAGAACGCGGGAAACGGATTTTTATTCAATGTCCATGATGCCAATGGATTTAAATGGGCTGTTGACCGGGCCATGGACTTTTACCGTCTTGCCCCTGAGACCCGAGAAAAACAGATCCATCGAATCATGATCGACAGTGTCCTTGAATTTAACCACAGCCGATGTGCGGAAGATTATATCAACTTATATGGAAAAATGCTGCAAAGGCCCTTCCTTGACTGATCCAGGCATTTTCAATGACCCGTATCTGCTGCCCTATGCCGGCATGATACAATCACGGATTGCTGCAGCAAGGGACATTGAACAACGCATCAAACAAGACAACGGATCTGTGAAATCCTTTGCAGATTATCATGAAACCTTTGGGCTTCATTTTCAAAAAGATGCATGGATATTCAGGGAATGGGCCCCAAATGCCACATCCATGTTTATCCTGTGCGACAAAACCTCCTGGCAAAAACACAAAGCGTTTCAAATTCCCAAAAAAGATGGGGAAATATTTGAAAAACGATTTCCAAAAGACGTTTTCTCCCATGGAGATCTCTTCCGGCTCAAAGTCGGCTGGCCGGGCGGTGAAGGGGACCGTATCCCTACGGCAGCCGTCCGGGTGGTCCAGGATGCACATACCCTTATTTTCAATGCCCAGGTCTGGCAGCCCGAGCATGCGTATCAATGGCAGATCAAGCAGTTTACACCATCTCAAAAACCGTTCCTGATCTATGAAGCCCATGTGGGCATGGCCGTAGAAGAGCCAAGGATCGGAACCTATGCAGAATTTGAAAAGCATATCCTGCCCAAGATTGCCCATGCCGGGTACACTGCCATTCAATTCATGGCTATCCAGGAGCATCCCTATTACGGCTCCTTTGGCTATCATGTATCCAGTTTTTTTGCACCGTCATCCCGGTTCGGCACACCGGAAGAATTGAAACACCTCATTGATGCGGCGCATCAACAAGGGATACGGGTCTTGATGGATATCATCCATTCCCATAGCGTTCGCAACGAAGTCGAAGGCCTTTCAAATTTTGACGGAACCGCTTACCAATTTTTCCACGACGGGGTAAGGGGCACTCACAGGCTATGGGATTCAAGATGCTTTGATTATGCCAAGCCCCAGGTATTAAAGTTTCTTTTATCCAATCTCAGGTACTGGATAGAAGAGTTCCATATAGACGGGTTCCGGTTTGACGGCATCACCTCCATGTTGTTTGAAGATCATGGGCTGGGCCGATCTTTTACCAGCTATAAGGATTATTACGGACCGGATGTGGATGTGGATGCACTGTCTTATCTGACCCTGGCCAATTCCCTGGCCCATGATATCAACCCCAGGGTCGTCACCATTGCCGAGGATGTCAGCGGATATCCGGGGCTTGCGGCACCCGCCCAAAAAGGGGGCACAGGCTTTGACTTCCGATTTGCCATGGGCATTGCAGATTTCTGGATCAAGCTGATCAAGGAGGTTCCCGATGAAAAATGGCACCTTGGCACGCTCTGGCATGAGCTCACCACCCGGCGGGCCGAAGAAAAAACCATCAGCTATGCTGAATGCCATGACCAGGCCCTGGTGGGGGATAAGACCCTGATGATGCGTCTCATGGACTCCCATATCTATACGGCTATGGAAAAGACAAATAACAGCCTTGAAACCGTGCGAGGAGTTTCATTGCACAAGATAATCCGGCTTTTTACCATAGCCACGGCCAATGCCGGTTACCTGAATTTCATGGGCAATGAATTCGGCCATCCTGAATGGGTGGATTTCCCATCCTTGTTAAACAAATTTTCCTATTTCTATGCCCGACGTCAATGGTCCCTGAAATATAACACAGACTTATACTATTCCAGCCTGTTTGAATTTGACCGACTGATGATTGATTTGATCAAGGTCCATGATTTGTTTTCATGGCCTGATGCAAGACTCTTATATCTTCATGAAGATGACAAGGTCGTTGGTTTTGAACGAAACAGCCTGATCTTTGTAATCAATTTCCATCCGTTCCGCTCATTTCCGGATTATCAAATGGATGCGCCCCCGGGCAAATATCAGATGATTCTCCATACAGACGAGGCACGCTTCGGCGGCAAAGACCGCCTGGAAAAGGATCAGATCCATTTTACAAATTATGATCCCAAAGCATTCAAAGATCGGAATCTGGTCAGCCTGTATCTTCCCAGCCGGACGGCCCTGGTCTTAAAACAGATTCCAGAATCGACCCAGAATCACGCCTGACGCGGCTAACAGCGATCCTTTTCATCTATCTGGGATTTTATATGCCAGATTTCATCGGCATAGGCCTTAATGGTCCTGTCGCTGGAGAACATGCCGGTCCTGGCTGTATTCATCAAGGCTTTGGTTGCCCATTGGTGACCCTGTTTAAAATCTTTGCCAATAGCTTCCTGGGCCTTGACATAGGAAGCAAAGTCAGCAAAATTGAGATAATAATCCCCCTGGACCATTAATAAGTTATAAATGGGGCGGAACAATCCCGGATTTTCCATGGAGAACCTGTCTGTCCTGATGGCATACATGACCCGCTTCAGCCTTGCATCTGCTTCAAGATATTCTTTGGGATGATAATTGGGACGGATCTGCTCGACTTCATCCACCGTGAGACCGAAAATGTAGATATTCTCCTTGCCCACCTGTTCAAAAATTTCAATATTGGCGCCGTCCATGGTTCCGACAGTCAGCGCTCCGTTCATGGCAAATTTCATATTGCCGGTGCCTGACGCCTCCATGCCGGCAGTTGAAATCTGTTCACTGACATCTGCGGCCGGAATAATTTTTTCCGCAAGGGAAACCCGGTAGTCGGGCAGAAATATGATTTTCAATACCTGGTTTACCTTTGGGTCCTTGTTCACCACTTTGGCAACCGCATGGATCAGTTTGATGATCAGTTTGGCAATATGATATCCGGGTGCGGCTTTTCCTGCAAAAATAAAGGTTCTAGGGTGACCGATATCCGCACCATCCTCTGTTGCGGATAAATACAGGTGGATAATATTCAGAATGTTGAGCAATTGCCGTTTGTATTCATGAATCCGTTTGGCATGGATATCAAATATAGATGTGGGATCAACGATTTCATTCCCCTTTTCCTTGATAAACGCCGCAAGCTTTTGTTTATTGTCCTGTTTGATCTGCATGAATCGATCCAGAAACCCGGGATCATCCTGAAAGGCTTCCAGTTCCCAGATCCTGTCAAGGTCTGCAATCCATCGGATACCGATGGCCTCACAGATAAGCGCTGCCAATCCGGGATTGCAGGCAACCAGCCATCGCCTGGGCGTCACCCCGTTGGTCTTGTTATTGAATTTCTCGGGATACATGGAAAAAAATTCAGGGACCAGTTTGGTTTTAACCAGATCAGAATGAATCCTTGCCACCCCGTTTACCGAATGACTGCCAATGATCGCCAGATTGGCCATCCTTACCAGTTTCGGTTCGCCTTCCTGGATAATGGACATCCGGGCTATCATGGGGCCGCTGTTATCGCCGAAACGCTCCTTTGCCGAATCAACAAACCGCTGGTTGATCTCATAAATAATCTGCATATGGCGGGGCACCACCTTTTGAACAATAGACACCGGCCAGGTCTCCAATGCCTCGGGCAGCAGGGTATGATTGGTATACCCAAGGGTTTTGACGGTAATATCCCAGGCCTTGTCCCATTCCAGACTGTTTTCATCCACCAGAACCCGCATCAGTTCTGCAACGGTCAATGACGGGTGCGTATCATTGAGTTGAATGGCCACGTGCTCATGAAATCGTTCAAACCCGGTATGATGTTTCTGATAGATCCGGATGATATCCCGCATGGAGCACGCCACCAGAAAATATTCCTGAACCAGGCGCAATTCCTTTCCTGTATCCTTGGAATCCGATGGATAGAGGATTTTAGTGACTGTTTCAGACCTGATTTTACGCTCCACAGCCTTGATATAGTCCCCATCATTGAAGATCTGCATGTCAAAATCTTCAGATGCCCAGGCTGAAAAAAGCCGCAACCGGTTCACTGTGCGCCCCCCGTAACCGGAAATCATGATATCGTGGGGCCTGCCAAGGAACAGTTTCCAGTCCACCCATGTGGGATTATATTCCCCTTTCAGATCCTGGGAGTCTTCCATTTTACCGTAAACAGGTATCAAGTAATGTGCCCCGGACCGCCGGATCAGCCATGGCGAAGATCGGTTGGGCCAGTAATCGGGTTTTTCCTTTTGATACCCATTGACAATTATCTGCTTGAAAAGCCCGTAATCATAATTGATCCCGTATCCAAATCCTGGCATATCAAGGCTGGCCATGGAATCCAGGAAACAGGCGGCAAGCCTTCCAAGTCCTCCGTTTCCCAAAGCAGGGTCCCGCTCCTCATCCACCAGTTCTTCCAGATCGTATCCCAGTTTTTTCAAAAACCGGGCACAGGGATTGTAAATCCCCAGATTGAGCAGGTTGTTGGACAAGAGCCGCCCGATGAGAAACTCCATGGACAGGTAATAAAGCCGTTTGGCATCATTTTGCTTATACCGTTCATGGGTTTCAAAATTGATGTCCATTAAATACTTGCCCACGCTGTGGGATACGGCATTCAACAGGTCCAGTTTTGATGCATCTTCGATCTTTTCGCCCAGGATATACTTGATATAATGGTGAAAAGACATCTCAAAACTGGTGAAATCAAAATAGGTCATGATCATCTCCCAAATTTTGGGTTATTGTTCAGACAACAGGTTGCTTAACAAACAGTATGCAGCGTTTCGGAAATATTAAGCCTTTGATCAGCTTATTTTATATATACTAAATGAAACAATAAATTATAGCAAGTCCTGGCAAACAGATAAACAGCATAAATAATTGGGTCTGTTTTTCTTATGGAATCCTATTTAAAAGAATGCTGTTGCAAAAGAAAAACTCTGTCAAAAAAATCTCATGGAAAAAAATAAAATTTGCTGGTATCGTAGAAACCCTTAAGGGTGGAGACAATAATACGGTTGGCGAACTTTCGCGATTGGGCATCAGTATGGAAGATCTATCCATGGTCAATGAAAAAAAGGTTAAAAAAAAAATAAACCCTGTTAAACCACAAAAGGGTTTTTATCTTTTAAAGCTGATTTTCATTGTCTTTATCTTTCTATTTTCATGCTCATACTCCCCGATCTTTGCTGCTGATATTCAAACAAACACTTTTGATCCGTCGTATGGCCTTCAAAAACCCATCAAACTTGCATACTGCAACTATATGCCGTTTTATTTTGAGGACCTGAATAAAAATCCCAGGGGAATACTGGTTGACATATGGAAACAATGGTCCCTGAAAACAGGCATTCCAGTTCTTTTTCAACTCATGCCCTGGGATGATGTCCTTTTAAACGTTGAAAAAGGGACAATTGACATTAACTGCCTGATGTTTAAAACGACGAAGCGGGAAAAAAAATTTGATTTCAGCCAGTCTTTTTTCGATCTGACAGCTTTTCTTTACTACCGAACCGACTCCAAGATCAAGGTTTCCGGTTTAGATGATCTTGTGAAACTAAAAACAGGGGTTGTGACCAAAGATTATACTGTTGGTTTTTTAAAAAAAAACTGCGCAGGGCTTGTTCCAAAAGAATTTTCAGACCACGAACATCTGGTTCGAGCGGCGATCAATGGCCAGATCGAGGCATTTATCATGGAAGGGCCGGTCGCGTCTACCTATATTGCCAAACATGATGGTTCAAACACGATTAAACGGCTTGCGGACCCTTTATATAAAAAACCCCTGTTCGCAGGCGTTAAAAAAGGGAATACCGCCCTTGTGGATACGATCAACAGGGGGCTTTCAGCCCTCAGCCAGGATGACATCCACCAGATTGTTCAAACCTGGACAGGCGCTGCCACGGACATTGTCCGACAGCCCTATACCAAAAAAGTAAAAATTGTTGCCGGCCTTGACAATACCCCTTTTCACTTTGCCGATGAGACCGGCAGGGCCGTCGGAATGTTTATTGATTTGTGGCGGCTCTGGTCAAAGAAGACAGGAATAGACGTAGACTTTGTTGCTGTCCCCTGGGCCCAGAGTCTTGCCATGGTAAAAACCGGCAAGGCAGATATCCATGCAGGATGTTTTTTTTCTGTCCAGCGGGATACCTATCTGGATTATTCAAGTGTATTAAGAAATTGTGAAACTCATTTTTTCTTTCATGACTCCATTTTCGGCCTGAAAAACCTGGAGGATTTAAGAGGGTTCAAAATCGGTGTACTGGACCAGGATTATGCCGTGGAATTTATCAACAGGGAACTGCCCGACACTGCCTTGAAAATTTATAACAGCCACCGGGATCTTTTTGAAGGCGTTGAAAAAGGAGAAATACGGGTGTTTGTCTGTGACACGCCGACAGCGCTCTTTTTTTTAAGGGAAAAAAAACTTTTATCCACCTTCCGCTACCATCCTGCCCACCCATTATACCGCAAGCCCTTTTATGCCGCAGTAAGGGAAGGCAATGCCGCTTTGCTTCACCAGGTTAACAAAGGGCTTTTGGCCATTACAAAAGAGGAACGGGCTGCCATTGAAAGACAATGGATGGGAATGTCAGATATTAAGTCTGATAATGTGCTGGTCATCGCAGGGGCCAACAATTTCCCGCCCTTCAGCATGCTCAGTGCAGAAGGCAAGCCTTCAGGTCTTTTCATTGATATGTGGGAGCTGTGGTCAAAGAAAACCGGCAGACCTGTGGTATTCAAACTATATGAAAGAGCTGAAGCAGTTAATGCCTTAAAAGATGGTATTGCAGATATCCTTTCTGTGCTGCCCCCGGAAAAGATGGCAACCGGTTGGATGGACTATGCAACACCGTACTACCGGTTTGACTGGCATCTGTATCAGGGTACGGATTCTGCCGGATCTGATACAGGGTCTGTTGATACACAACAAACCCTTGGGGTAGTAAAAGATACAAGGGTTGAGGAATGGGCCAGCACCAACATGCCCGATACCAGGCTCATTAAGTATGAAGCCACCCGACAGATGATCCTGGCTGCTGCTGAAGGAAAAATCCACAGGTTCATTGCCCTTCCCCAGGAAATGGAAATTATCCCGGGACGACTTGGGCTGCCGGGGCTGTTCAAGTCCAGTCGCCAGGCCCCCCTGGTAAGCCAGAATGTCGGTGCTGCCGTTCGTACCCATAACCCGGATTTAATCTGGACAATCGAAAATGGATTTGAGGCCATTTCCACAATAGAAAGGGTAAATATTGAAAAACGATGGATAGGTGAAAAGAATATCCGGATCTTTGCGCCTCACAATGAGCAGATTTTTCTTACTCCTGCTGAAAAAAAATGGATGACCCGTCATCACCAGTCCGGTCAAAAAATCAGGCTTGGCGTTAATCCCGGATGGCCGCCCTTTGAATTTATAGAGGGAGCCGATACCTATATGGGCATGGTATCTGATTATGTGACTTTGTTAAATCAGCGTCTGGGGGTTAACATGATCGTGGAGAGGGTCGTTGATCTGTCTAAGATCACCCGGGAACTGGACCCCTTGACAAGAAAAATTGATGTCCTGCCGTCAGCCATTTCTTTTGAAGCCAAATCCCCTTTTACCACTGATACCCGTCCCTACCTGTCTTTCCCATGGGTGATTGTCAACAAACGCCAGGCACAGTTGATCGGCGGGTTAAGAGATCTTTACGGTAAAACGGTTGCCATTGTTGATCAATATGCCATAAAAGAGCGCATTAAAAAAGATCATCCCAAAATCATCATTTTACCGGTTACTTCTGCTGCTGATGGATTAAAATCAGTAACAATGGGCAATGCAGATGCCTATGTGGGCAATTTGGCAGTTGTCGGATATCAACTCCAGGAAAAAAATGATACCAGCCTGAAAGTCGCAGCAGCCACTGAATATGAAGACAGCAATCTTGCCTTTGCTGTTCGGAACGACTGGCCTGAACTTGTCAGTATTTTAAATAAGGGAATTGCTTCCATATCTGAGCAGGAGCATGATGTTATCCGGCAAAAATGGTTTTCCGTAAGGTTTGAACACGGGATAACGGTTGCCTATATCCGGGAACTTATCCTTAAAGCAGTACTTGGGCTTGTTCTGGTTTTCGGGCTGTTCCTTTTCTGGAACCGCCAGCTCAAACGCCGTGAAGAACGCTTCAGATGTCTGACAGAGCATGGAACCGATCTCATTCAGGCCTTTCTGCCGGACGGCAGCATTATTTACCAGAGCCCCTCTTTTACCACCATGCTCGGGTACCGGCACCAGGCACTTGTGGGAACATCCGTGTTTGCCCTGCTTCACCCTTCTGAAAGACAGACCTGGAAAGAAATGATTGCCAGGCTTTTAACAAAAGAAAGCAGTGAATCAGTTGTGCACCGATTCTGTCATACCAATGGGAACTATCTTTTTTTTGAATCCAATTGTATCAATTTGACCCGGAATAAGGCGTTAAAGGCCATTGTCGTTAACGGCCGGGATATCACCGAGCGTCTTCATGCACAAGAACAAATGCAAAAGGCAAAGGAGCTTGCGGAAAAAGCCAGCCTGACAAAGAGTGATTTTTTAGCAAATTTGAGCCATGAGGTCAGAACCCCCCTTAATGGTATTCTGGGGATGACCAATGTCACACTGCAGACACCGCTTACCCGGCATCAGAAAAAAAATCTGATAACAGTAAAGGATTCTGCCAGCCATCTTTTGGGTGTGATCACGGATATCCTTGACTTCTCCACGATTGAAGCCGGAAAAATGAGAATCCAGGCCCAGGCCTTTGATTTAACCGCGCTGCTTTCAGGCCTTGAGCTTACCTGGGCATTCCAGGCCAGGGAAAAAGGGTTGGCATTCAGTCTGGTAAAAGATTCCAACACACCGGATTACGCCATCTCCGATCCGGTCAGACTGCGGCAGATCCTCGGAAATCTTATCTCCAATGCCATAAAATTTACCCGCAAGGGAAACATCCAGGTCAGGGTCACCCAGGCCCAAAAAAAAGTATCCAACATGTTTTATCTTTGTTTCACTATCAAGGATACCGGTATTGGCATAGAACCGGACCGCCTTGAAAATATTTTCGAACGGTTTACCCAGGTCCAGACATCCATTACACGGGAATATGGCGGTGCAGGCCTTGGACTTACCATTTGCAGAGAAGTGGCAAAGCTTATGGGCGGCACCCTCAGCGTGGACAGCACGCCGGGCAAAGGCAGTCTTTTTTCCTTAAAAATACCCTTTAAAACCGCAAGGGCTGCTGACATACCGGAGCCTGAACCTGTCATGGGCTCTTTGATGCCTGAATCAGGAAACGGGCTGACCCTTCTTCTGGTAGAAGATGATAAAATGAATGCCCGTGTATTTAAGGAATTTTTAAGCACAACACCGCACACCATCATCCACTCTCTTGACGGGATTGATTCCATTGAGCAATTAAAGCGCCACACCATCGACATGGTGTTTATGGATATTGAAATGCCCCGCCTGGACGGATTGTCAGCCTGTCATTCTATCAGGAGGGGCGATTGCGGAGATAAAAATAAATCCATACCTGTCATTGCCATGACAGCTCATGTACTGGATGAATTCAAAGAAAAAAGCAAACAGGCCGGCATGGACGATTTTATTCCAAAACCTGTTGACATGCATCAATTATTTAAAATGATAGAAAAATACCGGCCGGATACAGACAGGTTGGTTGAGCCGATAGATCCTGATGAAACAACAGATCCTTTTATTCTGGATACAAACAAGGCACTGGCTTCACTTGGCGGGAACAAACAGCTTTTAG
>Ga0180009_10002831_pt1 | contig 20161 bp, 15 predicted proteins | sample OS_PC_MetaG_FD_123537 | JGI IMG/M metagenome (GOLD analysis project Ga0180009, IMG submission 123537) | Groundwater microbial communities from the Aspo Hard Rock Laboratory (HRL) deep subsurface site, Sweden - OS_PC_MetaG | ecosystem: Environmental > Aquatic > Deep subsurface > Groundwater...
AGTCCCTTTTCCCCAGTATGCCGAGATAACTGCCAATGTAAATTTCTGGATTAAAATATATAGTCTCTACACAACTTCCCAGGCCGTGGTGCACGACAGCGTCGATCTGAATATCATTTATGAAGTTATCGATGTCAAGCCTTTTGACGCTCCGGGATCCCGAACAAGCAACCGTAAATCCATGGACATGGTCAGGAACAAGTACGAAACCATATTGCGAGAACTGTCATCCGGCCAAAAACCGGTCAACGCTGCCGAAGCGCAAAGAGTTGCCGCATTGTTTGGCGACAAGGTTGAGCGCGACGTATATAGCCGGGCAGCAGAAAATATTCATCATGGGGAAAATTGATTTTCCTATCAGTTTATTAGGAGGGTATGCATGAAGAAACAATTGGTATTATTTTCGTTGGTGTTTTTGGCGGTGGTTGCCTTGCCGGCAGCAAATGTGGGTCCATCTCTATTGTATTGGGATAACGCGCCACATGTTCAAAAAATGTTGTCCATGCAAAGCCTGGCGGAGTTGCGGACTTTTTTCGCCGCTGAAATGGGCAAAGGCAATTTGGTGCTGGACATGGTGCAAATCGACACCATCGTCAATATGGAACATCGCCGTTATAACCAATTTTACAGGGGTATCCCGGTTTTTGGGGGACAGCTGGTATTTCATGAGAAGAACGGTCGATTAACGGGATTGAATGGAGAGTACTACTCCATTAATGCTGTTGATATCCAACCGAATTTAAACAGTCTGGAAGCAGAAAAGAGATTCATGCAATCTCTTTACTTGCCAGATCCGTTGGAGTTGACTGAACCGAGCGCCCTTTATATATATCCAATTTCTGATGATGAGTACCGCCTGGCCTATCGCGTCATGGTGCACCAGGGGCTGGGATTTGCCCAAACCGGGTTGATTGATGCCGCTGAGGGCACGGTTTTACTCTCTTTTTCAAATATCAAAACCGAGCAAGCGGTCATCGGAGTCGGAACCGGATTTCATGATGATCAAATGAAATTGGTTCTCACACAAGACGCTGATGGTTACTGGATGGCCACGGATGACACAAGTATCCGGCCGGTCAAGCAACTCACGGTGGATTATAATCATAGCATTTACGACAATCAGTCTGAGGTACCATTCAGCCCGAACGGCGTTTTTGCCAGGGACACCAACGTTAATGTACATGCTTATCTGGGGTGGATATATGATTATTATTATCTGAAGCATGGCCGTCACGGCATTGATAATCACAATTTGCGTATTTTAGCTTTAACCCATGTTTTTGGTCCCGGCTTATCCGATAATGCCGCCTGGAGTTCCGCCTTGAAAGGCATGTTGTTTATGGATCCATCAAATACACAATGGCAAACCGGCGCCGGGCTGGATATTGTGGGGCATGAATTCACCCATGGGGTTACCGATTACACGTCCAAGCTGGTGTATCAATTCCAATCCGGGGCATTGAATGAAGCGATTTCGGATATTATGGCAACGGCCATCGAATTTTATTTTCAACCGGCTGGCGCCGGTTTTAACAAGGCCGATTGGGTTATAGGCGAAGATATCTTCCCGACCTACAGTAGCACGAATTACATGCGCAATCTCGCCAATCCCAATGCCAAATCCAGTAGTTACGGGCCTTATCCCTGTCATTTAAATCAGTATATCAATCTTCCAATAAGTAGTGACTACGGCGGGGTACACACGAACTGCACCATTTTCGCGCATGCCTTTTATTTGCTGGCCAATGGCGGCACCAACCCCATATCCCATAAGGCTGTTACCGGCATCGGAATAGACAAGGCCGCCCAGATTTACTACCGGGCCTTTACCCACTATCTGACTTCAACCGCCAGTTTTGTTCAAGCCGCCAACGCACTGCTCCAGTCAGCAAAAGATTTATACGGGGCGAGCAGCGCCGAATACGGACAGGTTTTTCAGTCGATGCTGGCTATCGGCTTTACAGCGTAAGGAGCGTATCATGAGAATCCTAAAATGGTTGTTGGTAATAATGGTGGTCATGGCTGTGCTGGTTTTGCCTGCCCAGGCCAACCTGAAGATCAAAATCAAGGTCCAGAGGGCCAATGTGAGGAGTACTCCCAATATTTCCAGCCCGATTGTGCGTCAGGTGCCGGCCGGGATGGTATTCGACGTAATCGAAAAGCGCGGTGTCTGGTACAAGGTGCAACTGCCGGCCGATGGCGTCAATCCGGCCCGGAAGGGCTTCATCCATGGTAGCGTGGTGACCGAATTGGGCGAGAGAGTTCCGGCGAACCGCAAGGCCCTGCAGCAGCCCAAAAAAACGGTCAAGTCCCGTCCGGTTGAAATTAAAAAATTCAAACGCTTCTCTTTGCGCGGTTCTTATTTCATGGGTTTTACCGCGGAGACGCTGACCAGTACCTACACCCCGATCATCTACCGGGAACAGGCCAGTTTTGCTACATCTTATGAAGCCAAGAAGGGGAATACTATTGATGCCGCTTTGGGCTTCAAGTTTTCTCCCGCTTTCAGCGTTGAGGTCGGCGGTTCCATCGCTTCCCGGGATGTGGCTGCTGCCATGACTGCCGCGGTTCCCCATCCCTTGCACTTTGGCAATCCGCGCCAGGCCTCCGGCAACGCGGGCTATGAATTAAAGGAAACCGACCTTTATTTAAACCTGGTTTACTCCTTCGATATGAAGATCTTGGCGATCGACCTGTTCGCCGGGCCCTGTTATGTCATGTCCGAGACCACGGTCGTGACAGGGTATACTGTGACGGACTCCTATCCCTATACTCAAGTGAATGTCACATATGGCTCCCAGGTGGTGAAAAAGAATGTCTTTGGTTTTGATGCCGGTATTGCCGCTGGGTATTACTTCGGCGATACCGTGGGCCTTGTGGTGAGTGGCCGCTTTATCAGCGCCAAGGCTAAATTTGATACCGCTACCGATGTTCCGGGCGTTGAATACAAACTGGGCGGTCTCCAGGCCGGGGTGGGGTTGAAAATTAAATTCTGAGAAATAAAGAAAAATAATTCGCCGCAAGGAAAATTTTTTCACGTAAAAGCGGCAGGGATATTCCGGCCGAAGGTGCATTCCGTCCCGGTATCATGAAAATAAATATTACAAAAAATCAGAATAAAAAAGAAACGGGGCCGTCCCTTGCCGGAACGGTCCCCAGGAGGGACAGACAAATTACATCCGCCAAAGTCGGCGGATGATTTGTGCTGCCCCGCGCATAACAGATTATTTAGAGGTTGCTTAGACTTTCCTGCCCTTGCGGATATAGGTGAACCAATACAGGGTGGCCACGAAGAAGCCGCCGCCGACGATATTGCCCAGGGTGACCGGCACCAGGTTCCTGACCAGGAAGCCGTACCAGCCGACATTGGCCAGGGATTCGGCAGACAAGCCGGCCGCGCTCGCGGCGGCCACCACTTCGTTAACCCCTTTGAGCAGCATGCCGATGGGGATGAAATACATGTTGGCGACGCTATGCTCGAAGCCGGAGGCCACGAAGGCCATGATCGGGAAGAAAATGGCCCAGACCTTGCCGATGGTGTTGCGTGAGGCCATCGCCATCCATACGGCCAGGCAGACCAGCCAATTGCAAAGGATGCCGCGGAAAAAGGCCGGCCAGAAAGCCAGGCTCACTTTGCCGGCGGCGGTTTTCAGGGCGGCGGCGCCGACGGCCACGTTGGCGCCTTCCAAAAGGCCGCTGCCGAACATAATGGTTGCCAGCAAGAGCGAACCGATCAGGTTGGCCGTGTATACGATCGACCAGTTGTACAGCAGTCCCTTCATCTTGGACTTGCCGTCCAGGACCGACATGGTGATCATGGTGTTGCCGGTGAACAGCTCCGCCCCGGCGATGACGACCAGCATCAGGCCGGTGGAAAACACGGCGCCTTTGATGAAGGCGGCCAATCCGGCGCCAACGAACTTGGCGGCGTCGTGGCCGATCATATTCGAAAGTTCGCCGCCGAAGCCGATGTATGCCCCGGCCAGGATGCCCAGCACCAGCAGCTTGAAAGGATCATTCGTGGTTTTCTTGACAGAGATATTCTCGTTCCAGTCCGCGGCCACCAGGGCCGGGTTTTTACAGTCGTATTCCATTGTTCCTCCTCTTTTTTGGGTTGATTTTTTCAATATGGCAGGCCGCCACTTTTAATTCGGGGATCTTGGCGATGGGATCGAAGGCGTCGTTGGTCAGCATATTGGCCGCCGCTTCGGCAAAATGGAAGGTGATAAAAACCGAGCCGCTGTCCACCCGTTCGCTCTCCCTGGCCGGGATGGCGATGGAGCCGCGCCGTGAGGAAACTCTGACCTCTTCGCCGTCGCGGATGTTCAATTTTTTCATGTCCTGGCCGTGCATTTCCATGAAAGGCCCGGGCACGTATTGGGGCAGGGCCACGGTGCGCCGGCTCATGGAACCGGTGTGGTAATGGTAGAGCAGGCGCCCGGTGGAGAGTAAAAAGGGGTATGCGGCGTTGGGCCACTCGGCCGGCGGGATGTAGTCGATGGCGAAGAATTTGCCCAGGCCGCGAGTGAACTTGTCACGGTGCAGAAACTTCGTCCCCGGATGCTCGGGATTGGGGCAGGGCCACTGCAGCTTTTCGCCGCCCAACAGGCGGTCGTAGGTGATGCCGGCATACTGCGGCACCAGGCGGTTGATTTCATTGACGATGTCCTCCAAGCACTTGTAGTCCATGGCATACCCCATGCGCGTGCTCACGTCGCGGATCACTTCCCAGTCGATGCGCGCTTGGCCCGGAGCGGCAACGGCTTTTTCAACCCACAGCACCCGGCGTTCGGTGTTGGTGAAAGTTCCCTGCTTTTCGGCAAAGGAGGCCACCGGCAGCACCACGTCGGCCAGCCGGGCGGTCTCGGTCAGGAAGATGTCCTGGACCACCAGGAAGTCGAGCTTCTCCAGGGCCTGCTTGACATGGTTGAGGTCGGGATCCGACACCATCGGGTTCTCGCCCATGATGTACAAGCCCTTAATTTTGCCTGCCGCGGCCTGGTGCATGATTTCCACTACAGTCAAACCAACTTTGTCGTCGAGCTTGACTCCCCAGGCTTTTTCAAATTTCTCCTTGATAGCGGCATCGGTAACGGCCTGGTAGCCTGGATAAACGTTGGGCAAGGCACCCATGTCGCAAGCCCCTTGCACGTTGTTCTGGCCACGCAATGGATTGACACCAACCGATTCACGGCCCACATTGCCGGTGACCATGGCCAGATTGGCTATGGACATAACATTGTCGGTGCCGGTGGTATGCTGGGTGATGCCCATCGAATAGACAATGGAAGCGTTCTTGGCCTTGGCGTACATACGGGCCGCAGCCTGTAACTGTTTAGCGGGAATGCCGCTGATTTTTTCTACTTTTTCCGGGGTGAAGCCCTCGACCATTTTTATCAAAGCGTCAAAATCCTCGGTGCGCGTTTTGATGAATTCTTCTGCGAGCAACTTTTCTTTGATGATGATATTGATTATGCCGTTGATCCAGGCCACGTCGCTGCCGTTTTTCTGGCGCAGCCATAGACCGCCGTATTTTTCGGTGTATTTGACCAGTTCGATCTGGCGCGGGTCGATAACGATCAGCTTGGCGCCGTGAAAAAGTACCGCCTTCTTGATGCGCGTGGCGATGACCGGATGGGTCTCGGTGGTGTTGGAGCCGGTGACCAGGATGACCTCGGCCCTTTCCAGTTCCGCGATGGAATTGGTCATGGCGCCGGAACCGAAGGAACGGGCCAGACCAGCCACGGTCGAGGCGTGGCACAGGCGGGCGCAGTGGTCGACGTTGTTGGAACCGAAAGCAGTGCGCACGAACTTCTGGAAAACGAAATTCTCCTCGTTGGTGCACTTGGCCGAAGAGAGGCCGGCCAGGGTGGCAGGCCCGTGCTCTTTTTTGATGGCTCCCAGCTTCTCAGCCACCAGGTCCAAGGCCTCGTCCCATGAGCACTCGACCAGCTTACCGTCCCGGCGCACCAGGGGCCTGGTCAGGCGGTCGGGGCTCTGGACGAAATCCAGGCCGAAACGCCCCTTGACGCAGGCAGCGCCGTAGTTGGGCACCGAGTCCGCCCCCTTGACCTTGACGATTTTCTCGTCCTTGATCCAGAGTTCAAGCTGGCAGCCGACACCGCAATATGGGCAGGTGGTAACCACTTTTTTCTGCACGTCCTTTTTCTTCAGTTTCTGGCCGTAGACCGGCTTTTCCATCAGGGCGCCGACTGGGCAGGCCTGCACGCAGTCGCCGCAGCCATCGCATTCCGATCCAGACCACTGGCCGGTTCCGGCCACAACATGGCTGTGGATGCCGCGCTGGGCCATGCTCAGGACGCCTTTGCCCTGGATCTCGAAACAGGCCTTGACGCAGCGTTCGCACTTGATGCATTTGGAGGAATCATAGAAAAGCACTGGCGCCGAAGCATCCGGGGCCATGGGAATCTCCTTCCAGACGGCAGCGAAAGTGCGCTTGGGCGTGTCGAGGTCGTAGCGGAAGGCCAGGTCCTGGATGCCGCAGTCGCCGTCGCGCTCGCAGGTGATGCAGTCGTCGTTGTGTTCGGAGAGCAGCAAGTCGGCCAGCATTCTGCGCGTCTCTTCCAGCTGCGTGTCGAAAGCCGTGACCTTCATGCCCTCCTCGACCTTGACCAGGCAGGCGGGGACCATGCCCGGCCTTCCTTCTATTTTCACCACGCACAACCGGCAATCGCCGCTAGCGGTCACTTTTTCGTAAAAACACAAACCGGGAATATCAAAACCGTTGTCCCGGGCCACTTGCAGCAGGTTGGCTTCCTTGGCCGCCTTGATCTCCTTGCCGTCAATATTAATAGTTACAATTTCCGGCATGGACGCCTCCTTTCCAATTTCTCTACATTGCGGATGGTCGGCATGACGATCGAGTTATTGCTTCTTTTCCCAAGGTGGAATTATAGGGTAAATCCGGTTAAATTTCAAGAAAACCGTTAAAACCCGCATTAAGGCCGGGGCTATTGTAATTGAAGCAATAATTTTTTAAAATCACATCATGATTAAAATTGATTTTCCCACCATGGAGAATACTTGATTGAAACTATAAAAAATAAATTGAACGATATCAGAGCAGGGAATCTAACCAAAGAAGGGCTTACTTTCCTTATTTCTATAGATACACGTGAAGAATTCCAGCCTGTGTTTGAAGAATCGGCGCGTATTTGCCGGAAACATTTCGGCAACAGGGTGTACGTACGGGGCATTATCGAATTTTCAAACTACTGCGGCAAGGGGTGTTTTTACTGCGGCATAAACAAGACAAACAAAAATCTTGGCCGTTACAGACTCTCTCTTGAGGAGATACTTGCGGCTGCAGCTTATATGAAAAAGCAAGGGACATTGACCGTTGTACTGCAATCAGGCGAGGATCAGGGAAACGACGGACTGGTGATCGCGGCGGTAAAGAGGATAAAAAATGACCTGAACATGGCGATAACCCTTTCCATAGGCGAGCGTGATAACAAAGTATACAGGGAATTTTTTAATGCCGGAGCGGACAGGTACCTGCTCCGAATAGAAACCACCGACCCCGAATTATTCAAAAAGCTTCATCCGGACGATGACCTCGAACGAAGGATGCAGTGTCTGTATAACCTGAAAAAACTCGGCTACGAAGTAGGAACGGGCATTATGGTCGGCCTACCCGGACAGTCGCTGGCGTCGATTGCAGGAGATTTGCTGTTTTTTAAAAAATTGAATCCTGCCATGCTCGGTATCGGGCCTTTCTTGCCGCATCAAGACACGCCGCTGCGCGGGCACGAAAACACTGATATTTTTCTCACACTAAAAACGCTGTCCCTTATCAGACTGATCCTGCCAATGTCAAACCTGCCGGCTACCACGGCCATGGGCACCATCGATCCGACCGGAAGGCAGCAGGCCCTAAAGATCGGCGCCAACGTAATCATGCCGAATTTTACGCCCTCAAAATACAGGAAAAATTACCAACTTTATGATAATAAGATATGCGTATCCGAAGAATACGGCAAGTGCGCCGCCTGTACGGCAGGAATTGCCTTGGCCGCAGGCAAAAGGATTGTGAAAAGCAAAGGCTATTCGAAAAACAGATAATATTGAGCGCCGCTTTCCGCACTTCGATTTTCAAAACGGTATTTTCGATTAAGCCTTTTCTAAAACAATTGCTATTCCCTGCCCAACCCCAACACACATAGTGCAAAGCGCATATTTTGATTCAGAACGCTGCAATTGATAATACGCCGAAGTTACGATTCTGGCACCTGACATACCTAACGGATGGCCCAGTGCAATAGCTCCACCAAGTTGGTTTATTCTTTGATCATCGTCGTTCAATCCAAGTTCACGGATGCAGCCAAGCGCCTGGGCGGCAAAAGCTTCGTTAAGTTCAATGATGCCAAAATCGTCAAGCGACAATCCCAGTCGTTTCAGCAATTTTATTGAAGCCGTAACCGGCCCCAACCCCATAATGCGCGGCGAAACACCGGATGTTTGCATGCCCAATACTTTCGCTTTGGGCACAAGACCGTGTTTTTTGATCACCTTTTCCGAAGCAAGAATTAAAGCGGCCGAACCGTCGTTGACACCAGAAGAGTTTCCCGCTGTTATTGTTCCGTAATCGCCCGTAAGCGGCTTTAATGTCGCAAGTTTTTCTAGTGAAGTGAATCTCGGATGCTCGTCTCTATCCACTATTATTAGCTCACCCTTGCTTTGTGAAATAACAACCGGAAGGATTTCGTCAGCAAATGCTCCGTTTTGTTGGGCATTTGCAGCTTTCATCTGACTATGAAATGCATATTTATCCTGGTCTTCGCGACTGATTTTAAACTCCATGGCGATGTTTTCAGCCGTTTCTATCATTGAATCGGTGCCGAACATTTTCTGGAATTTTTTGTTGACAAATCTCCAGCCAATTGTTGAATCAAATATTTCAGCCGACCTTGAGAAGGCTTCCGTTGCTTTCGCCAATATAAAAGGAGCCCTTGACATGCTTTCGACACCGCCCGCTATTAGCATTTCTGCTTCTTCTGATCTAATGGCTCTTGCTGCAGCACCAACAGCATCCATTCCCGAACCACACAAGCGGTTTACAGTTACACCCGAAACCGTAACGGGCAGGCCGGCCAAGAGCAAAGCCATACGGGCTACATTGCGGTTGTCTTCACCTGCCTGATTGGCACAGCCCAAGATTACATCATCAATTTCCTTCCAATCAACGCCGGCATTCCTTTCCATTAGTGCTTTAATGGAGATTGCCGCCAAATCATCCGTCCTTAGCGATGACAATGCACCTCCGTATTTCCCAATTGGCGTTCGCACGGCATCGCAAATAAAAACATCCCGCATGATATTATGTTCTCCGCAATTCATCAATTTTCGGTTTTAAAGCTTTAAAAGCTCGCAATAGCCCCTCAGAGAGCCTATCTATTTCCTTTTGAGTCAATACCGTTGAAAACATGCAGGAAAGCGTATTAATCAACAATAATTTTTCATTGAAATATAAAAAATCAAGGAGTTCGGTTATCACCGCATTGGCCTCTTTTGTCTGATACGCTTCACGATAAGTCGTAGGCGGAGTTGGAGTCAGATGAAAACGAAACATGGAACCTGCGCCGGTAAGAGAAACAGGAACATCAACAAGTCTGATTACTTCTTCAATCTGATGGATAGCTTTTTCCGTTAGCGCATTTATTCTCAGAACAGCCTCTTTGTCAAATAATTCCATTGCCGTAAAACCGGCGGTCATTGTTATGGGATTCGCGGAAAAAGTTCCGGAATGGGGGAAACGCAGATTGCTTTCACGGGGGTCTAAGACTTTCATCACATCGGCCCTGCCTGCAATAGCACCAACGGGAAATCCGCCCCCAATAATTTTCCCCAATGCGGTTATATCGGGCCTCACTGAATATTTCTCTTGTGCACCTCCGTATTGAACCCTAAAAGTTACCACCTCATCAAATACTAGCAATGCCCCATTTCTACGAGTCCAATCGTAAATCGCCTCAATAAACTCACATGTGCCCTCCACAAGTCCGACCCTATGAGGGATAGGATCAATTACCACACAAGCGATTTGGTCCGCTTGCCTGTCTAAAATGGCAATTGTTCTCTCAATATCATTAAAAGGGAAAATAAGCACATCATCTAAAACTCCTTTGGGTGTTCCATAAGCAAGAGGAACACTATTTGGTTTGTTAATATCTCCCCAGTTAGAAGGATTTGCGGTCTGGCTGATTTCGGCAAAATCATAAGTTCCGTGATAAGCTCCTTCTGCTTTTGCAATTTTGGCTCGTCCTGTAAACGCTCTTGATGCTTTTATCATAGCCATGACGGCTTCCGTTCCGGAGTTTACAAATCTGATTCTTTCAAAACTCTTAGCCCTATTATTTAAAAGTTGCGCAAAAGCCACTTCAATCTCGGAAGCCAGAGTATAGGCGGTTCCCCCTTGCAGCTGCCGAGAAACAGCTGCGATTATTGCCGGGTGAGCATGCCCATGAATAAGCGCCGCCATATTATTAGCAAAATCAATGCGCTCAGTGCCATCAATATCGGTTATATAACATCCGGAAGCCTTATCTGCATAATGCGGAAAAGGTTTTCGATAAACGGTATTTCTACTAACCCCGCCGGTCAATACTTCGCAGGCTTGTTTGTATATTTCTTCGCTGCTTCTTTTTTTTAACATCATGTTCAATCAATTTGCATTTTTCGAGTTTTTAAACAAATTGGCATCGGTATTTTTTTGCAAATATTCAAAAGTGACTCCGGGGGCAAACTCTCTTACAAATAATTTATTTTCAATAACATCAATAATTGCAAGGTTCGAATATATCCTGCCAACAACATTTTTTCCTGTAAGCGGATAAGTACATTGTTTTACGATTTTTGCTTTGCCGTCTTTTGTGCAGTGCTGGGTAATCACGAATATTGTTTTAACTCCTGCGACTAAATCCATTGCACCGCCAACAGCGGGAACGGCACCTGGCTCTCCGGTTGACCAGTTTGCCAGGTCTCCTTCTTCGGATATCTGCAATGCACCCAGCACGCATATATCAATATGTCCGCCGCGAATCATTGTGAAGCTATCCGCATGATGAAAATAGCAAGCACCGGGTATTGCCGTCACACATTTTTTTCCTGCGTTTATCAATTCTTGATCTTCGCATCCGGGTTGCGGCGCTTTGCCCATGCCAAGCAGGCCATTTTCGGTGTGATAAATAACCTCGCGTCCTTCGGGAATAAAATCGGCAACCAACTCCGGCATGCCAATACCGAGATTCACATAAGCTCCATCGTGGATATCCATGGCCACTTTTTGGGCCATCTGATTCACGCTCCAACCTATATTTTCTTCAATCAATTCCATGGGTACCTTCTATCTTCCGCAACGAGTTTCGATTCGTCTGCGGGATCAGCAACCTCCACGACCCTTTTAACAAAAATTCCGGGCGTTACAACGCACTCTGGGTTTATTTGTCCGAGTTCGAGAATTTTTTTTGCTTGAACGATAGTTGTTTTTGCGGCCGTGCACATGATCGGACCAAAATTTCTGGCAGTTTTATTGTAGGTTAAATTACCATATCTATCAGCAGCAAGGCATTTAATCAATGAAAAATCCGCCTGGATGGCGTACTCCAAAACGTATGTTTTGTTGTTAAAAACACGCATGTCTTTGCCTTCGGCAAGTGGCGTATTCACTGATGTTGGCGTAAAAAATGCCGGTATCCCGGCGCCGGCAGCTCTGATTCTCTCGGCGAGCGTTCCTTGCGGAACCAACTCCAGATCTATTTCTCCCTTGCGAAACAAATCCGGGAAGACCGTTGAATTGGCAGTTCTGGGAAATGAACATATCATTTTTTTTACTTGCTTGTTTTCGATAAGTGCAGCAAGTCCAACATGGCCACTGCCGGTGTTATTGCTGACAACGGTCAGTTGACTCGCCCCAAGGTCAATCAAGGCATGAATCAATTCAATTGGGCTTCCGGCTTCTCCAAAACCACCGATCATGACAGTTGCTCCACAAAAAATATCCGCAACCGCCTCTTGGGAGGATTTAGCAATTTTATTTATCATTACAGTTCAGGTTTTAGCTTTTCTTTTTCCATTGCTTCGGCCAGCTTAGTTTCGATTTCAATCAATTCATCCTCATAAAAAAACTTATAGGCTCCGAATGGCTTCAATTTTTCAATTGTGTTTTCCTTTTCGTCGTACTTGGCAAAATAAACCCTGTCCAGCCAATCCATGTTTCTTCCTTCGTTAAATTTCAAGGCAAAAACCGTTTCGCCGTTGATTACGGCAGTACCCAACAAAGATATTTTCCCAGAAGAAGAGGTCATGGTAATATACCTGGAAGGCCGATTAATCGATGCCAATTCCTTATAGATCTTGTTAAAAATTTTTGTTATATCAGCTAAAGGAGCAGTAAAATAATGATGTTCTCCGGTAGGTCTTGCGCAATACATAGAATGAAAACCCACACCCACCATGGCCAATATATTCCCCAAATCGATCCAATTTTGTGCGGATTCATCTATATCGACCTTACCGTTTTTGTCCTTGAACAAACTGATATGGTTCATTATCGGGCTTTGACTTTTGATGGAAATGCCATATTGCTTTAATCTGCGAATGGCAGCGACTGTTCCAGGATTTAAAACATCGCGAGGAGTTGATAGGTGCGCCATCCAAACAACTTGTATGCCATTCTCAATAACTTTTTTCCATAGTTCCAATATTTCCTTAAATTTACTGCTCAAAATCAACTCGGGATGAAAAGTAATTGCTTTAGAGCCGAATCGAACGGTTTTAATATGAACCAATTCGGGGTCTTCCATTAATGGAGTAACGTATTCGGCAAGACGTTCGCAGGAAATGAAACCAGCATCTCCGCCGGTGATCAGAATATCACTGATCTCTTTGTGTATCTTCAAATATTTATGAACCTGACCGACATCATGCTGCACGAACATGTCCTCATCGCCTCTCACTTGGGCATGACGGAAACAATAAGTACAAAATGCGAAACAATTTTGAGTGGTTTTGTCGAAAATTAATTTTACGGGAGGATATTTATGCTGGCAACCCTGCAATATTTCTAATTGACCTTCTTCATTTACAAACCATGGTTTATTTAGTTTTTGTTTCCCATCATGTGGATTTGTTTTTTTCCGATATTCTTCCACTACTTGTTTTTTTTGCTCATCATTTTTGGCGTCAACGTATTTTTTAACTTCCTCGGCATTAATCATGCCTGGTTGAGGGAAAACCAAATGATACATCGTATCATTTTTATAATTTGTCCAATCAATCGAATTTAAGACATGTTTCGTCGCTAAAAATCTATATACTTCGATAAAAAATTCACGTTCTTGGATATAGCCGATTTCAATTCCATGCTCTTTCAGCTTGGCAATTATTTCTCTAAATCCCGTTAAACCAGAATAATAAGTTTTTTCTGAAAAAAAAGCTTCATCCGTTCTGAAAAAACCAGAATGATGGGGATAACATATATGCAATCTTCGTACTAACCCGGGTGGCAGTAAATTCTCGTTTTTGATGACAGAAACTACCTCTTTCGAATAGCCGTGATGGTTGTACATGCCGTTTAAATCATACTTTTTATTTGTCATATTATCTCAATTAAGACAATTGTGCTTGAGTCTTGCATGATGCCTTTCTCGATCGATCCATGATGGCCAAACCAATTCCATATTCGGGAACTGGCTCAGCAATAATAAAGTCAATATCGGCTTCATCTACTTTGTGTAATTCCTAATCTCATCAACTATATCGCTAAGTGTCAGCGGTACATCAAACCATTTCCTGCCGGTAATCTCATTGGTAACTTTGCAGTACATGAACGACAGTAAGGTATTAAATCGTAAGGGCAATGGCCGTGGTTGCAATTTGCATTCAGTTTTCCAGTTTTGCCTATCCTTCTCTTTTGCTCGCTCTGTCTCAAAATACCAGTCGGTATTGCGATAATAGATACGCGCAGCTTCCTTGCTCAAATGAAATCCATTCTGATTAAACCTGCATTCGTCTAGTGTGCCAAATATATCAACGAGCATAATATCTCCATTGATATTTTTGGCTGCTTCAATTTTCCCATCCAGGTTTTCCGCCTTAATTTTTTCGAACTCAGAAGAAATAATTCTGTTAATTTCAAGAGTCATCTCTGAGAGTTTACTCATTTCATCGTCATTGAGTCCCGAAATATCCTTGGCTTCGCTGCGTGAGATGTATCTGTCTGTAATTTCTAACTTTGTGGAAAAATCAACAAAAGGAGTATTCAGTTTTGTGTCTGGTGTTGGCTCGGCATCAAGTCCCAGATCACTAAAGGATATTTCACCTCTCGACAAACGCTTAAAAACGCTACTTCCTTTTGGCAGTGTGTTCCGATAAATAATTTCAAGCGGAATCAGATAGTTATCCATGGAGTTTTTATAAACCGAATAGTCATATACTCCATTATGAACCGTCGGAGGATAAACATTTACCAAGTCGATCATCATTAAATTTGATGGTTTTTTTAATTTGGTCAATGGCATGGGGTTATTATCTTCCACAAGCCCCTTATAGTGAGTTCTTATGCCTAATCTCTCGAGTTTTTCAAAAAAGAATGCGCCTAAAATGGCTATAGCGGAACCTTTATCATGGATGGTATCGGGCATTTCACCCCAGTCGAATACCGAGTAACGGTCAGAAAAATTGAATATGGCCAAGCCATGAGCATTTTTCTCGGGTTTTTTTAATATTTTCAAGTCTTTGACGCTTCCCATGTTTTATATCTCCATATTTTTTAATAATTCAACATCTGCGGCTTCAAGTTCCTCTCTTTTATTTTTTTGATAGGCTATAACCTTTTCCTTTATGTCAGGATAAGATAAACCAATAATTTTAGCAGCCGCTAACGCGGCATTATCAGGGCTTATAATGGTTAAAGGAGCTACTCCTGATGGCATCCGAATGCTTGAGAACAGGTCGGCACCGCCAAATTTATCGCTGTAAGGCGGACAGGCAATCACAGGGCAATGTGTTTGGGCGTCGGTAAATCCGCTTAGGGCGTTGCTCATGCCAGCAATGGTAATAAACACCACGTCCTCTTTTTCGTATTCCTTGATCAGTTTGTGACATTTTAAAGGCACTTTATGTGCTGATGCAATTCTGACTGCAGTTTCTATTTCAAAACTTTTCAGAAAAGTTGCGATTTTTTCAGCCCATTGAATATCGGCTTTTGACCCCATAATAATAACAACTTTTTTTGCCATTTTACCTCGTTAGCGATTACACTATGGGAAAATCAATCGTTCCCATGAATTGGTATTTTAAATAATTTTAATTGAAATAGCAATGGGCAATTGTGAAATTTGCGGGGAAAATCATTGAAAGAAAGGTCTGCAATCAAAGCCATGTCCGCTCTTTGAAATCCGATTGAAAAAGGATAAAATCGAGACAAGGGAATAAGCTCCTTGTGAGAGTTGATCGAAAATCAGCTTGGACAGGTCGCATTCCCTACAAATATAGGTCCCGGGTACCGGACTCTATTTTGGCCAAATTCAAACGCGTGATTTCCCTTGTTTTTTCGTCCGGGATGTCGGTCAGCATGAGGCTGATGAGCTCCTCGCCGGCCGAGCGCGTCTCGACATCGGCATAGTTGACCAGATACTCCTTGAACGAAGTCAAGGCATTGGGCAGGCAGAACTGCTTGATCAAACCCGGTTTGGCCAGATCCATGAAATCGCCGCCGGTCCGGCCCAGGCGGTAACAGCCGGTGCAGAAAGAAGGGACGTAGCCGAAACGGACGATGTCGTTGATGACTTCCTGCAAATTGCGATGGTCGCCCAGAGAAAACTGCTCGCCCGATTCGCGCTGTGAATACCCGCCCGGGTTGGTGCGCGAGCCGGCGCTGATCTGTGATATGCCGAGCGAAAAAGCTTCCCGGCGCATCCCGGCATTTTCGCGGGTGGAGAGGATCATCCCGGTGTAGGGAACGGTCAGGCGCAGCACGGATATGATTTTCCTGAATTCGGCGTCGGCAACGGCATGGGGCGGATGCCTTGAGATATCCGAACCGCTGGCCGGCTCCAGCCGCGGCAGCGAGATCGTGTGGCAGCCGATGCCGAAGCTCTCCTCCAGATGGCGGATGTGCTGCAACAGGGCCAGGACTTCGAAACGGTAGTCGTACAACCCAAAGAGGAGGCCGACACCCACGTCGTCGATGCCGCCCTGCATGGCGCGGTCCATGGCGGTCAGGTGATAAAGATAATCGGCCTTGGGACCGGAGGGGTGCATGCGCTGGAAGGTCGGCAGATGGTAGGTCTCCTGAAAAAGTTGGTAGGTGCCGATGCCGGCCGCTTTCAAGCGCCGGAACCCCTCCACGTCCAGGGCGGCAATGTTGATGTTGATGCGGCGGATCTCGCCATTGCCCCGCTTCACCCCGTATATGGTTTCGATGGCTTGCAGCGAGTATTCCAGAGCGGCATGGCCCAGTCCTTCGCCCGAAACCAGCAGCAACCGCTTGTGTCCCTGTTCCACCAGCATTTCGGTCTCGAGGCGGATCTCGTCCAGACTGAGGGTGCGGCGGCTGATCTGAGCGTTGCTCTTGCGGAAGGCGCAGTACAGGCATTCGTTGTTGCAGAGATTGGAGACGTAAAGCGGCGCGAACAGCACCAGCCGGCGGCCGTAGATCTCGTTCTTGACGTATAGGGCGGTTTCGAAAAGCGCCGCCAGATCTTCTTCATCTTGGAGCAGCAGCAGCTTGGCCGCCTCGGCGAATTCGATGCCCTGCAGCTGCCGGGCCTTGGCCAGAATATCCGCCGTTTCGCCGTGGTCGGGCGGCCGGGCGTCAGCCAGGAAAGAGAATATTTTTTCGTGATCGATGAAACCGCTTTCCATTTTACCTGCCTGCCGGGCCCCGCCCCTGCGGCCATGATTTTTTTTCATAACGGGCGTAAAGCTCGGGAAAGGGGCGCAGGGCTCTGGGAAAGACATTTTTCAAAAAAGCTATCAGCACACCGTAATTGGTCATCGGCACTCCAACCTTGGCCGGGAGCGCTTGGCGGCGCATCATCTCGCGGCGGTTGAGGGTGCAGGCGCCGCAATGAACAACAAGACGATAAGAAGACAGATCATCGGGATAGCTGCTGCCGGGAACGGTATCGATCTGCAGGCCGCCGCCCACATACTCGTTCAGCCAGAGCGGCAACTTCACCCTGCCGATGTCATCGCCCAAGGGGTGATGACTGCACGATTCGGCGATCAGCACCTTGTCACCACGCCGCAGCGACGGCACGGCCAGCACTCCCTCTGCCAGGGCGGGCAGATCACCCTTCTGGCGGGCCGAAAGAATGGAAAAGGAGGTCAGCAATATCTCGTCTGGCACAACGCCCGCCACAAAAGTGAAAGCCTGCGAATCGGTCACGACCAGCGCCGGCTTCTTCTGCAGGGAGTTCAGGGCCGAGGTCAGTTCACTTTCGCGGCAGCTTAAGGGCATGGCGCCGGCGTCAAGCGCGTCACGCAAGGCTTTGACCTGGGGCATGATCAACCGTCCCTTGGGCGCTCCCGTATCGATCGGAACTACCAGGATCACGATGTCTTCCGCATTGACCAGGTCGCGCAAAAACGGCGGTTCCCATTGGCTGGGAGCCATTGCCAAAATGCGCCGGCGCAATTCTTCCATTCCCTGTCCGTTCAAGGCGCTGACTCCGACATAAGGCTTGTCCAGAAACCAGGCCTGGTCTTCAGCATTGGCCAGATCGATTTTGTTTGCCACAACGATGGCCGGTATGGCGCGGGCGCGGAATTTTTCCAATAAATCGCTTTCGTAGGAAAAATCGGCGCCGGCGGCATCAACCACCAGCAGGGCCATATCACTTTTTTCCAGAACGGCGGCCGCTTTCTTTTTGCGCTCGGCGCCCAAGCCTTCATCGCGGTCGTCGATCCCGGCCGTATCAATGAACACCACCGGGCCCAGCGGTTGTAATTCCAGGGATTTGAACACCGGATCGGTGGTGGTGCCCGGCACAGCGGAAACAATGGCCACCGGCTGGCCGGTCATGGCATTGATCAGCGACGATTTGCCGGCGTTGCGCCGGCCGAAAATGGCGATATGCAGGCGGTCGCCGCGTATGGTTTTGTCAGCCATAAACGCGCTCGCGCATGGTGCTGCTGTTTATTTGATGGAACATATCCCATAAATCATAACCCATTTGGTATGATATTACAATAATTTAAAAAGTATCTGCTCAGTTTTCAAAACATATGACTCTTTCACCCCTCCGCGTTTGACCTTTCATTGATCAACGGAATTAAAGAGGGCGGATACGGGGATCCGCCCCTACAATAAAATGAATCTTATCAGATCAGCGTTTGTTTTTATTGATCGCCTGAAATTTCCAGCCCTGAAACAGCGTTGGCTGGTGGCGAGGGTCGAGAAAGAATTAAAAAAAACGGCATTGCCGGGGCAAGGTACGATGCTGATTTCTGGAACCTGGAGACCGAACCCCTCTGGATTATGGAAACCTATGCTTCGAGGTTTGCCAGCCATTGCCCGGCTCTGACAATCTGGATTCCGTCAGATTCTGTATCGTGTCTTGCATTATGGACCAGCTGTACGGCTTTTGCCTCAAGGTGTCTTTCTTTAAAATAGTGCAAATGCGGGCTTATCCCGGTTGCGGAAAGTTTTACTTCGATAAAATGAGTGATTACGTTTTTATCGGCAATGGCAAAATCCATTTCCCTTTTGTCTTTTGTCCTGACATAATACAGGTCCGTATCTGCTCCTTTCGTGTCCTGCAGATAATGAGAATTTTTTAAAAGGCATACAGCTACTGTATTTTCCAGTTTTATACCCTCATCACCGTCAACGAAACCGCTATCATAAAAATATATCTTCGGTTCTTTCAGGATAGATCTGGCGATATTTTTATGAAACGGTTTAACGATAAAAATTATATTAAGGCTTTCGAGAATGTGGATATATTTACGGACCGTATTTACTGCAACCTGCAAGTCTTCAGCCAACGCTGTGAATGAGAGCGGTGAGCCAACGCGCTTCCTGAGCATTTCCAGAAGCAGTCTGATCACCCGTATCTCGTTTATCCGGCTGTAATCCATGATATCTTCCCTGACAATGTCGGTGAAATATTGTTTTCTCCAGCGAGCCGCTTCAGCTTCCGATCCGGACAGGAACGGTTCGGGAAAACCGCCGAGTTTATTAAGCAGGTTTACGGCTTCATATGGTTTTACCTTCCCTGCAAGTTCCTTGACGGACAGTGGGTGAAGTCGATATGAGAAATACCTTCCGGCCAGCGAATCGCCCGTCTGCCTGAATGTGTCAAGCCTGGCGCTGCCGGTAACCAGGAATGTCTGCTGCGGGCTTCTGGTATCGAATGTGCCTTTCAAGTAATTTTTCCAGCCTTTCATTTTATGTATTTCGTCCAGCACGATCAATTCATTGTTTAGCGCCCACTCTCTTTTGCGAATTATGACAGTGTCGTCAATATCATCATTATTAAGGTAGATGGAGTTTTTGAATTCTTCCTGAATATTTTTCGCGAGAAATGTTTTCCCAACCTGCCGCGGGCCGGTTAAAAAAAGCATCTTTTTCTTCAGGTCACTTACTAAATGGTCATACAAATATCTTTTCATATTGAAATTATACAAGCCTTTGCACAAAAGTCAAGACTATTATGCAAACTACTGCAAATTGGTCTTATCGCCGTTTCGTGATCGCCACAATATTTTTAGCTATAAAACAACGCTGGCTGGTGGCAAGGGGTGGAAATAAAATTAATAAAAATAGCATTGCTGGGATGATGAGCGATGATGATCTCTGGAACCTGGAGACCGAATTCCCATGGCTTCTTTCTCGCAAAAGTCTAAAATCGAGACCAGGCCCCAAAGGCTTCCTTAAGTGTTTTTGCCATATATTGATATTATATTCTTTTTCACGCTATTGTCAATGTAATCGTGAAAAACAGTCATAAAATGCTACATGTTCACGGTTTTGGCTATTGGGTGCGTAATCCGGCGGAAAGCGACCACTTATTCCGATTTAATTCGTCCACCTGTTCCGGTGAATTCGTCCAGTGATTCCGATTTGAATTCGACCACTTTTGCAAGTGTTTTCGGAAAGGGTGGTCGGAAAGATCGGAATAGGTGGGCGGAT
>Ga0180009_10002832_pt1 | contig 20160 bp, 21 predicted proteins | sample OS_PC_MetaG_FD_123537 | JGI IMG/M metagenome (GOLD analysis project Ga0180009, IMG submission 123537) | Groundwater microbial communities from the Aspo Hard Rock Laboratory (HRL) deep subsurface site, Sweden - OS_PC_MetaG | ecosystem: Environmental > Aquatic > Deep subsurface > Groundwater...
ACGCCTCCGCTGTGCCGCCTCCGCCATGTTGCTCCCCCTGTTGACCCTCTGATCAGCCAACCACCAGTGCGCTACGCCGCCTCTGTCCGGTGTGGATGTATGGAATGTGCTTGACACACGCACGTAGCGACGATCCAGCCCGGCAGCCAGACGGAGGTCTGCATCGGGGCGCAGGACGAAGACTGTGACGGCCAAACCGACTCCGCCGATCCCGACTGCCAGAGCTGCACGCCCAGCGTCACGCAGTCTTGCACCACCTCCTATCCCGGCGTCTGCAGCGTCGGGTCACACACCTGCACCCTCAACAGCGCGACTGGCATCTGGGACTGGGATCCCTGCGTGGCGACGATCCAGCCTGGTAGCCAGGCGGAGGTCTGCTCCAACTCCAAGGATGACGACTGTGACGGTGCCACCGACTCCGCCGATTCGGACTGCTGCTCCAACCAGTGCACCTCCGGCACAACATGCATCGGCAACGCTGTCTACTCCTGCGGCAACTGTGACGCTGACGCGTGTCTCGACTGGTGTCTGTCGCAGAACTGTGGCAGCGGCTACACCTGCAGCGGCGGATCGTGCCAGGCCCTGTACACCTGGGGCTGGCGGTTGGCGAATGCCACGTGCACGAACGGCTACCCAGTTGGTTCGCCGTGCACCGCCGCCCAGTTCGGCACCTGGGCGTGCTGCAACGATGGGTGGAATTGCCATTGCGACGACTACCAGGGACACGTGGATTGGTGGGGGCTGCCCCTGCCCTGGTAGAGCGGCTACTTGTGCTGCCACAGCACCTGTTCACTTCCCCTCGACGAGGCTATGGGTGCGAGCATCGAGCCTCGGGAGCATGGGGTACGGCCAGGGCAAGGTGCAGATCGTGCGTCACGACGGCCGGGGCGCCGTGGCCCTCGAGGATCGAGTGCGCTGACACCCCGGCCCGCCGTCAATGGCTGACCCGTGGACGGCCGGGGGCGCTCCTGGTTGCCACCGTGCCCCCGCGGTGGTATGGGTTTCAGCGGAAGACACCTGTGCCGCTACCCCCCCTCGCCGATCCCCCGGGCGCCCTGTCCCGCGTCGAGCGCCTCTTGCGGGCGGTGCCGATCTCGGGCTACCTGTTCGCCACCCTGATGCTGGGCAACCTGGGCCAGACCGCCAGCCTGGCGGTCAGGCCGTTCTCGCGCCGGGCCTTCCGGCGCCTGAACCGCGAGCTGGCCGACGCGTGGTGGGGCCAGTGTGTCACGCTGTCGCGCTGGCTCAACAACGCCCGCATCATCGTGACGGGCGATCCCGTGCCGATGCGTGAGAACGCCGTGGTGCTGGCCAACCACCAGCAGATGCCCGACATCACCTTCCTGATGATGTTTGCGCGGAGCAGGGACCGCCTCGGCGACATGAAGTGGTTCGTCAAGGAGCAGCTCAAGTACGTGCCGGGCGTCGGGTGGGGCATGGTCTTCCTCGACTGCCTGTTCGTCAGGCGCGACTGGGCCGACGACGAGGCATCCATCGGGCAGACCTTCGCCAGGATCGTGCGAGACCGCGTGCCGCTGTGGTTGATCCTGTTCGCCGAGGGCACGCGGCTCAGCCCGCAGAAGCTCGAGCGGAGCCGGGTCTACGCCGAGCAGCGAGGCCTGCAGCCCACCGAGCACGTGCTGCAGCCGCGGACCAAGGGCTTCGTGGCATCGGTCCAGGGGCTGCGCGGGCATGTCGACGCGGTCTACGACATCACCATCGGCTACGAGGTCGGGGTCCCGACCCTGTGGCAGTTCATCAAGGGGCTGTCAAAGGTGGCGCACCTGCACGTGCACCGCACGCCGATCGCGCAGATGCCGCCGACCGACGAGGAGCTGACCCGCTGGTTGCACGAGCGGTACCAGGCCAAGGATCGGCTGCTGGCGCACTTCTACCGCGACGGCTCGTTCCCCCCGCGCTGAGCCGTACCACTCACGTGGACTGGCCGAGCATCGCCCTGGCGCGCTCGATCCAGGACCGGAGGGAGCCTGCGTCCTCGGGGATCCGGTCGAGGCCCACGGACTCGACGAGCTCCACCATCTCCGCGGTGGTGTTGACTCCCAGCTCGGTCAGGGTCGCTTCCGGGCGGCGGGCCTTTTCCGAGCCCGTCTTGCCGGCCAGAGCCAACAGCCACGACTCGAAGCGTTCGATCGCGACTCCGCCGATCACAGAGATGCGTCCCTTGTACTGCGCGATTGCGTCGAGAATCGTGCGCTCTCTGACCCGGAACTAACCGCTAAGTGCGCGTAGTTCCTTGTCTGAAAGATCCGCCCAACGGGCGGGGCCGGACTGACCCGGAACTAACCGCTAAGTGCGCGTAGTTCCTTGTCTGAAAGATCCGCCCAACGGGCGGGGCCGGACTAGTCCCTGTCACCATCCCGGTCACGGCTGAACGCAACGGCGTCGACCCTCGCCTCCTCGGCTTTCAACAGCAGCGCGCTGACATTTCGTTGCTCCGCGCGTCCGGTCTTGAGCCCGAACCCCAGCTGGTACTTGCGGAGACTCTTCCACAGGGCGGCACCCTCGATGCTCCAGGTGGCTCTCGGGGCCGCGCCCGCGAGCAGCGCTATCAGAACACCCGGCCGCGGAGGGTCCGCGCGGTAGCTCGGGTGCCTCGCCCAGTCGCCAAGCTCGTTGGGGCCTTCGCCCGCGATGAACACCCGGGTCATTCGTCGTCGTCCGGGGCAGTTGGATTCTCGAACAGGGGGGCTTCATCATCACCGTTGGCGTAGCTCAGCCACAGCTCTCCGAGAGCGTAGACCTCTGAACGGCGTTCGAAGTTCGGCGTTTGCGCGATCGGGCGTGCAACCGTCCCTCCCTCCGGAGTGCGGGTGATGACGGAGACCTCGTCGGGCTCCAGCTCATTCACCACCAGAGGGCTGTGCGTTGCCATCACGACCTGGGTGCTCCGGGAAATGACACGGAGGATCTGAACGACGTCCCTGATGCGAGATGGGTGCAGGCCGTTTTCCGGCTCCTCGACGAGTAGCATTCTCGTCGAGGCGATATGCTTCAGCACGGCGAATGCCAGATAGTACAGCAGCCCCTCACTCATGAACTCGGCCGCGATCCTCTGGCCGGTCGTGAGCTCCACCTCGATGGACTTGTGATTGCTGCTGACGTTCCGCAGCTGCAGGTTCCTGACCGTTGGAAAGAGACGACGCACATCTTCAACGATCTCGAGGAAGCCCTGCACGTTCTTGTTGACCAGATGGTCATAGACCGCAGGGAGACCGAATCCTCGTTCGTCCGCGAAGTACGCTGGCGCGGAGTCGGGGATCAGCTGGGATGGAGCGCGGAGGCGATCCGGGTCGAGGCGCAGCAGGCGGGGAGGACCGGGCTGGAAGCACTCACGTATCGCCGGATGAGTGGCGACCTGTTTGTTGGAAGCCCGGAACGATGCGCTGCTGGCAAACGACTGCAAGCTGACGGTGTGTTCCGACTCGGCGTGGAAATTGAGGTGATAGGTGGCCTCATCGTCGGAACGAATCGTCAGATCAGTCCCGTTGGTGAAGTAGGGGTCCGAGGTCTGGGGCTGTCCCACGAGATTCTGAGCCGACCGAAGTGCGTGGAGGATCGTGCTCTTGCCGCTGTCGTTCGGGCCGATCAGGGCGTGCAGAGGCGTGAGGGTGAGTGTTGCGCGCTTGATGCAGCCATAGTTCACGATAGAAACGTGTCTGAGATCCATCGGTTACCCCGATCCCAGGAGCTCGGATTATACGTGGAATCATCGTCCCAAAGAAACCATGATCGCGCGCAGGTCAGTGCAGGCGCCAGTCCGGGTTGTTGACGGTGCCGGTCCGGCCGTGCCCGCTCGTGTCGTGCACCGTGGTCCCGCTGCCCTCGTTCATGTTCCAGTGCAGGATCAGGCCCGGCGGAACCGTGCCGCCGCTGAGCAAGGCCACATCTGTCGGGCCGAGCGCCCGGTCGAAGACCCGCAGGTCGTCGGCGTCCAGCTTGACGCTGTCCTGGCCGCCGAGGCGGAAGGCGATGCTCGGCAGCGCCCCGGGCGTGATGGTCGCGCTGCAGCTCGGACCACCCATGCCCGGCGAGCTCATGTCGATCCGGAGCGTGTCGTCGACGTAGAGCTTGATGTCGATGCTGGTGGCGCTGGCGTAGTCGAAGACGAAGGTCATCAGGCGCCACTGGCCGGTCGGCAGCGGCTGAGCGGCTGTCTTCTCGCACCGGTTGGGCCAGGGGTCGGTGTCGTGGTTCGAGACCCACAGCCTCGGCTTGCTGCCGGTCTCGAACCCCATCTCCCAGCCGCTGCCCAGTCCACCGCCGACCGAGGCGAAGCCGGTGATGTAGTCGGTGTACGAGCCCGGGGCGGCGATCAGCCGGATCTGGACCGAGACGGTGAAGTTGGCGGCCCAGCTCATCGGGGCGTCGACGCGTATGTAGTCGCCGGTCGAGTCGAAGCGCAGGTAGTGCTCCCGCTGCGCGTCGGGCAGCAGCAGGTCGTGCGGGAGCAGATCTGGCGGGGCGGTGGGCACGTCCAGCTCGCCGGGCAGGCTGTCGAACGGCGCGGCGTCCCCGGCAACAGCCAGGTCGGGCGCGCATGGGCAGTGGTTGCCGGTGCGGACGCACCCGCTGCACGAAACCGCGAGGAACCACAGCAGCAGGCCACCAGGACGCATCTGACCATCGATTGTCGACGGGCGCCGACCGGCTGTCAAAGAAACCGGGTGAACCAGTCGACCATGTTGGCCGTGACGCTCTCCCAGTCGACGGCCGGCATGATGTGGTCCGCGTCCGGGATCTGCACCAGGCGCAGGCGCTGTGGCGCGTCGCGGTAGCAGGGGCGGAGCTGCTCGTGGAGCTCGAGCGCGGGTCCCAGCGGGACCACCGAGTCGTTTTGGGCGATCTGGGACAGCAGGGCGACCGGGAAGAACCGCTTGGGATGAAGGTGTGGGCTGCGCTCCGGCGACAGCCGCCAGCGCGGCGAGCCGATGTTCGCCACCACGGCCTCGATCCGCGGCTCGGCGAGCACCGCGCCGTAGCAGATGAAGGCGCCCATCGAGATGCCGGCCAGGCCCAGCCGCCCGTCGTGGCACCAGCCGCGCGCGACCAGCTCGTGCACCAGATGGGGCACCTCGGCGGTGGTCTGCTCAACCACGCCGTAGAACTCGTGCGCCGCCTGCTCGCTCCACTGCTCGGGGAAGCGCCGCGAGAAGTCGGGGTATCGCCTCGCGCCGTGCCCCACCGCGTCGATGCCGAGGGCCACGAAGCCCGCGTCGGCCAGCCGCTGCAGCTCCGGCAGGCTGGCCCGGCTGTCGGCGGTGAAGCCGTGGTACAGCAGGATCGTCCCGCGTCGGGCGGCGCTCTCGGGGGCGCCGTTGCACACCATCCGGGCCGGCGCCTGCCCCAGCCGCAGCTCGCGCGCGGTCATGGCCGCGCTGCATGCACGGTGCGCATCGCCGCGGCGAGGGCGCCGACCAGGCTGACCCCGCCGGCCGCCAGCACCACGAACCCCGACTGGTAGATCGTACGATGGCCCCACAGGTCGCTGGCGCGGCCGGCGGTCAGCAGCAGCACCGCCCCCATCAGCATGAAGGCGAGCACCACCCAGCGCGACAGATCGACGCCGATCGCCATCTCCCGGCCGATGACCGGCAGCGCCAGGTTGATCGAGGAGCCGGCGAGGGTGTTGAGCAGCGTGCCGACGCCCACCACGGCCAGCACCACGTTGCCGCGTACAGCTCTGTCCGGTGCCGGGTTCGAGCTCGCTTCCATGACCGGGTAGCTATGTCATGGCCACTCGGCATGGGCAACCGGGCAAAGAGGGTTATGATGGCGCGATGAGGCTGCCGAGGCGACCATGGAGCCGGGCCCTGCTGGTGGCGGTGGCGGTGGCGGCGGTCTGCGGGCTGGACTTCTTCGTCCTCAGGCCGCTGCTGGAGTCGGGGCGGCTGGACCGCTCGGCCGTGCTGGTCAACGTCGTGGTCAGCGCGGCCGCGCTGCCCGGGATGGTGGTGGCGCGGCAGGTGTGCCGCGGGACGCGGCCCTACAGCGAGTCCTATCTGCGGCGCTACTTCGCGGTGGTGACGCTGGTGAGCGCGGCGGGCTACGGCCTGCTGGCGCTGGCTCTGCTGGGCGCCAGGACGCGGCGACGGCAGAGCAGCCCGGCCGGCGGGCGGCGGGCGTTTCTGCGCCGGGCCGCGGGGCTGGGCGCGGCGGGCGGGCTGGGGCTGCTCGGCGGCTACACCCTGCTGCTGGAGCCCCGCTGGCCGCGGCTGCTGCGCATCCGGCTGCCGCTGGCCGATCTGCCGGCCGCCCTCGCGGGCCTGCGCCTGATCCACCTCACGGATCTGCACCTGGGCCGCTACAACTCCGCCGCCTACGTGTCGGGCGTCGTCGATCGCTGCAACGACCTGCGACCGGACCTGGTGCTGCTCACCGGCGACTACGTCCACGGCAGCCCGCGCTTCATCTTGCGGGTCGCCGCGATCCTGGGGCGGCTCCGGCCGCGGCTCGGCATCCTGGGAGTGCTGGGCAACCACGATCACTGGGAGGGGTTCGTCCCCAGCCGCCGCGAGCTGACACGCTGCCGTGTGAGGCTGATCGACAACGACAGGGTGTGGGTCAGCCGGGCGGGGCTGGCCGGGCGAGCCCGCCCCGGGGCCCTGTGCGTGGCGGGGGTGGGCGATCTGTGGGAGGACCGCGTCGACCTGGACGCGGCGCTGCAGGGGGTCGACCCGGGCACGCCGCGCCTGCTGCTGTCCCACAACCCGGACTTCGCCGAGACCGCCACGGCGCGGCAGAGCCCTCACCGCGTGGATCTGATGCTGTCGGGTCACACCCACGGCGGGCAGGTGCGGCTGCCCGGCGGCGGCAGCCTGGTCTCGCCCTCGCGCCACGGCAGCAAGTACGACCAGGGCTTCGTGCAGGGGCCCCGGTTCCGCGTCTTCGTCTCCACCGGCATCGGCACCACGATCCTGCCGGTCCGCTTCCTGGTCCGCCCGCAGATCGTGCTGTTCGAGCTGGCCCGACGTTGACGGGGATGCGAGTCCCGTCAGTAGCCCCGGTTGCCAACGCCCTGCTCGCTTGCTAGGTTCCCTGTCCCACACCCGGTGGGCAGGAGCTTCCGCTCGATGACCATCACCCGACACAACGCGACGTGCTTCACCGATGCCCTGACCGAGGAGTGCCGGCGCACCGTCAGGCACCTCAGGGCTCCGGGCTACCCGCGGCTGTACTATCTGTCCTACCTGCTGCGAGACATGCACACCACGCAGATCTGGGGCCGCCTGGGCAACATCAACCACGTCAGCGACCAGGACTTCCGCAACCTGTACTGCGACTGCCGGGTGGGCTCGTATCGCTACGACCAGGTCTCCGAGGGCGGCCTGGAGGACAACGACTCCGACACCGAGACCTACGAGGACATGGAGATGCCCGTCGGCAACGACACCGATGCGCTGAAGTACCATGTCTGGAAGCTGACCGACGGCAAGTACCGGGAGGCGGTGAAGCACTACCTGCGCAAGAAGTCCCAGCACATCACCTTCCTCGACCCCAACGGCGACCTGCCCTCCTTCCGGCGGGGCAGGCCGCTGCGAGACTCCACCCACCACGCCATGCGACCGGTAGATCTCGACTCATGGAAGGACTTCGTCGTGCGCAGCTCGCGGGTGGTCAAGAGCTACCCCCAGGTGAAGAACTCCTGGGTCGAGGTCCGCGTGCGCGACGTGACCCGCATCTTCGTCAACTCCGAGGGGTCGCAGGTCCTGGACCAGCAGCGGATCTGCGAGCTGGCCTGCTCGCTCTGGCTGCTGACGAGCCGCGGCGAGGGGATCCGGAGCCGCATCGTGCACGTCACGCCCGACCCGCGAGACCTGCCCGACCTGCGGACCTTCAACCGAGAGATCCGCGGCCGCATCAACCTGATGGACCACATGGGTCGGGCGCCCACCCTCAAGTCCTACGCCGGCCCGGTGCTGCTGGCCCCGCAGCCGGCGGGCGTGCTGTTCCACGAGGTGCTGGGCCACCGGCTCGAGGGCAGCCGCCTGCTCTCCAGCCGGGAGGGGCAGACCTTCAAGAGGGACGTGGGCAAGCCGATCCTGCCCGACTTCCTCAGCCTGGAGGACGACCCGACCGAGCGAGTGAGCTGCGGGGTCAAGACCGTGGGCAGCTACCGCTATGACGACGAGGGCAGCCCGGCGCAGCGGGCGAGGCTGGCGGACCACGGCAAGCTGGTCGGCTTCCTCAGCGGCCGGGCGCCCGTGACGCGCAAGAAGCTGCTTCCCAACGGCCACGCCCGCAACGAGTACCACGAGCGGCCGGTCACCCGCATGGGGCACCTCAAGGTGACCGTCGACGGCGGGGTCTCCCACGGTGAGCTGAGGCGGCTGTTCGTCGAGGAGATACGGCGGCAGAAGGTGCCGTACGGGGTGATGATCCTCGACGCGGAGGGGGGCGAGACGGCGACCGAGGCCTACGACTTCCAGGCATTCATGGGCGCCGTCGCCCTGGCGGCCCAGGTCTTCCCCGACGGGCGCCAGCAGCTGATCCGCAACGTCAACTTCGTCGGCACGCCGCTCTCGGCGCTGCGCACGGTCATCGCGGCGGGCGACACGCCGGCGTGCGAAAACGGCTTCTGCGGCGCCGAGTCGGGCATGGTGCCGGTCTCGACCACCTGTCCGGCCGTGCTGCTGTCGAACCTAGAGCTGCAGGCCAGCGACCAGCGCAAGTTCACCCAGTACATGCTGCCGATGCCGTTCGAGAAGGCCGCGATGCGGCGGTGAGCGGCCCCGGTGGCGTCTGCCGTCGGGTCTGCTATATTTGCCGGGTCTCGAGCTCATGAAGGTGCGCATCACCCCTGTCCGACGGGTCGTTCAGGCGATCTCGTTCGCATTCATCGTCTTCGGCGGGTTCGTCTTCGGACCGGCGATCCAGCGCTCGAGGGGCGAGATCATCGCCGACTCGGGCTACGGCGGCAGCTACGAGCGCGGGCAGGGCGTGCGCTGGGTCCAGCGCGAGAAGATGGCGCTCGACGTCTTCCTGCCCGCCACATCCTGCTACTACCAGCACAAGGGCATGTTCTCCGGCTGCGGCCTGCTCTTCCTCTCGGAGAACCTGACCTGGCTCACCCCCCTGGTGCACCTGGTGCCCCACCTGCTGCTGCTGCTGGCGCTGATGTTCATCTTCGGCCGGCTGTGGTGCGGGTGGGTCTGCCCCTTCGGGCTCCTGAGCGATCTGCTGACCTGGGTGCGCAAGCTGGTGGGGACCGACCACGTCCACATCTCCCGCCGCTGGCGCAACGGCCTGGTCTGGACCAAGTATGCCCTGCTGTTCACGACGCTCGGGCTGTCGCTCCTGGCGGCGGTGCCCGCGCTGGCGCACAGGCGGGGCAGCCTGCTGCTGCCCTTCTGCCAGGTCTGTCTGGGCAAGTTCGCCTCGCCCTTCCTGTCCAACGCCGAGATCTGCTGGACCAACTGGAGCGACTGGATCACCTCGACGCTGTCGGTGCTCGGGCTGGTGGTGTTCGTGGTCTTCTTGCTCGGCTTCGCCGTCCGGCGCCTCTACTGCCGCATCTGTCCCATCGGCGGCATCACCGCCCCCTTCAATCGCTGCGGGCTGGTCTCCCTGCACAAGGAGGCGCAGCGGTGCACCCGTTGCGGCGCGTGTGCCCGGGTCTGCCCGGTGGATAACCTGACGGTCTTCGAGGGCGAGGCGGGACGTTCGGTCAACGCCTGCGAGTGCACGCTCTGTCTGCGATGCGTCGAGGCCTGCCCCGAGCCGGACTGCCTGCAGTTCACCTTCCTCGGCCGGCGAGTGGTGGGGTCGCGATGATCCGGGGGCAAGACGGGCCGATGGGCACGAGGCACACCATCACCGTCGAGCGCAGGCCCGCCGACGACCACCTGGCCGGCAGCTACGCCGAGGCCGCGCGCCAGACGGTGGAGCGGCTGGCCGCTGCGGCTGGCCGGGCGCGGGCGATGGAGGCCTTCGACCGGCTGCTGTGCGACGGCCGGCGGGCGGAGCAGGTCGCCGCGGACGGGCGCCCGGTGGTGGGCTATCTGTGCAACTTCGTGCCCGACGAGCTCGTGCTCGCGGCCGGGGCCATCCCGCTGCGCCTGGACATCGGACACGGGGCGATCGCCGACGCGGGCGGGCGGGTGCTGCCGGCGGATGTGTGCCCCGAGGTGAAGGCGCTGGTCGGGGCGCAGCTGGGGCGGTTGCCCTACCTGGAGGCGGCGGACCTGCTGGTGGTCCCCACCGCCTGCGACGGCAAGAAGAAGCTGGCGCGGCTGATGGGCGAGCAGCGCGAGGTATGGCTGATGGAGCTGCCGCAGTCACGGGACGCGCCGCGGTCGCGCCAGCTGTGGCTGGAGGAGACCCGCGCGCTGGCGCGCCGGCTCGAGCGCCTGACCGGGCGGAGGATCCGGCGCCGCGCCCTGCGTCAGGCGATCGAGCTGGTGAACCGCCGGAGCCGCCTCGCCCGCCGGCTGAACGAGCTGCGGTGGCGCGACCCGTCGCGGCTGAGCGGGCGCGACGCCTTCCTGGTGATGCAGGCCAGCTTCGTGGCGGATGTGGGCTGGTGGGTCGAGCAGGCCGACCGCCTGGCGCAGGAGCTGGAGGGGCCGCCCCACGAGACGAAGACGGCCGCCGGGCAGGGCGAGCCGGCCGTCCGCGTGCTGCTGACCGGCTCGCCGGTGCTGTTCCCGGAGCTCCAGCTGCTGCACCTGATCGAGGAGGCGGGGGCCGTGATCGTGGCCGACGAGATGTGCTCCGGCACCCAGCGGCTGCACAACCTCACGGTGCTGGACGAGTCGACGGTGGGCGGGATGGTCCGGGCGTCGGCGGAGAAGACGCTGATGCCCTGCACCTGCCCCTGCTTCGTCGGGGGCGACCTGAGGGTCGACCGCGTGCTGGAGCTGGTCGAGGCGAGCGGGGCGAGGGGCGTGATCCACCACACCCTGCGGCTGTGCCAGCTGTTCGACCTCGAAGCGCCTCGCCTGTCAGAGGCGCTGAGGCAGCGACGCCTGCCGATGCTGGCCCTGCACGCCGAGTACGGCGGGGAGGGCGCCGCGACGCTGAAAAACCGTGTGGAGGCCTTCATCGAGATGCTACAACAGTAGGGTCCCGGACCGAGGAAGAGGAACCATGGAGCAAGGCAACAAGGGCATCGATCGCAGAGATTTCCTCGTCGGGTCGGCCTCCCTGGCGCTGGTGGCCGGTCTCGCGCCGGGCTGCTCGGACGACGGCGAGGTTCATCCGGACGCGGCGCCGGATGCGCCCGGGAGCGACACGACGCAGGATCTGCCGCGGGAGGCCGCGGCGAGCTGCAACGACCCGCCGCAGCCGCTGGCGCCGCCCACCGGCCCATCACGGGTGGTCGAGGTGCACGATCCTCAGAGCGTCTCGACCAGCGGCTACGACGCCCCCCGGGTCAAGGAGATGCTGGCGGCGGGGATCCAGAAGCTGGCCGATCAGCCGGACACCAAGCAGGCCTGGAAGCAGCTGATCCCCGACTTCGCGGCCTCGATGCGCATCGGGATCAAGGTCAACTGCCTCAACGCGCACCTGTTCAACTCGACCGAGCTGCTGCTCGCGTTGATCGAGTCGCTGGTCAACGACCTGGGGGCCGACAGCCAGAAGATCTGGGTCTGGGACCGGCGGACCGACGAGATGACGCGATCCAAGCTGACCGAGAGCTCGCTGAAGGTCAAGGTGGCCGGCACGGTCGCCTCCACCAGCAACCCGGTCGGGGTCGGCTACGAGTCCAAGGCCGAGTGCGTCATCGACCGGGAGACGTTGCTGAGCAAGATCCTGACCACCGAGACCGACATCACCATCAACATCGCGCTGCTCAAGACGCACAACGTCTCCGGCATCACCGGCGCGCTGAAGAACGTCTACGGCTGCATCGACAACCCGGGCCAGTTCCACGACCAGTTCGACACCTACATGCCGGCGCTCTATCGGCTCGACGGCATGCGTACGCCGTTCCGGCTGCACATCACGGAGGGGCTCAAGGCGGTGACCAAGGGCGACACGACCGACTACCCCGACGCCATGCCGGGCCGCATCCTGCTGAGCACCGACCCCCTGGCGCTCGACACCCACGCGCTGCAGCTGGTCAACACCCTCCGCACGCAGAACCCCAAGATCCCGCCGCTGCCCGCCGACAAGGTGCTCTGGATCGACGAGGCCGCCAGGCTCAACGTCGGCACCAAGAACCTGGACAGCCAGGTCGTGACGATGCCGTAGCACCCCGACCGAGCAGGAGCAGCCCGCGCGGAGCGCGCGGGAAGCGAGGCGGGCGCCGCGCTGGCCTGGAAGGTCAGCTTGGCCAGCAGCGGTGCCCCGCTGCCGGCGGTCACCGTGTATTGGACCACGGTTGCTCTGTGCTCAACGCTCCCAGAGCCTGGCCAAGTCGAGCTCGACGGATTGGAAGGGCTCGGCGCGTACCTTGGCGTCGCCCACATGGGTCGCCACCAGCCGCCAGGAGTCGCCATCCAGGTGGAAGACCTCCAGGGTCTGGATGGTTGGGTCGAGCAGCCAGGCGTGCTTGACATCCTCCCGGGCGTAGACGGGCATCTTCTCCGCGCGGTCGATTGCTTCGGTCGATGCTGAAAGCACCTCGCAGATCCAGTCCGGCGGCAGGGAAAAAGCCGCCACGTCCGGAATCTCGGGCATCCTCTTCCTGCGCCACCCCGCGAGGTCGGGCACCAAGACGTCAGGCTCCGGCCCGAGGTGCAGCTCGGGTTCATCGAGGATGACCCAGCCACCCGGGCCACCGATCCCCGCGTCGAATGGACCACCCAGGCTGATGCCGATACGCGAGGAGGCCCTGGCATGTCTCGACGCCGGTCGCGGTGTGGTGCGCAATGTGCCACCAATGATCTCCGCCACCAGATGATCGGGCACGGCCTCCAGGTCGGTATAGGTGGCTCGGCGGGGTAACTTGGCGGTGGCACCGCTCATGAAATCAGCATGCCCCATGGCCGGGTGGCGGGCAAGGGGCCAGCTCGCGGTGTGCCACGCGAGGTGGGCAACCGGCGTCTGCTGTTCGTCGTGCCAGTCGCCGGGTCCGCGTGCAGCTCACACGGAAAGGACCAGGATCGCCACCGCCTGGATCACCAGGTACGCGGCCACCAGCCCCCCGACGATCCGCGATGCCGTGAACAGCCAGCCGTGGCGGCGCAGCGGCTCGAGGAAGGCCAGCGGCAGGGTGTACAGCGCCGTGCCGACGAACAGGGCCAGGAACAGCAGGCTGCCGGAGACCACCGCTTTCGAGGTCAGGGCGAGCCCGAGGGCGATGAGAAACGGCGGGCAGGGGCTCAGCCCCTGCAGCAGACCGATGACGAAGGCGCCCGTGCTCCTGCGCCCCTCGCCCAGCAGACAGCGGTGGCGGCGGTTGGCGGGGCGGGCCACCGCCAGCAGCAGCAGCGCCGCCGTGGCCAGCAGGGCCAGGGCATGCAGCGCAACAGGTACGGCGCCGGCGCCGGCGAGCAGCGACGCGACCACGCCGGCGGCCAGGTAGGCCAGCAGGCGCCCCAGGTTGTACCACCCGAGCACCCTGAAGGCCGGGCCGACGGTGGACCAGCGACCCGCCAGTGGGCTCGCATCGGTGGTCACCAGGTAGGGGCCCATCACCGAGGCACAGGACCAGAAGCAGTGCCCCCCCGACGAGATCCCGAGCGCCAGCCCGGCGAAGAGCGCTGCAGCGGGGTCCATCGGTCAGGGCTCGACGCGGGGCACCGGCACGGGCGGCATGTCCATCGGCGTGCGGCCGTCCCGGGCCTTCGCGTTGAGGTTGGCCCCCTTCTTGATCAGGAACTGCGCCACCTTCTTGGTCGGGGCGGTGTGCAGGGGCGTCATCCCGTCGATGTTCCGGGCCTCCATGTCGGCCCCCCGGGCCAGCAGCAGCTCGACCACCGCGATGCTGCGCGCCTCGTGCAGCGGGGTCATGTCGAGCTTGTTGCGCGCCATCACCTCGGCCTTGTGGTCCAGCAGCAGCTGGACCAGCCGGTGGTTGCCCTTGCGGGCGGCCCAGTGCAGCGGCGTCATGCCGGCGTGGTCCAGGGCGTCGACATCCGCACGCTTCGCGATCAGCAGCCTGGCCACCTGCGCCGCGTCGTGGATCGCCGCGAAGTGCAGCGCGGTCCAGCCGTAGGGTCCGCGCCGATCCACGTCCCGGCCCAGGCCGCGGCGGACCTCGTCCACGTCGTCGTAGGCCGCGGCCCGGTGCAGGGTCGACACCCCGGGCGGGAGCCGGGGCCGCACCGTCTGCTCGCGGCAACCGGCCATTGCCGACACGAGGGCCAGCGCGGCGACGACGGTTGACACCCGACGGAAGCGGTGGCCACCATTGGGCGTGCTTCGTCGCACCGCCACCGCATCGCTGATCGCGCTCTCGCTGTTGCTGGTCACGCTCATCCCCGGCTGCCGCAAGAAGATCGAACAACGGATCGACATGACCGAGTACGTCATGATCTACCCCGGCGCCCCGATCGTGGAGCTTCCCAGGGAGGGCACGAAGATATCGGTGCAGGTCCGCAACGTCTCGGAGATCAAGCTTACGAGGCTGCGGCTCTCCGTCAAGAGCGATGCCTGCACCGCAAAGGTGACGCCGCAGGTCATCGGGGACCTGCTGCCGGCGGACCGCAAGCCGTTCACCGTCGAGCTGACCCGGGTCAAGGACAGGCCGCGCCAGCGCTACCCCCTCGAGCTGACGCTGCGGGCCGAGGGCCTGCCGGTGGCGGCCGGGCTCGACCTGATGGTGGACACCGGGCGGCCGGTGGACAAGGGCTGGATCGACGTGGGCCAGGTCACGCTGATCCACAAGGAGCAGACCCGCACCACCTACTACCTGCTGGCCGGCGCTCCGCTGCTGCTGCTGGTCGGCTGGCTGCTGTGGCGCGTGAGCCGCCCGGGTCGGCGCAAGGACCGGGCAGGTAGCTGAGCCCGGCGGGGGACAGCGACACGCCGGCCTGGTTCAACCCGTGGTTTGTCCTCCACCAAGATGCATCAGTGCCCTGGCCGCTGGCCGAGCAGCTTCCGCCGACGGTGGCGCCGCGTGACCAGCAGGGTCATGGCCGTCACGATCAGCAGCACCAGCGGCATGGTGAGCCAGAAGTCGATGTTGGAGGAGGGGCGGGCCAGCGCTTCTTCCGCCGCCTCGGCCAGCGGGATGGCGTACAGCGGGCCGGCGTACGAGCCGACGTAGGCCACCTGCTGCCCGTCGATCTCGGCCACGACCGGGCTGGACCAGATGCTGTCGCCCAGGGAGATCGAGTCCCAGATCGGGCGCCCGATGAAGGCGCTCCACAGCAGCGATCCATCCTCTCCCGCGACGCAGTGCAGGTGGTGGTCCCACGACATGACCAGCACGCGGGGCCGCTTTCCCGGCGCCAGCGCCGGGGAGGAGTAGATGCCGCCCGCCGTGCGGTAGCTCCACAGCGGAGCGCCGGTCTCGGCGTCCAGGGCGTAGAGCCGGGTGTCGTAGGAGCCGACGTGGACCACCGGGCGCGGTCCGTGGAGGGAGACGGCGGGGCTGCCGTCGACCCAGTGCCCCGTCTTGAACGTCCAGATCGGCGTGCCCCTCTCGGCGTCGAAGCAGCGCACCAGACCGAACTTCGATCCGATCACCACCCGCATCCCGGCGGCGGCGCGGACCAGGGCCGGCGATCCCTTGATCGCATCGCGCTCGGTGTGGGTCCAGAGCACCCTGCCATCCCTGGCGTCCAGCGCGTAGAGGTTGCCGTTCTCCGAGGCGATGAACAGGCGCTGGCCCCCGGCGGTGTCGGCGTAGACCGGCGAGGAGACCTGGTTGTCCCCCAGGGCAGCGGTCCACAGGCGCCGGCCGCTCAGCGCGTCCAGGGCCGTGACGCCGCCGGCCTGCAGGTGCCCGCTGAGCGACTTGTCCCAGACCCAGTGACCGACGAAGAGCGCATCCTTTGGGCCCACGCGGCCGACGCAGGGGGAGGCGAGGCGGGCGCCGCCGATCGTGGGTCGCCAGGTCTGGACCGTGTGGATCCACCGGCGGCTGCCCTCGTCGGCGTCCAGGGCGTACACCATGCGGTCGCTGGCTGCGGCGAAGACCAGCTGGCGCCACAGCACCGGAGCGGAGTAGACCCCGCCCCCGGTGGTGAAGCGCCAGCGCCGGCGCCCGGTGCGCGCGTCCAGGGCGTAGACGTTGTGGTCGTAGCTGCCGACAAAGAGCACGGGGTCGCCCTTGACCAGGCCCACCGCAGGCGAGGACCAGACCGTCATGCCGGGCTGATAGCCCCAGACATGGCTCCCGGCCTGGAACCGCCAGGCCTCGATCTTCCTCGGCGCCGCCGTCCGCAGCCGGATGAAGCCGCTGTTCTGCGGGTCGCCGCGGAAGGAGGGCCAGTCGGTGCGGGCCGGGGCGGCCGACGCGGCCCCGGCGGTGCCGACGATGAGCAGGGCAGGGGCCAGTCGCCACGGCATCGTCCTAGACCTGCCCGGCGATCTGGCCCAGCTGCAGCTTCCAGTCGTCCACGACCTCGATGCCTTCTTGCGGGCAGGCATCGACGCAGGCGAAGCAGAACTGGCAGTGCTCGGTGCGCACGCGGCCTGGCTCCACCGCGCCGACCCGGCAGGCCTCGACGCACTTGCCGCAGCGGGTGCACTGGCCCACGACCCGCACCTTGAGCCGGGAGTAGCGGTGCAGCATCGACATCAGCAGGCCCCAGGGGCAGACGTAGCGGCACCAGGCCCGGCCGACGAAGACGGAGGCCACGGCCAGGATCAGCGTCGTGATGGCCGAGGCCGGGTCGAGCACGTCGACGAAGGCGAAGTGCACGGGCGAGGTGATCACCGTCTTGAACAGCGAGCTGGCCAGGATGGAGATGAAGCTGACCCAGCGCAGGGAGCGCGCGGCCACGTCGTCGGCCAGCCGGATCAGGACCATGAAGGAGATCAGGATGATCGACGCGGCCCAGTACAGGCTGCTGTCCTCGACGAACAGCTTGCGGTCCTCGCTGACGCGAAACACGAGGTACAGGAACCCGAAGAAGAACAGACCGATCAGCACCAGGTTGAGGCGGGTCGGGCGCAGCACGCGCTTGCGGGTCACCAGCTGCCGGGCCATGGCGAACAGCTCCTGGATCGTGCCGGTGGGACAGATCCAGCCGCAGAAGAACGGGCCCGTGGTGAGGGAGAAGGCCAGCACGCAGATCGGCAGGCTCATCCAGAAGAAGGACTCGGTGTAGACCGTGCCGATCAGCCCGATGCCGTGGATCGTGTTACGGATCATCCCGAACACGCCGAGGCAGGAGAAGACGATGTAGAAGAAGACGACGAGCGAGGCGATCTGCACCAGGTGCCGGATCAGCTGGCGCCGTCGGCGGACCGACATCACGACCACCGTGGCCATGAACAGGAACAGCAGGGCGAAGAGCTCGACGTGGCTGCCGTCGAGGGAGAAGAAGGGCTGGTCGAAGGCCTTCCACAGCGGCAGCTTGCTGACCTGCATGCCCACGTCGGCCAGGGCCCTGCCGGCCCAGAGCAGCAGCAGGCCGAACAGGGCCAGGCCGGCCAGCGTCAGCCGCAGCTTCAGCCCGCGCGGGAGGCGGGGAGCCTCCTCTGGAGCGCCGGCCGGGCGCGCGAAACAGACACCGCGCGCGAGGCGGGGAGCCTCCCCTGGAGTGCGGGCCGAGTGCGCGAGAAGATGCCGGGGGCCGGAGCTCATCGATCCCCCATCGATGGGCCGTCACACATGCCGGTGCCAGCCAGGCAGCGCTCGGTGCAGGCCCACTGCTCGCGCGCAGGGGCGTCGTCGGCGCCGAGGAAGCGCGCCACGAACCCGCAGCGCGGCTGGCCGAAGACCTGCTCCAGGGTGCCTGCCTGGATGATCCGGCCGCCGAGCATCACGGCGCAGCGCTGGCCCAGGGCTCTGGCCTCGTCGCGGTTGTGGGTCACGTGCAGCACGGTGAGGCCGGTCTCGTCGTGGATGCGCCGCAGCTCGTCCTGCAGGTCCTGGCGGGCGTTGTGGTCCACCAGGCTGAGCGGCTCGTCCAGCAGCAGGACGGAGGGGCGGGGCGCCAGCGCCCGGGCGATCGCCACGCGCTGGGCCTCTCCGCCGCTCAGGGCGGCGGTCGGTCGCTCGAGCAGCAGGGTCAGACCGAGCGATCGCACCAGCTCGGCGGCCCGGCTCCGGCGCTCCTTCTGCGGTGTGCCCCGGACGCGCAGCCCGAAGCAGATGTTGTCCTCGACGCCGAGGTGGGGGAAGAGGGACGACTTCTGAAACACGAAGCCGACACCGCGCTGCTCGGGAGGCATGTGGGTCACGTCCCGGCCGTCCAGCATCACGCGGCCCTGCTGCGCGGCATGGATCCCCGCCACCAGCCCCAGCAGCAGCGACTTGCCGCAGCCGCTGGGCCCCAGGATCACCATGTACTCGCCCGGGCGCGCCGCCAGCGTGACGTCGATCGAGAACGGCCCGAAGGAGGCCTGCAGCGACTCCAGAGCGACGCTCACAGGCGCTCCTCCCTCGGTCGCCTGAGCGCCGCCGGCATCAGGGATTGACCGAACTGCAGCATGACGAAGATCCAGAGGCAGATCAGCAGCAGCAGCACCGCGATCGGGCGGCTCTCGGTGATACCGGTCTTGACGAACTCGGTGTGCACCAGGATCGGCGCGGTGATCGGGGAGCTGGCGAACAGGATGATCGAGCCGAACTCGCTGATCGAGCGGGCCCACGCCAGGATCATGCCGACCAGCACGCCGCGCGACGCCAGGGGCAGCGTGACCCTGAGGAAGGTGGTGCGCGGGGAGGCGCCGAGGGTGCGCGCGGCGCTCTCCAGGTGCAGCGGAACGCCCTCGAAGGCGGTCATCGCCGTTTTTATCAAGAATGGGCAGGAGACGAAGACCTGGGCCAGGACCACGCCGGCGAAGCGACCGGCGATCTGGAGGCCGAACCGGTCGGCGAGCATCTGCCCCACGGGGCTCCCGGGGCCGAGCAGCGTCAACAGGGCCACGCCCACCACGGACTGGGGCACCAGGATCGGCACGTCGATGAAGGTCTCGACCACCGCCTTGCCGCGAAACTGCAGGCGGGCGAGGGAGTAGGCCAGCGGCACCCCCCACACGGCGACCACCAGCGTGGCGACGGTCGAGCTGCCGACGCTGGCCCAGATTGCGCGCTGGACCTCCTCTCGCTCCAGCACGTATCCCAGGGTCCTGGGCGAGTCCTGGATCGAGAGGTGGACCAGCGGAAACAGCACCAGCACCAGGGCCACCAGGCCGACGGCGAAGCAGCCGAGGAGGAAGGGGGAGACCGACCGGGCGCGCTTGCCGGCCTGCCACAGCGCGGCGTAGACCAGGGTCAGCGGCAGGAACGACTCGAACCCGTAGGGCTGGAGCACCACGAAGCTCAGCACGAAGATGGCGAAGTAGCCCAGCAGGTATGGCACGTGGAACACGCTGGCGTAGACCACGACCAGCAGGATGAACAGGGACTGCCGGTCGAGCAGCACCAGCACCAGGATGAAGAGCAGGAAGTAGCCCAGGGCGAACAGGCCGACCCTGACCGACGAGCCGCTGCGCAGCGCGAAGCCGGCGCAGTAGAGCACGTAGAGGTTCGCCGCCCCGAGCACCACGTTCGTGGGCAGCGAGATCGGGCCGTTCGGCAGCAGCCCCACCACCAGATGAACCAGGAGCAGGCCGGCGACAGCGACGATGACCGCGACTCTGGGTGTTCGCCCGTGCTCCATCTCAGCGGTGGCTCCCCGCGGGCATCATACCTCAGCGGACCAGCAGGCGCAGGGAGGGCGGCAGCTGCGCCCGCTCGGCGCACCGGGCCGGGACCATGGGCCTGAAGCCGGTGCGTCTGAGGACGCGCCGGCCGCCGGCATCGAGCAGGGTCCGCACGAACAGCTCGGCCCCGGCCGCGTTGAGCGGGCGCGCGGGGATCGTCACGCCGTAGACCACCGGTGATCCATTCATGCTGCGCCCCTGGCCGCGCTTCATCTCCACCTTGAGGGTCGCCCGGCGGTAGCCGTCGGCGTTGTCGACCGAGCCCAGGTTGTAGCTGTCGGGCAGCGTCGTCACCTTGAGGTTGTGCTCCTCGGCGGTGCTCCTGTAGACGAAGGCGTAGTCGACGGTCCGCGACTGGAGCAGCTGCATCAGCTCGGACTCGTGGGGCGCCACGTGCTCCCGGGCCACCCGGGCCCTCAGCCGGCCGGC
>Ga0180009_10002833_pt1 | contig 20160 bp, 28 predicted proteins | sample OS_PC_MetaG_FD_123537 | JGI IMG/M metagenome (GOLD analysis project Ga0180009, IMG submission 123537) | Groundwater microbial communities from the Aspo Hard Rock Laboratory (HRL) deep subsurface site, Sweden - OS_PC_MetaG | ecosystem: Environmental > Aquatic > Deep subsurface > Groundwater...
CTATTTCCATAATACTGGCAAAATTCGCACCAGTCATAATAGTGCCTATTTTTTATAAATATTCTCCTATAAAAGATGCAACATTAGAGAACAAGCTGAGCCAGCTTGTTTCAAGGGTTGGGTTTAAGGCTAGCGGCGTATATGAGCTGGACATAAGCAAAGACACAAAAAAGGCTAATGCAGCATTGCTCGGCCTTGGCAGGCAGAAAAGGATAGTGCTTTGTGATACGCTTATTTCAAATTTCAGCCACGATGAAATAGAGTCTGTTATGGCTCATGAACTTGGGCATCACAAGCTGAGCCACATGTGGAAACTCATAATATCAGGAGGTATTTTTACCTTTATAATATTCTTTTTTGCAAATAGCCTGTTTCTAAAATTGCATAACTTTTTTGGATACAACATGCTTTATGATTATGAATCGCTTGTATTGATATATTTTATTGTAGCTCTGTTTAATATAGCGTTGATTCCGGTGGCCAATGCCTTTTCAAGACGCCTGGAAAAAGATGCGGATGAGTTTTCGTTGAAAACCACAGGGAATAACAGGGCATTTATATCTACAATGAAAAAACTTAGCGAACAGAACCTGGCAGATACATATCCCGGCAGATTTTATGAAATAATGCTTTACGACCATCCGCCGATAGCGAGGAGGATAGCCTTTGCAGAATCATTCAAACAAAGCGCCTAAAATAACCCCAAACAAGGTATATATTAAAAGGCTTCAAGACTGGTCTTTGGACCAGAAAATAAGCGAAGCTGTTTTATCTGCATGGCAATATTTAGAGCCAATAGTTGATTTTAGAGATAAAAATAGCTTTACTGCGATAAAGTTAACATTTGGAGAAGAAGGCGCCTCTGGATATATAAAGCCTGCATGGTTAACAGATATTTTAAACTCTTTGAGAGAGGCTACAGAAAACCTTTTTATAGTCGAGACAAATACGCTTTACAGAGAGAAACGATCTAATGCAGTCGGGCATCTTCATGTAGCTAACAGTCATGGATACAGCTTTGACAAAGTTGGGATACCCATAATAATAGCTGACGGTTTGCGTGGACGAGATTGCCAGAATATACCAATACGCGGAGACCATTTTGAGAACGTTAAGATAGCCAGAGGTATATGCGAAAGCGATAATGTGATCTGCATATCGCATGTAACAGGCCATATGCAATCAGGCTTTGCGGGCTCTCTTAAAAACCTTGGTATAGGATGCGCTTCCCGCCAGGGCAAGCTCTTGCAGCATTCAGGTACTCTTCCAGAGATAACTGTTGAAAAATGCATTGGCTGCAGCGCGTGTATGAGTATATGCCCTGCAAACGCAATAGGCATAAAAAAGAAAAAGGCCATACTTGTAAAGGAAAGATGTGTCGGCTGCGGGGAATGTACTGTGGCATGCAGAGCGGGAGCCATTGATATAAAATATAACGAAAATGCTGTAAAATTCCAGGAAAAAATGGTAGAATATGCTTTGGGCGTAAAAAAGGCTCTAAACTCCAGAATTGTGTATTTAAATTTTCTGGAACATGTGACAAAAAATTGTGATTGCATGTCAAAAGATGAAACGTCTATTGTACCTGATATAGGAATATTATGCAGCACAGATCCTGTCGCAATAGATAAGGCCTCAATGGATCTTGTAGGCATAGATAAATTTAAAGAAATATTTCCTGAGATAGACCCGCTTGTGCAGATAAGGCATGCTGAAAAGATAAAATTAGGCGTCAGCCAATACGAACTCGTGGAGATTTAGAATGTACCTAGCGTATACAATTATCCTGCTAGTATTAATTTCAATACTGGTCATTACTTTAATAGAAGAGATCATGGCAAGAAAAGGCATGACGCAGGGTATTGCAAATAAATACTGGGTGCTGAGAGAGAAGAGAAGGTTTGTAAGGTTTCAGGAAGATCTGAAAATAAGGTATGATCGTATTGGCTCTGAGTTAAACCCAGGCAATACCAAGATGAGAAATGTGTCCAGAAAAGGACTGTGCATTTCTACTTATGAAAAACTCAAAAAAAAAGACAACCTGAAGATAGAGATAGAAGTTCCTGGTTTTTCAAAGCCTGTGAAATTAATAGGTTCTGTTATGTGGGTAAGAGAGCTGCGGTCTACTGATGACAACGGAAGGAGGCTATTCTATACAGGTATTAGGTTTGGAAAGATCGACCCGGCAGCAGAAGCTATGTTAATAACACATTTAAATACCCTGAAAAGGTACTAATAGAGCCCAATGATAACTATAGAAGAATTTAAAAAACTTAATATAAGGATTGCCAGAATAAAAGAAGTGATTGATCATCCTGGTGCAGACAGGCTGTATATTGTGCGCCTTGTAATCGGGGAAGAAGAAAGAGAGGTTGTTGCTGGAATAAAAAAGGGCTATAATAAAGAAGAACTTTTAGGTAAGCTAGTGGTTGTTGTTGAAAACCTAGAACCTGCTGTCATAAGAGGGGTGGAGAGCAGAGGCATGATCCTTGCGGCTCAGGACGGAGAAACCCTGGCTGTTCTTTCGCCTGACAGACCTGTTGCCCCAGGCTCTCTTGTAAAATAAGTGAGTACAATGATCGTAGGTCTTACAGGCGCTAATGCCTCTGGAAAAGGCGAGGCAGCCAGCTATTTAAAATCAAAGGGCTTTGAATATTATTCGCTTTCTGATATATTAAGGGAAGAGGCTAAAGCCAGAAAAATAGAACTGTCCCGCGAGAATCTCATAAGGTTAGGTAATGAGGTAAGGGGAAAAAACGGGCCTTCAGTCCTAGCAGATTTAGTTACAAAAAAGATTAAAAATAAAAGCAACTACGTAATAGATTCTATTAGAAATCCTTTTGAAATAAAAGCTCTTAGAAAATTAAATGATTTTACCCTGCTAGGTATAGACGCCCCTGTGGAAATGAGATTCAAAAGAGCTGTAGCGAGAAACAGGCCAGGGGACCCAGAGACATTAGAGGAGTTTATAGAAAAAGAAAGAAAAGAAAATATAAACAGCTCTACAAACCAGCAGCTGGAAAATTGTCTCAAGCTGGCAGATATTTTAATCATAAACAATTCTAACCTGGAGGATTTTTATAAAAAAATAGATGAAAAAATCGCAGAAATCAAAAAGGCCTGAATGGGATGAGTATTTTTTAAAAATGTCATACCTCGTAGCTGAGCGTTCTACGTGCCTTAGGCACCATGTAGGCGCAGTTATCGTAAGGGATAAAAGGATACTTACTACTGGTTACAACGGAGCAGCAAAAGGCGTAAAAGATTGCTTGGAATTAGGCTGCTTGAGAGATGAAAGAGGCATTCCTTCAGGCGAAAGGCATGAGATATGCAGAGCAATACACGCGGAACAGAATGCAATAATACAGGGGGGCTTGCACGGAATAAATATTGCTGATAGCATAATCTACTGCACTCATTCGCCATGTATCCTTTGCGCAAAAATGATAGTGAATGCGCAGATAAAAAAGTTCGTTACCTGCGGCCAATACGCAGATAAAAGTTTTAAGGCATTATTTGAAGAGGCGGGCGTGGAATATAAAAAGATAACTGCGCCGAAATTAGGCATGCTAAAATTAGATTAAGCCATGAGGTAACCATACATTGAGAGAAAAAAGAAGATTCATAAGGTTCTCTATTGCTTTAAAAGTCGCCTATATTGTTCAAAAAGATCAGAAAACAGAAAAACTAGGCACTACTAAAGATGTCAGCGCTCATGGTATTCAGTTATTAACTAGCGATAAACTGGAGCTAGGGGACAGAGTTGATCTTAAGATATTCGTGCCAGAGGCATTAAACCCAGCCCACATGAAAGGCATCGTGGTATGGTCAAGAGAGCTAGGCTCCCAAAAAAGCCATTCTTATAGCGCTGGCATTGATTTCGGCAAGATAGAAGAAGATAATAAAAATACTTTTTTAAAATTCCTATGCGACCTTATGTACGCAAAAACAGGAGATAAAAAAGAAGAATGAGAGTCATGAAAATTTTTATAGTAGTATTGATAGGAGGTTCTCTTTTGATGTCAGGTTGTGCCACAACATATAATCCTGCGACTGAAAAAAGAGAACTTGTATTTATCACAACGCCTATGGAGGTAGCGCTTGGCCAGAATACGGCACTGCAGGTAGCAAAGCAGTACGCTTTTATAAAAGACCCGAAACAGGTTAATAAGGTTACAGAGATAGGGGATAAGCTGGCAAAGGTATCTGACAGGACTGATCTTAAGTATCATTTTAGCGTAGTGGAGGACAAAGAAATAAACGCATTTACAATGCCAGGCGGATATATTTATATCAACTCAGGCCTTCTTGATATTACGACTGACGATGAACTGGCGTGCGTAATAGGCCATGAAATAGGCCATGTTGCCGCAAGACATATCGCCAAGAAACTCCAGACCCAGTTAGGCTACGAAATCCTGATGAACATAGCCCTCCAGAATACAAACGTCAGACAGATGCAGCAGGCCATTAATGTCACCTTTAATCTTGTAGAGCTTGGATATTCAAGAGAGGATGAGCTTCTGTCAGATAGGCTGGGAGCAAAATACGCGTATAAAGCAGGCTATAACCCTAATGCAATGATCACATTTTTAAAAAAATTGGAAGAAAAAAATAAAAATGAAATGGGCCCTGTTTTTCTTCGCAGCCATCCATATACATCGCAAAGGATTCAGATGTTAAAAAAAGAAATCCCTGCTATAATATCAAGAGTAGACGCTAAAGTTAATCAGAATGCCTCTGGTTCAAGCGCCAATATTAATACGTTATCTCCTGGAATCCAGGTCGCAACGCAACCTGTAAAATACGGAACCTCAAAACTGCCAACGAGAGTCATGTGCAAGAAATGCAGGAGGATATTTTCTGGCACTGTAAACTATTGTCCATACGATGGGACGAAATTGTAAGTGAGGCCATAACTTATGGAGCCCGAAGGACGACATAAGTTATTTGGCCGAACTTATCCTTGCCATTTTGCGGGGGATCTTGAATGTACTGGAAGCCAGTTATTTTAATGTACTACGCAAAATGGCAAGGATTAATTCGCACATTGAGTTACGTCGTCTTTCAGACTCCGTAACTCAAGTGCTCATTAAAAGGAGGTGCGTTCTATGCTTGCTGAAAGCGATAACAGGGTTTTTGAAAGAGTGAACGGAGAACTTGCAGTAAGGTACAGCCCGCAAGGGACTGATGGTGAATTCTGCAGCACTACCAGAAATATAAGCGGTGGCGGGATAAGAATACCTCTATTGAAAAAATTAAAACCAGGCGCAACTTTGGACTTGGAAATATTCAAGTACAATACAGACGTGGCTTTCAGATGCATGGGCAAAGTAATGTGGGTTTGGGATGCCCCTAAAGATAAAAAAGAGGACCATATTTTTGAAGCAGGGGTAAAATTTTTGAATCCAGATCTTTTTAACATCGGAAGGCTAATAGACTCTTTAGGAAAAAGCAGCTTATTGGTGTAGCGATATGAAGCTATTTAAAAAAATATTTGAGTTTAAAAAAGAGTTAGATTTTGTAAATGACCGTCGCAAATCCAAGAGATATGACATTATGTTGAAATTGAATTATTCATATCCTGAAACAAGATACACAGGAGAGAGTTTTACAAAAAATATATCCAAAAACGGTCTAAGATTTCCGGTGAATTTAAAGATTGCTAAGGGCGCACTTATGGATATAAAAATAGAAGACCCGAATAGCGATAAATATCTGTTATTAAAAGGCAAGGTTAGATGGTTTGAAGAATTTTCCGGAGAAGATGATTCTGGCGGCGTTAGATATGAGACAGGCGTAAGCCTTTTAAGAAAAAGACTTTTTTAAACCCTTATTATTATGCCACAGAAAAAATTAGGTTTATTTAAACTGCTGAAAATTATAATAATTATTCTGGTCAGCGTTCTTATAATTATGAACCTGATATATATAAAGACCGCCTACTCCAGCAAGCAGCATATAACAACAAACGTATTGACTATAATACTTCTTGTATGGGCAACTACTTTTTGGCTTGCGATAATAAAACATTCAGATAAAAAGAAATAGTGCTATTCATAGCTTATAATATTTCCGGCCTTAGCCATTTTTTATTCCTTTCAATACCGATATTAATCCTTCTATTGTTTTACGCAATACATAAGAATCAAAATGTTCGCAGTCTTATTTCAACCCTTATTATGATATACGTTTTAGGTTTTTTCATATATCTATTTTTTATTGCCAAATATATAAATAGGCACAATGTTTATTGATACCTTATTTCTAGGTGGTACTTCTATAGATCTTATTCAGAATAAGCAGAAAGGAAGAAGTGCGTTTGGTTTCTCTGCTTCTATCGGCGGGTCTATTACTAATTCAGCTATTATAAGCGCGAAATTAGGCCTAAAAACAGGTCTTTTAAGTAGGATTGGCAGTGATCCATTAGGTGATTTTGCTATAGATTTTCTGGATTCCTACAAAATAAATACCAAAGGCATTATCAATAATTCTGGTGCAAGAACATCGATCGCAATAGCTAATATTGATAAATCCGGCGTTGCAAAATATACTTTTTATAAAAACTCTCCAAAAGATTCAGTAGTCCCAATAAATAGTGTACCTGGATATTTACTGGATACATGCAAAGTTTTTCACACTGGTTCAAGTTACTCATACCAAAAAGAAACCTTTGAAGAAACTTTAAAATTTATTAAATATCTTAAAAAAAGAAATGTATTTATTTCTTATGACCCAAATATAAGGCCGAATAGTATAGTTGATAAAACCAGCGTAAAAAATAGGGTTTTAAGACTCTTAAAATTAGCTGATTTGGCAAAATTAAGCGAAATAGACCTGAAATATCTGACCGGCCAGAAAAACCCTGTAACCGGCCTTAAAAGACTTAAAAAACTGGTTAAATCTGAGCTGGTATTGACCCTCGGGCCAAAAGGCGCAATTTACTTGGATCATAACGACTCATTAACCAGAGTTCCTGCGTTTAAGGTCAAGATAGCTGATACAATAGGTGCAGGAGATGCATTTACAGCAGGACTTATTTACAGGCTAATAAAGCAGGGGAGGACTAAATTCTTCTCTAATATGAAGCACAACATGATATTTGCCTCAGCAGTTTCAGCTATAATCTGCACCAAAAAGGGCGGCCACGAAGCCCTAAAGAACATAAAGCAAGTAAAATTATTCTTATCCAATAAGCCTCCTAAATTGTTATTTTCATAACTCTTTAATTGAAAGAAAACAGCCTCTAGATGTGTCTTATATATAGGTGGTCCAATTTGCGACCTTAAATATAAGGGAGGCGTGGCATGAAAGAACTTATTCCGCAGGAGCGGATAGAACGCAGGATATTTGTGATTCGGGGGCAAAAGGTGATACTGGATAGGGATTTAGCAAAACTCTATGGAGTAGAAACTAAGTATTTAAAACGACAGGTGCGTAGAAATCTTGACAGATTTCCGCTTGATTTTATGTTCCAATTATCAAGAGAAGAACTTAAAGATTGGAGGTGCCAATTTGGTACCTCCAATTATGGTGATAAAAAGGGGCTGCGTTATCCGCCTTATGCATTTGCTGAACAAGGCGTGGCAATGCTGTCCAGTGTATTGCAAAGTAAGCGTGCAAAGTGTCCCTAAAAAATAACTGAAAGAAAATTGCCTCCAGATGTGTCTTATATTTAGGTAGTCGCAATCCGTGACTACCTATATCTTGAAGTTCCAAATTGGAACATCAAAATGGTATCACAAAATATGATACCATAGACATGAGGGAGGTATGTTATGAAGGAGCTTATTCCACAGGAAGTGGTTGAGCGCAGAATCTTTGTGATCCGCAGGCAAAAGATTATGCTTAGCGTTCATTTAGCTGAGCTGTATGGAGTTGAAACAAAAGTGTTAGTACAGGCTGTAAAGCGTAATATCGAAAGATTTCCAGAGGATTTTATGTTCCAGCTTACATGGAAAGAGGCCGATTCTTTAGCATCATTTGCAACCTTAAAAAATTCAAATAAGGTGATTCCAAGGTCACAACTTGTGACCTTGGAATCAGGGCAAAATATCAAATATTTACCCTACGCCTTTACAGAACACGGCATTTTAATGCTTTCATCAGTTCTTAATAGTAATCGTGCTATTCAGGTCAATATTGCCATTATGCGGGCGTTTGTAAGGTTGAAACAAGTCCTTGCCACGCATAAAGAACTTGCTGAAAAATTAAAGGAGCTTGAGGGAGAGGTTGGTAAACATAATAAGCTGATAATAGAGATATTTGAGATTATTAGGCAGCTCACTCCGCCGCCTGTAAAGCCAAAGCCTCCAATAGGGTTTATAAGATACGACGATTAACTATATTAGAATAGATTGCTTCGGTAGCCTGCCGCTATAGCTCGCCTCGCAATGACATGGAAAGACGAAATGGAGTTATCCACAGCATTTACACAAATTGACATAACTCATTTAGCCATATATACTTATGGCTATTTTTCTCATATAGCCAAGTTAACATAAGATACATTATAGGCGCTTTGCGCTTGCATCAAAAAGACTAGGTTTATATTGTTTCAACTGTTCTTTCTTCATTATCTCGGGATTAATACGACTTGGAATGGCTAACCAGAAAGTGCCAGTATCTTTTTAACCAGGCTTTATTTTACCTATCTTTTCCTGTAGCAGGCCCATGGGGCATATCATGCACCATGCCCTATGTTTTGTGATAACACCTAGGATTATGGCTATAATAGTGGATATCAGGCACATTATTACAAGGATAAGCCCTATAGCCATCATACTCTTCCCTGCTGCAATAAGGCGGAATGTAAGCAGGCTTATTATAAGCGTAAAAACTAACCATCTGAACCAGTCTCTTGTAAAAAATTTGGGAAAGGCTTTATTGCGGCTGACTTTAGAAATGACGAGGTCTAAAAAAGAACCTCTGGGGCATAGATTCCAGCACCAGAACCTCGCTTTAAAAATAGATAAAACCAGAAGGAAAATCATGAATATTAAAACCAAATAACCAAGCATTGGATAAAATAATCCACCTATTACAATAAGCGGTAAGAACCACACCATTATTAATTGGGTTTTTTTCATAACGTTTTCATATTGCTATCGCCAAAGTTGACAAGCTAACATTGTCAAAGTGTAAACTTAGGATGAAGTTTATTCGAGGCCGGTATTAAGGATGCTCTCATAAAACTCGCGATAATTTCCCTTCTTATCGCTATTGCGCAAAGCCATAGCTGCTTTTGGATGTTCGTTCATCATGCCTGCTATGGCATAAGGTATGACATAGCCCCATTCTATTTTATTGCTGATAGGAATAAACTCCTGGGAAATAACATCCAGGATAGGTCTGAGATCAAACTTAGGATTCTTTAGAAAACCTATCAATAACTCCAGAGGGCAATTCCCTGCAGCCCTGCCAATTCCGTATATAGTAGCGTCCAGATAATTTGTGTTGTGTATTATTGCTTCTATGGTATTGCTAAATGCCAGTTGCTGATTATTGTGGCCATGAAAACCAATCTCTCTTGTTTTCAAAATAGTTTTGAAACGCTTCACCAGAATTTCAGTGGTCTCCTGGTAAAGGTTCCCGAAGCTATCCACTATATAGACTACGTTTACTTTGCTTTCCCCTTCTATCTGCCGTAGAGCTTCATCTAGCTCAATGCCTTGGTCTCTCGAGATAGCCATTATATTAATGGTTGTTTCGTAGCCTTTATCAGCAAAGTGGTTTACCATAAAGATAGCTTTATCTATATCTTTGACATACGTAGCAACCCTTATCATGCTCACAGGGCTTTCGTTTGCAGGCTTTACGTCTTCTATATTTACCCTGCCAATGTCAACCATGACAGAGATTTTAGTCTTGGATTCTATGCCATCTGTTACTTTTCTTATATCTTCATCTTCACAGAATTTCCATAACCCATATTCTTTGGGAGAGAATAAATCTTTGGAGTTTTTATACCCTATCTCTATATAGTCTACGCCAGCTTTGGAAATTGCTTTATAAACCTCTCGGACAAACCTGAAATCAAAATTATGGTTATTCATCAACCCGCCGTCGCGGATAGTACAATCAAGAACCTTTATTTTTTCTCTGAACATATATTTCTGCCCTCACTTATTTCTTGTTTAAGCTCGAATTTGCAGACCTCACGTCTATTTTCACCTTTGGTTTATAATGATTCTTTCCGTCTTTAGTAAAAAACCCCTGATTCCCAAGAGCTGTTTTCCACTTGTCGATTTCTTTTTGTTGCCTTATCCGTTCCTTGCGCTGCTCTATCCTGTCAGCCCTCATTTCTAATTTAACCTGGCGTATTGCTTTTTTGAGCTCGCTAAGAGAGCGAAGCCTTGTCTCCGCGGCTCTCTTTTCTTCTTGCAATAGGACTATCTTATGCTCAAGTCCTTGTTTTTCCTTAGCTAATCTACTATTATTATCCTTAAGGCCAAAAATCTTCTTATTTACAAAATCTAATTTACTATTAGCTGTTCTTAATCCCTTGTCAGCCTTTGTTAGCTCGCCTTTGGTAGTTTTTAATTCATCTTGAAGCCATACTTTTTCTTTTTTTTCTTGAACTATCTGATCTTGGGTTTTTCTGAGTCTTGTCCTGGTTTCAATAATTTCCCTACCCATTATAAAGAAAACAGCGATTATTCCTATTATAAGCAGTATAAATTTTAAATTGTCTTTCATCTAAAATAACTCCTTTTTTCTATACTTTAATCATTCTAACATCTAGCCCTGCTTATGTCAAAAGGATTAGCGCCTATTTGGCTTCTATTTGGATTTTATGACAGCCACCTTTATAAAATCAGCCGCGTCATTTGCGCCAATTGACCAGCCGATAGCGATTCCCATTAATACCGTTAAAAAAATTAATAGTACGGGCATATTTTATATATTAATTTATATAATAATTGTCTATTTTTTTATAGACAATTGAAGAAATATCTTCAATAATTTTTATCAGATCTTCAAAATTTATGCCGTAGGTCATTATGCACAATAGATATGGTCTTTCCTTGTGATATACAATACCACAATCATGAAGTTGCAGTGTCTGGTTTACAAGATTCCCTCTTTCTGCAAATTTATGAGCGACAGTTACATTCGCAGGCACCCCTGCAACTAGGCCTATTTTAAAACTAGATTTACTTAAAATATCCAATGCTTTTTCTGACATCTCCCTGTTTAAATAAGATGCATTGAAAAGTATCCTGAAAAAAGATGAATATTCCTTTACTGTAATAAAATCTTCTTTATTTCCGATAAGAGGCACGCTAACTCCTAGATCATTGTATACTTTATCTATAAGGTCTCTATTTATGTGGTTCATAAGCAAAAAATAGGCATTGTTATCAGAATATTCTATCATTCTTTGTATTAGATTTTCTATGCTGTAAGATTTACCCAGTTCTAATTCTTCATCAGGCTTTATGTTTTGTTTAATATAGCTTTCTATTCCTTTTTCATATACCAAATTATAATTTAATATATCTGGATTCTGTTCAGCGTATTTCAAGTAAGCAATCATCAAAGGCACCTTTATTAAGCTGGCAGGCGCAAAAGTATCTTTTTCATTGATTCCAAACCATGGCCCATTAAGCATGTCACGAAAATATACAGCTACATAAAGAGTTTTATTTTTATTGATGCTATCTTTTATGAGCGTTTCAAGCTTATTTTTTAAAGTAGATAGTTCTGCATTTTTTAATTCCGGACTTACCTCATAGTCTAATAATGGGCTTATGAATTTATAACCATTCACGCGAGTTGTATGGGGTTTGTTCTTGATATCATTTACCCTATAACAATAATCCTTTATAAATATCCCTGCCAAAAACCCTAAAAGCAAACATGCGATTAATAAGATTTTTATAAAGGAGCTTTTTTTATCTATATTTTTATTATGCGTGTTGTTGTGGTTATTCATAGATTAATTTATAGTTATTTTTCCAGTAGCCCCTATTACAGAGATTGTCCTAGAGCCACCTTGTTTATCGGTAAATGTAATTGCGCCGCTAGCCCCTTCTACTGCCCCGGATGAATTGAATGTTATTTTGTCATTCTCAAATGTAACAGGGTCAGCTTCTTCATCGCCTTTTATCTCGAATTTTATTGGACCTGGAAGAAAGTATTTTTTTTCATAAATATGATTAGTCTCATCTTCTATCCAGTACTGGCTTTTTTTAACATCAAAAACTACCGAGTAATTTTTCCTGAATGTTACGGCATTACTCCTAGCCACATGTATTATTCCTGCAATAGCTCTAGCAGTTGTTTTTATCCTGAGGCCTTTCCCAAAGCCTGATGTGAATGGAACTGATATAGCCATGATCATCGCTATTATCGCAAGCACTACTAGCATTTCGACAAGCGTAAAAGCACCTATCCCGATTGTTGCTCGGGATAGGTGCTTCGATCTACGATAGAAAATAGGCAACGCTGTAATTCTACCAGTTTCTGATGTCATCTTTATCGTTCCCGTCTCCTGTGCCATTTGGGCCCTTGGAATAGAGATCATAAAAATAAGTATTATTTTTACCAGGGTTTACATATACAAAAGCATTGCCCCAGGCGTCTAAATATTCCCCGTTTTCGTCTAGTTCATCTTTTCTAATTTGAATATAGGGCCCGCTCCAATCAGGATCTCCAGGTTCTACTGTAAGAGCTGCTATAAGGGTTTTGTTATCAGCGCCCGGGTAGTTTCCCATATCTGTCTCGTGCATGCTTATAGCTGTTTCCAGGCTTGCCATCTGCGCTTTTGTCTTAGTAACTGCGCCGCGTTTTCGTGCCTGTTGAGCGCCGCTAACAACCATGCCGGCAAGTATGGCTATAATAGCAATAACAACCAGTAACTCGATAAGCGTAAAGCCTTTATTTTTCATGCTGTATCCTCCTAGTGACATTTTTTGAACAAGTCCATAATTGCAGAATCAAAAAGTTTATGCATATTCTTTCGTCTCTCTTAAAACTTCTTCAATAGTTGTGATTCCTTCAATGACCTTTTTGAGCCCGTTTTCCCGCAAAGTTTTCATACCTGCGTCGCATGCTGCGTTTCGTATGGCAGACAAACTCTCACGCCTTATAACAAGATCCCTGATTCTGTCATCTACTATAAGCAGCTCGTACAAACCTGTGCGGCCTTTATAACCAGAACTATTGCATTCTAAGCAGCCAACTCCCTTATAAAATTTCATTTCTTCTATTTTCTCTTTTGATATGCCAAACTCTGATATCTCTTGTTCTGATGGCTTGTATTCTTTTTTGCATTTGATGCAAATTTTCCTGACAAGCCTCTGCGCAAGCACTGCCTTGACAGTGGATGTTATCAGAAAAGGTTCCACGCCCATATCTACAAGCCTTGTAACAGCGCCTGGCGAATCATTTGTATGCAGCGTGCTGAACACAAGATGGCCTGTAAGGGCTGATTGAACAGCTATTTCTGCTGTTTCAGCGTCCCTTATTTCTCCCACCATTATAATATCAGGGTCCTGCCTTAAGATATGCCTTAATGTCCTTGCAAAAGTAAGGTCTATCTTTGTATTTATGGCAACCTGGATAATGCCTTCTATGTCATACTCAACAGGGTCTTCAGTGGTTATTATTTTACAGTCTATTTTATTTATCTCGGCTAGGCAGGAATAGAGCGTAGTGGTTTTTCCGCTCCCTGTAGGCCCCGTGGTAAGAAAAATGCCGTTCGGCCTTTTTATTATTTCCCTGATTTTAGATTTGATATCTTCATCCATACCTATTTGATCTAGCGATAGACTTACAACGCTTTTGTCAAGGACTCTCATGACAATACTCTCGCCATAAAGCGTTGGAAGTGTAGAGACTCTCAAGTCCACAGCCTTTCCTTCTACGTCCATCATTATCCTTCCATCTTGAGGAAGCCTGTTCTCTGCTACATCCAGATTTGCCATGACTTTAATCCTTGAACTTATTGCAAGGCTCAAGTCTCTGGGAGGATGTGCTGCATCGTAGCATATGCCGTCTATCCTGTACCGTATCTTGTAGTCTTTTTCAAAAGGTTCAAAATGTACATCCGAAGCCTTTTCTCTTACCGCGCGCAAAAGAATCATATTTAAAAGCTTTACAACGGGCGCGCACGAAGCTATTTCTTTTAATTTTTCGGCGTCGCTTTCTGCTTTGCCTGAGACAGGGATCTTGCATGTTGACTTTTCCGCCTCATCTATGACTTCACCCAGAGATTCTTCTTCTTTGCCATAATATTTCTCTATAGCCTTCTTTATATCGTCCTCTTTTGCGGTCACCATCCTTATACTTAAACCTGACACAAAGCGCAAATCGTCTACGAGCTTTGTGTTCGAAGGGTCGCGGCTAGCCACTACAACAGAATCCCTCTCAATTTTAACAGGCATTACATTGTAAAATCTAGCCGTAGAGGCTGACACCTTATTTATGGCAGCTCTTTCTATGTTGATTTTTGATAAATCTACTATATCTGTATTATCAGGCATCTTGCGTTACCCTTAAAACTTCTTCAATAGTCGTATAACCACGTTTTACTTTTTCCATGCCGTCTTCTTTTAATGTCCGCATCCCGAATTCTCTTGCCTTTTTACACAGGACAGTGCTTGGGGTGTTCTCCAGCACTAATTCTCTTATACTGTCGTTCATTACCAGAAGTTCGTATATACCCATCCTGCCTTTAAAGCCTGTATCGTTACAGCTAGAACAGCCTTTACCTCTATAGAGTTCAAAATCTTTTAACTGGCCAGGGGTAATAGAAAGAATAACCATCTCTTCTTTTGAAGGCTGATAAGCTTCTCTACAAGACGGGCATATTGTCCTTACCAGCCTCTGAGCGAGGATGCCCTGGACTGTAGAAGCTGCTAGATAGGGCTTTATTCCCATATCCGCCAATCTCGTAATAGCCCCTGCCGCGTCGTTTGTATGAAGCGTGCTGAAAATAAGATGGCCTGTAAGGGCTGATTGAATAGCTATTTCCGCTGTTTCCAAATCCCTTATTTCCCCTACCATTATAATATCAGGCGCCTGTCTTAGCATTGAGCGCAGGCCACTCGCAAATGTAAGATTGATCTGAGATTTTACCTGAACCTGGTTTATGCCGTCTAATTGATATTCTACGGGATCTTCTATTGTGATAACTTTTCGCTCTTTTTGATTTATATGGCTAAGAGTCGCATATAATGTGGTTGTTTTCCCGCTTCCTGTAGGGCCTGTGACCAGGATCATTCCATTGGGAAGATTTATTAATTTCTCAAAATCACGCCTATTTTCTGGAAGGAATCCCATGTCTTCCAATCCTACCATAAAGCTGCTTTTATCAAGAATCCTCATTACTACGCTTTCTCCATGTATTGCAGGCAAAGTAGAAACCCTTAGGTCCAGCTCCTTGTTCTCCAGGGCAAGTTTTATCCTTCCATCTTGAGGAAGCCTTTTTTCTGCTATGTCCATACCTGCCATAATTTTTAACCTGCTTATAATTGAACCTTGCAGCCTTTTAGGAGGACCCTGTATTTCATGCAGCACACCGTCAATCCTGTACCTGATCCGGAATTTATGCTCTAAAGGCTCTACGTGGATATCGCTCGCCCTTCTCTTTAATGCCTCTTCTATCAGCATGTTCACCAATTTTATGACAGGCGCGTCATCATCGCCTTTTACGTCCTTTATATTTTCTGATAATTTGCTTAAGTCGTTATGCAGCGTTTCTTTTTGTTTAGATGTGTAAAGCTCTGCCAGCGCTTTATCTATATCAGCCTGATCAGCAAGCGTCATGTCTACACTAAGGTTTGTTATCCTTTCAAAAAAATCGCTCGCAAGGAAATTAATAGGATCATCCGTTGCAAGGAAAAGCGTCTTGGCTTGAAGTTTAAAAGGAACTACTCTGTGGCTGGCGGCAAGCTGTGGAGAAATGACATTAACCGCTTTTAAATCAATATGGTCTGTTTTAATTGCCAAGGGGAGGATGCCTAACTGAGGTATTAAGGCATTTCCAACGCTTTCGTTTGTTACATAGCCTAACCTGACCATTATCTTAGCAAGCCGTTCCTTGGTATTAAATTGTTCGTCAAGCGCTCTCTGAATCTTTTGATCGTCAAGAAGCCCTATATTTTTTACAATTTCTTTCACTATCTCACACTGCTTTAAATGCATAATTCCTTTGAATTCAAGAGGGACGTAGGTTAATAATATCTTTGAGCAGAGTCTTTTTCTTATAAGCGATTTCGCGGCAATCATTATATTCCGGGGAAATCTTAACAAGCTCTTTGCCTATATAACCCTTATTTACTTTTATCTTTCCCCATCTTTCCTTCTTTTCCCCTGTTTTCCGCAATAGTTTTAACCTTTTTGCCTCATAATATCTCATCCCGAAACTAGTTGTTTCTCTGAAGATCACCTCTGCTATTTTTTTTAATTTATTTTTTGAAACCAGCGCTGTGAGCAAAATACCAGGCCTTACCTTTTTCATCTGAACAGGGGTAAGAAATACCTCTAACGCCCCTGCGCTATATAATTTCTCGAAAACTGTCTCGTATATGACAGGACTCATATCGTCTATATTTGTCTCTACAACATATATGCTGTCTTTCAAAAATTTACTTTTCATTTGTTTATAAGGCTTGCGAAGTAACCTGCGCCAAATCCATTATCTATATTCACTACACTAACTCCTGGCGCACAGGAATTCATCATTGTAAGTAAAGGAGCTATGCCTTTGAAACTGGAACCATAACCAACACTTGTAGGCACTGCAATAACAGGCTTGTCAGTAAGCCCGCCGATCACGCTTCCCAGGGCGCCCTCCATGCCGGCTACTACTATAATAACATTTGCCTTTGAAATTTCAGGTACCTTATCCAGTAAGCGATGTATTCCTGCAACGCCTACATCGTAAATAGTTTTTACCCTGTTCCCCATGATTTCAAGAGTGATCCTGGCTTCTTCAGCCACAGGTATATCACTTGTTCCAGCTGTTAGTATTAAAACTGTTTTCTTGTTTTTTAATCTACCTTTCTTTAAATATATAACCCTTCCAAGCTCATTATATTTTAGAGCAGGAAAATCTTTCTTTAAAAAATTATATAAACGCCTATTGGCACGCGTAAGCAACAAAGGGTTTTTGTGCTTCAAAAGGACATTTGTTATGCTCTTTACCTGGTCATGCGTTTTATTTTCACAATAAATAACTTCGCCAAAACCTTTGCGAAAAGCCCTGTGGTGGTCCAATCTTACAAATTTCATATTTTCATAAGGAAGATTTTTAAGCGCCTTAAAAGCGCTGGCTACGGATATCTTTTTAGAATAAAGCTTGCCCAATAGTCCTTTTAAATATCTCGAAGAGTACATAATCCTCACTTAAATATAAAATAAAGTATTACTACTATTACAACGCAGGAATAAATGTAAAAATCATTGAAATAGAAAAAATCCTTGATGTTTTCAAAACTATTGTTGCTGTAGTTTTTACCGCTTTTTGTTACGCCTTTTCTGCGGTATGTCTCCAGGTCATCCACCTTAAATCTAGTATATATGCCACCTATCTTATATGCGGTAATTTGATGAGCCTTAGATAGATCATTTAATTCATCCTCTGTTATGCTTAGATAATCTGCCGCTTCCTTTGAAGTTAAGAATCGCTTCATCATTTAATGAGCCCACAACTTACGGAACGAAGTGAACGTAAGTTGTTTGGGCGAATTAATCCTTGCCATTTTGCGGGGGATTTGAACGCACTAGAAGCCAGTTATTTTAATGTACTACGCAAAATGGCAAGGATAAGTTCGGACAAATAAGTTACGTCGCCTATTTCTTGGAATAGAGCTCCGTAACTTATGTCCTCACTTATTTGGATCGTTCTTTTGTAATCCACTCTTCTATTTTTGGCCGTTCAAATTTCCAGTCATTGCCTTCTTTAAAAGCAGGAATTTTCCCTGAATTTGCCCATTCAAGTATATTAGACACTTCTACCTCTAAATATCTTGCAAGCTCATCTATATTAAAAACAGTGTCTTTTAGGCTAGAGCCTGTGAGCATCTGGCATTTTCCATGAATGATGGCGCCTGGTTCTACGCTGAGCTTTGGCGTGTTTATATCGCCTACTATATGGGCGCTGGAAAGAACCTTCAAATTATTCGCGGCAACAATATTGCCTGTAAGTTTTCCGCCTATTATTATTTCATCGCCGTTTATATCTGCGCGAACCGAGGCATTTTCGCTTATTATAAGACTGCCTTTTGTATCAAGCTTGCCTTCAAAGCTGCCGTTTATTCTGAGATTCACAGGATCCTTGAACATGAGAGTTCCCTGCATACTAGCATCTACATCCAAAATCTTCTTTTCATTCTTATCCCGCTTCAGCATATGCACCTCCCAATTTTTGCGAAGCAAAAATTGATCCCGAGCAGCCTTAATTTTTTCAATATGCTGCGAGGGGCCTATTGTCCTTCGCTACTGGTTTTGCGAAGCAAAATTTGATCCCGAGAGACTTTATTTATTTCTATCAGGTCGCGACGGACCTTTACTCTTGTTTGTCCTCAATAGGTATTTTCTTTAACAGATATAATGTAACAAGCGCTATGATAGCAGTTGCCCAGCCAGCTATGTAGAATCCGCAGCCAATCGCTAACCCTATACCTGAAACAGTCCAAAGACTTGCTGCTGTAGTGAGCCCTTTCACAGACTCACCTGAACGAATAATTGTCCCGGCGCCTAAAAATCCTATACCTGTTACTACTCCTGCGGCTATTCTTGCAGGGTCCACAGGCGCTTTACCTGCGTAAATCTCGAATATATACATTGAAATTAGCATTATAAGGCTAGAGCCCATGCTTACAAGTATATGTGTCCTAAAACCTGCTACCCTTTTGCTATGCTTTTCTCTCTCAAAACCTATAATACCGCCCAGTGCAGCAGCTAAAAATAATCGCCATACTATCTGAGTGTCAGTTAGCATAAATATCCTCCTATATAGGCGCCTCAACTGTCGCGATTCCAGGAGTCACCGAGCGCGATGACTCCTGGAATCGGTTAAATATTCGCGGTTATTTCCAGTGATGCCCTTTTACCCTTTTTGTATAATCTATACGCCAAACCCGCCACCATGCTAGCATTATCTGAACATAAATCAAAAGGCGGAAAATATACTTTAAAACCTCTGTACATGGCCTCTCTCTGCATCATTTTTCTGAGCCTGGAATTTGCGCTTACGCCTCCACCTACAACAAAAGATTTTATGTTGTATTTCTCTATCGCCTTTATAGAATTCTCTACAATAACCTTTAAAGCCGATTCTTGAAAACTCGCCGCTATATCTGCTTTCTGGTTTCTCGGGGTGCCCATCGAAGATGGACAGGGTTTCTGTTTACTGACATAATACAACACTGCGGTTTTTATTCCGCTGAAGCTAAAATCAAGACTATTGTTCACAGCTTTGCATGTAAATCTTATTGCATCCATGTTTCCTTTTTTTGCAAGAGCGTCAATAACAGGTCCTCCTGGATAACCAAGTCCTAGAATCTTAGCAACCTTGTCATATGCTTCGCCTACAGCGTCATCAACAGTATCTCCCAGTAATTTAAACTTATCAAAATCTTCTACCAGATACAGCCTTGTATGGCCTCCTGAAATTACAAGGCCTATGAAAGGGAACTTAGGGCCGTCCTTTACCATTATGGCAGAATATATATGGGCCTTTAAGTGATCTACGGCAATAAGCGGCTTATTAAGGCAATAACTCATAGCCTTAGCGCATGAGATACCAGTTAAAAGGCTGCCCATAAGCCCAGGCCCGTCTGTCACAGCCAAAGCATCTATATCTCTTATATCTATGCCTGCGTCATGCAAAGAGCAGTTTATTACATTGTCTATATTTTCTACATGATGCCTGGTTGCTATTTCAGGGACTACCCCGCCAAATTTCCTATGATACTTAAGGCTGGATGAAATCACATTTGATAAAATATCTATGCCATTTTTTACGACGCTGGCCGCTGTCTCGTCACAAGAAGTCTCAATGCCTAATATTAACATATAGCCTAAATGAAAGTTACGTAACTTTCATATTATTTCGCAGAGTATATAACTATCCCTTTTAAAACATCCACTGCTCTCAGAAGCTGGTTATCCAGTTCTTTCTTCTTTTTTTCCTCTGCTTTTTCCTCA
>Ga0180009_10002834_pt1 | contig 20156 bp, 18 predicted proteins | sample OS_PC_MetaG_FD_123537 | JGI IMG/M metagenome (GOLD analysis project Ga0180009, IMG submission 123537) | Groundwater microbial communities from the Aspo Hard Rock Laboratory (HRL) deep subsurface site, Sweden - OS_PC_MetaG | ecosystem: Environmental > Aquatic > Deep subsurface > Groundwater...
ACCACTTCTCCGCCTGGGTGGCCGCGTCCGACGAGTTGACGTCACGTCGAGGATTGACAACCACTCGGCCACGCTGCCCATGGCCACTGTCAAGAATCTCGACCCATGCGAGGCATTGCCTCGCAGATGTTGAGCGCACCCCTCGGACACCGGAGCCGGCCACGGCATCGGACCACCGGCAACCGGCCGGACTGCAGCAAACGACGGGGGGCACCGGCAAGCGGTATCGGCCACTGGCAACCGGACCAGGGCAAACGGGCACCAGCCTGCGGTATTGGCCACCGGTACCAGCCGCGGCCATCGCACCGTCGATCCCACCTTGGACTACACAGTTACGACCCAACCCCCCCAAACCAGATCAGTCGATCACGCGGGTCAACGATCGACTACTTGCGCCGAGCGAGCGTCCGGGGGTTAATGGGCCCGATGCGGTTACCCTCGGTCGCGCTTCCTGTCGTGTTCGCGGCTCTCGTCACGGCGGGCTGCGCCTCGTCCCCTCCACCGAGGGTCGGCGCCGACGGGCAACGCTGTCCCTCCGCCGAGCAGCTCTGGCCGGTGCTCCAGTGGTCCAGCGGCATCGGCGAGGACGCCGCCGATCAGCTGGCCCGTACCCTGCTCCGCAGCGCGTGGCTCAGGGGTTTCGGGGATCGTCGTCCGCGCCTGTTGCTGGCGCCGGTGCACAACCGGACCGCTTTCCAGATCAACAGCACGTTGCTGCGCAAGCTGCTGGAGACCAGGCTGTTCGAGGCCAACAGGCTCGATCTCGCCGACGCCGAGAAGTACTCCCATGATCCGAAGCAGCTGGCGCCGCTGCGGCTCGACGCGGTGGCCCGCGTGGTGATCACCGACCAGACCCGCACCGAGGGTCAAGAGCGAGTCTCGGGCTTCGTGCTCGAGCTCCAGCTGGTGCCGCCGGGTCAGGTATCCGATTCCGGTGCGGCGGCGTGGAAGGGGGTGGTCCGCATCGAGAGCCGGCTCCGCCCGGCCACCCGGCCACCCGGCTGCCCGCTCCCGACCTGGGTCTGCTCTGCCTCGGAAACCTCCCGGGGGGAGTCGGAGTGCAACGCGGCCTGGGACTGTCGCAACGGCCGGTTCGAGCTCGCCTGCGGCCCGCTGTCCGCCGGCAAGCGCACCTGCCACTGCATCGCCGGCGGCAAGCGGCAGCCGTTCTCCACCGGGGATGTCTGCGAGGCGACGTTCCTCGGCCGCGAGGCGAGGCGGGCGGCTGTCAAGCACTGCGGCTGGCAGCTCCCCGAGGAGTAGGCGCAGGTCAGCCCTGCGGAGCGATGACGGAGTCCCACACCGTGCGGACCCCGTACAGCGCCCGGTAGATCATGTCGTCGCCCTTGCCGGCCGTGCAGATGCTGCCGGCGAAGCCGAGGGGCCCGAAGCGATCCACCAGCGCTCTCAGGCGTATTGGCGGGGTGCCGCGCCCGGCGCCCGACTGGCACGACGGTCTGAGCGCGGCCTGGCCGCCGGCGTCGCCGATTTCCACGGGCTCTGTCGGCGCGGCGACGGCGCCGATGATCACGTGGTGCTGCGGTTTCAGCTTGCGGAAGAACGCCTCGTAGTCGGCAACGGGGTGCAACCAGTCGCCGGCGGGCTTGCAGCTGGTGGGCCTGGCGGGGGTGCCGGCGCACTGGACGCCGTGCTCGAAGCAGCGGAAGGTGTCGGCCGGTCCAAGGTCCTGGCTATCCGGGGTCGACAGCAGCTCGGGCCTGGCTGCCGAGCAGTCGTCCTCGTCGGTGATGAACACGATCGCCAGGTGGGCGTCGGGCCGCACGAACCCGGGGTTCAGGTTCTTCACCGGGTCGAGGGCCCGTCGGGCTGCTTCCAGGGGCTGTGAGTACAGGCATCCGTGGCAGCTCTTTGGGGCGACGCAGGCGATGGCCTGATTCACGCATGATGCCGAGCACCCCGGGATGGCCTTTGCCCCCTCGGGGGTGATCCAGGGAGGGGTCGATGACGGGCACCCCGTCACCTGCGGGCCCGTTTGCAGCTTGGCGCCGTCCCCGGTTGCGGTGCAGGTCGGGGGGCCTCCGCCAAAGGCTCCGAGGTCGGCGGTGATGAATCCAAGCCGGAAGTCGAGGGGCTCGCCGCCCGGCAGCGTGAGGCAGGAGTCCCAGCGGGGAAACGACCAGCTCCACATGAGCTGCTCCTCGGCCATCGAGGGGGATGTGTCGACGACCAGCAGGATGTCGATCGCGCTGGTCCGCGAGATCTGGTCGGCCCCGGCCTCCCTCGGCGCGAGGTCCGGTGTGACGGCGGTCTCGGAGCAAGCCGCGCAGGCGAGGGCCGCGATGACGGCCATGTGTCTTGCAGTCACCAAGCGGTTCCTGGTGGATCGACGGAGAACTCCTCTTCGGTTCGCCAGTATTTGCCACCGAGCTTGAAGCTGCTTGGTTTCCGCGTTGGAGATCGTGACCCAACCGCCCTCGGATTCACAGCTTCACAGGATGCGGGGCCGCATGTCAAACCCACCATGGTCGCCGGCCTAGGTGGCTGCGGAAACGATGGGACCGATACGAAGGCGAACTAGGAGGAAGACACGGCGACATGCAGTCCCGCGAGCAGGCGTGCGGCTGCCCCGATGGGGGCGGGGGTCGGCGTCGAGTACCAGTGCAGAGTCGCGGCTCCTTCTCCGACGGTGAGAGTGGGAGGGTCGTGGCGGGCGAGCTCGAGCAGAGCACCGCGCACGTCCGTGGTGAGGAGTTGCCCGGCATCGGCAGCTCCGAGCTGCACGATGAACAGCTGATCCAGATCAGGGTCTCCGACGGGTCCTCGGGGTACGACGCCAAGTGGCCGGAGGAAGAGGATGTCTCGCCACGATGTCGGTCGAACACGAAGCGCCGGCGTCTTCAGCGGAACGCCGATGGCCATCGTGATCGATCCAACCTGGGAGTATGGGTCCAGCGATCCGCGTGTGAGTCGGTATCGATAGCAGAAGCAGAATGACGTGGGTACTCCCTCTGCGTGGAACTGGCCGGCCACGCCATGGTTGTCGCTGGTGGTCACTACCGTCGCGGGATCGAGACCTCGGATGACGGACACTGCTTCATCATGCGCGACCGGCGGCCCGGCAATCAGCCGCGCGAGGCCGCTCGTCCAGCGCCGAGACGGCGTGAGGCCAGGTGGCGGGCGCGGATCAGCATGGGTGCCGGCGCACACCAGTGCAGCCCGCAGGGCTTCCGCGTATTCCGCCAGACGGCGATGGATCTCGTGGGTGTCGTCGTCATCGTCGGGTATGGCATCGGCGCGGATCTTGGCGTCGTGGACCCGGCGCAGGGGAAGCAGAGTCTCGTCGACCCGCCGCAGCTGCCCGTCGAGCTCGCGCTCCAGCTGTGCGACCTGGGTACGAAGCGCTTCGACGGTATCGCGGTACGCGGTCATGGGGCCCTCGTACCGCGGAGCCCGTCGCTGGTCAAGGCTGAGCAAGACCTCGATGATCGAATGGGGTCTTGGTGCCACCTTTGGCCAGGTTCGTGGCACACTCTGACCCATTCCTGTCTGACGACAACCTGTGTCTTCAGTGTCTTATGCCCTGGCACGTCGGTTGCTCTCCTCGTCTCAGGAGCCCAATGATGAAACGATCCTTCCGCCTTGGCCAACCACCCCGCGACCGCGCTAGCTACCCTGTCGAGACCAAGGGGAGGCGACACTTCCTGCGCCAGCTCGCCGCCGGCCTGGCTGGCGGAGCCGGGCTGGCGCTGCTCGCGGCCTGTGGCGATAGCCGTGCCGTGGGTGACCAGCAGCCGGACCTCGGTCCTTCTTCCCTTGGGGACGGCGGAATTGCTCCGATGATGGACGCCAAGCTCGACACCGAGCCGCACCCGTGGTGGCCCGACATGGGTGGGCCTTCAATGCCCGACGCTCGGCTCGACCTGCGGGGCGACACGTATCCTCAGCCGTGGATGCCCGACATGGGCGCGGCCCCGATGCCAGACGCCAAGCTCGACGTACAGTCCAAGAAGGACTGACGGCTGGTCTCGACCGTGGCCGGCCTGGCGCCGCGAGCGTTGTTCATGCAAAGATCCTCGTGATGAAACACGCTAGCCTGATGCTGCTCGCAGTGACGATGACGGGCTGCCTTCGAGGCGCGTGGACCAGCGGACCAGCCACCGACCCGGATGGGGCCGGCGTGGACCAGACCCCGGGCGATGGGCCCCGGATGGACAAACCCACCAGCGACGCGGACGCCGGGCCAATAGCCGGCGAGTGCAGCACGGACACCGACTGCGCCGACGTGTACACCTGCACCCAGGACCTGTGCGTCGCGAATTGGTGCACGAACGAGCTCGCGGCCGGCCACTGCCTGATCAACGGGCAATGCCAGGACGTCGGCGACAATCACCCAACGGAGATCTGCAACCTCTGCGACCCGACCCTCGACCCGACCCGGTGGATGCCCGGGCCGGGGTGCGTGGGCACCCTGGCCGGCGACGGGACAGCAGGCTTCGCCGACGGGCCGACCGCCACCGCCCGCTTCTCGTACCCCGACGGCGTGGCGGTGGACAACATGGGCAGAGTCCTCGTCACCGATCGAGACAACAACCGCGTGCGGATGATCTGGAACGGACAGGTCACGACGCTGGCCGGCGACGGCACGGCAGGTTTCGCCGACGGCCCTGCCGCCAGCGCCCGGTTCAACCAGCTGCAGGCCGTCACCGTGGAGGGTACGGCCAAGGTCTACGTCTCGGAGTACCATCGGATCCGGGTGATCGAAGCCGGACAGGTCACGACGCTGGCCGGCGACGGCACGGCAGGTTTTGCCGACGGCCCTGCCGCCATCGCCCGCTTCAACGTGCCGGGGGCCATCGCGGTCAACGGTCCAGGAACTCTGATCGTCGCGGACACCGGCAACGCCAGGGTCCGCAAGGTCGCCGCGGGCCAGGTGATTACGATCGCGGGGACCGGGGTCAAGGGCAACGACAACGGACCCGCGGCCAGCGCGAGCTTCACGCACCCCAACGGAGTGGCCGTCGACGGCGCCGGAGTGATCTACATCTCCGACGGAGCCGGCTACAGACTTCGACGGCTCGCGAGTGGGCAGGTCACCACATTCGCCGGCACCGGAGCGTTCGGGCTGGTGGATGGCCCTGCCGCCAGCGCCAGGTTCGACTGGCCCACCGGCCTCGCGTGCAACCCCGCGGGCAAGGTCTTCGTGCCCGATTGGTGGAACCACAGGATCCGCGTGGTCTGGAACGGACAGGTCACGACCCTCGCCGGCAGCGGGCCCGGCTACCCCTCGGACGGGGGGTTTGCCGATGGGCCCGTAACATCGGCGCGATTCGCGCACCCCGACCATGCGGCGGTGGATGGCGCCGGCAGGGTCTTCATCAGCGACCCATTCAACAACCGCATCCGCGTGATCGTGCCGTAGCCTGGAGCTCGAGCGACAGGGCTGCACGGCGCCGGACAATGTGGCTGTCATCCTTGAGACCCTTGCCGAAGAACCAAATGATTCCGGTGGACCCCCACAGGCGCCTGGAAGCTCTCGCAAGATGTATGGACAGACAGCCCGTCCTGTGGTTTGTGTTGTGCGAAGCTAACAGGAGAGTAAATCATGCAGAAGACTAGATGGATCGCGTTGTTGAGTGTTGTGGTGCTGTCGCTTGCCGTGGCGGCATGCAGTGATACGACCGCCGACGACGGCTACATCCCGAGCGAGGGGACTCTGGACGGCGAGGTCGCCGACCTGCCCATCACCGACGGCCCGCCCCCGACCAAGGAGTACAAGTACGTGATGATCGAGGACCTCTCGTCGGTCACCGGCGCCCAGGACGGCGCTGACATCGACGCCGTGGAGCTGATGAAGTCCGGAGCCACCACCAGCACCTGGGCCCAGTCGGCAGTCTCGTGCAAGATGCCAGGCGACATCGACTGCGCCAACCCGGCGCAGGCAGCCGGCGCCAGCGATGCCTTCTGCACCGACCCCGCCGAGTGCTTCAGCAACTTCGAGCTGCCCACCGACAATCCCGCCACCCTGCCCCCCTACGTCGCCCTGGGCGGCGCCGGCGGCAAGCTGATCCTGTTGATGGCGGAGAAGATCGAAAACGGCGACACCCTGACCGTCTACGAGGTGGGCAACTGCGCCATCAGCGAGGCGTGCGGGGTCACCCCGACCATCAACGCGAGCCCCGAGTCGATCTGGGTCAAGATCAGCGAGACGGAGACCGGGCCGTGGATCGAGGTGCTCGCCCAGTCCGACACCGCCAACCATCCCAAGATCGAGATCACGCTCTCCGCCCTGTAGCAGGTCGGGCCTCAGTCGCCCGGGTCGCGGCTGAAGACCAGGATGGCGCCCGCCGGGATCGTGATCCCGGCCGAGGCCGGCATGCCGTGCATGCCCGGACCGTCCGCGTTCACCCCGCCCGCGTTGCCCTGGACCCACGGGTTCGAGAAGTTGTCGAAGACATCGCTGTTGAGCACCTCGTGCCAGTAGCCGGGCTGCGGCAGGCCGATGGCGTAGGAGCGATCGGCGAAGGTCTGCTCGCGCAGGCTGACCACCACCACGACGTCGCGGCCGACCCCCGGCACCCAGCGGTGGAAGGCCAGCACGCGGTTGAGCTCGTCGACGTGGTACACGCTGACCGGCTCGGCGCGCAGGGCCGGGTGGCGGCGGCGCAGCCAGATCAGCTCGCGCACGAAGCGGTGGTGGTCGGACATGTGGCGGTCGGCGCCGTTCAGGCCGGCCCACCAGACCAACCGGTCGTCGCGGTTCGGGTTGTCGGACCACCACTTGTCCTCGAGGATCTCCTGGCCCATGAAGATCAGGGGCACGCCCGGCGCGGTCAGCAGCAGCCCGGTGGCGACGCGCGAGCGGCTGCGGGCGTACCACGAGCGGCTGTCGTCGCCGCCGGCCAGCCTCGGGATGCGGGGCTTGCAGTGGTCGCCGTCCATGTCGAGCACGAAGTCGTGGTTCTCGACGCAGTTGAAGGCCTGCCAGGCCGAGGAGAAGTTCCAGGGCCGCTCCAGCGCCGGCCCGAGCGAGCCCAGCTGTAGCTCGGCGTCGGCGCCCCCGGCCGCCCGGGCGACCACGTCGCGCACGCGGTCGCGCAGCGAGTCGTTGTAGGCCAGGTCGAAGCCCATGCCGTCCGGCGGCTCCCACACGCCGAGCCAGCGGTGCTCGCCCCAGTACTCGGCGATCAGCGCGGCACAGGGCTTGACGTGCTCCAGCGTCTCGGTCAGGTCCTGGCACAGCGACCAGCCCCCGTTGCGGTCCATCGCGCTGACCTCGTCGAAGCGCAGCCCGTCCGCGTGGTACTCGCGCAGGTACATCAGCGCGTTCTGGATCAGGAAGTCCCGGACATCGGGCCTGCCGTAGTCGAACACGCGGCCGCCCGCCAGGTCGTGCTCCGAGAAGTAGATGCTGTTGTGCCTGTCGGGGCTCGAGGGCATGTCGAAGTGATCGAGCCCCTGCGAGCCGAAGTTGCCGCCGGCGTGGTTGTAGACGACATCGGGGATCACGGCCAGGCCGTACAGGTGGCAGACGTCGACCAGGGCCTTGAGCTGGTTGACCTGCCCGCCGAGCTGGGCCGCGGTCAGCGGCGCGCACCCCTTCCGTGCGAGCAGGCGGTTGACCCGCGGCAGGTAGCGCGGCAGCTCGTCCGGGCCGACGCAGTAGTCCATCTCGGGCGAGAAGAGGTCCGAGCCGTTGTAGCCCAGGCTCCACTCGCCCTGGAACTCGACGAGCGGCAGCGGCTGGATCGCGTTGACGCCGAGGTCGGCCAGGTACTCGACCCGGTCCAGCACGTCGAGGAACTTCGAGACTCGACGGTGACGGATGTCGTTGCCGGCGTCGTCCACCGCGTAGAACACGCCGATGTGGAGCTGGTAGACCACGAGGTCCGAGAACGCCGGGGAGCGGTAGGAGGCGTCGTGCCAGGGGTAGGTGTCGGGATCGCGGACGATGCAGTCGCAGTCGGGGTAGCCGCCGAGCTCCAGCTCGCGCGCCCATGGATCGCGCTTGAACCCCTGGCCGCCCGGCCCGACCACCCAGAAGCGGTAGGGCGTCCCGTCGGTCACGCCGGCGAAGAAGCCGGTGAAGTGTCCGGTGGCCTGGTTCTTCACCAGGGCGTCGGCGGGAGCGGGCACGTAGGCGCCGGCGCCGCCGCGGCAGACGTGGACCGCGCTCGCCCCGGGCGCCCAGACCCGGAACGTGGCGCCGCCGGCCGCCAGGTTGGCCCCCATCGGCGTGGAGGCCGTGATGTGCTGCTGGGAAGCGGGCATTGGTGGCTTTCCTTTTGTGCGGCTTTCACGGCCGGCTCAGCGCGGCCCGCTCAGCACGTTGACCTCGATGCACGAGGCGTGCTGCCGCGTGCGGTGGACCCGCTGAGTCGCCTTGCGGAAGTCCGACGCCTTCGCGTGGTAGATGTCGACGAAGGTTTGCGGGTTGCGGTCGACCAGCGGGAACCAGGAGCTCTGCACCTGGACCATGATGCGGTGACCACGCCGGAAGGTGTGACAGACGTCCGGCATGGTGAAGGCGACCTGCGCGACGCGCCAGGGGACGAAGGGCTCGGGCTTCTCGAAGCTCGAGCGGAACTTGCCCCGCATCACCTCGCCGCGGACCAGCTGCTGGTAGCCGCCCATGCGCAGCTTCGCCGGGTTGGGCCGGGGGTCGGGGAAGTCGTCGGGGTAGACATCGACGAGCTTCACCACCCAGTCCGAGTCGGTCCCGCTGGTCGAGACGAACAGCCGGGGCGAGACCGGCCCGGCCAGGGTGACATCCTGCTTCAGCGGCTCGGTCTGGTAGGCCAGCACGTCGGTGCGGCGCGCAGCGAACCGCTGGTCCTCGACCATGTACTCGCGCGGCATGCTGATGTTGGTGAAGTTGATGAAGGGCACCGGCTTGGCCGGGTCGCTGACATACTCGTCGAACGCCCCCTGCCCGCGGGGCTTGTTCTGCGCCGGCGGCGCGAAGGCCAGGCCGCCGTCCGGCTGCAGGCAGAGGGTTCGGCGGGCGCCGCGGGGCGGCCAGGCCTGGTGCGCGCGCCACTGGTTGGTGCCGGTCTCGAACACCAGGACCTTGGGCAGCTTCAGCGGACGCTTGCCCCCGCGCAGGTGGTGCTCGAAGAACGGGAACTCGACCTGCTTGCGGTAGTAGGCCGAGGTCTTCGCGTTGAACTGCACGGGACCGAGCGAGGAGCCGTCGACGCGGTCCCAGCCGCCGTGGGCCCAGGGGCCCATCACCAGCCGGTTCTTCAGCCCGGGACGCGCCCGCTCCAGGGAGCGGTAGACCTGCAGCGTGCCGAAGAGATCCTCGGCGTCGAACCAGCCGCCGACGGTGAGGACCGCCGGTCCCGGCCTGACCCGGCTCAGGTGGCGCGCGAGATCCCGGCTGCGCCAGAACGCGTCGTAGACGCCGTGCTGCATCAGGTCCTTCCAGAAGGCGACCTGGCCCTTGAAGAACCGCGTGTTGGCGTTGGTCAGCGGTCCCATCTTGAGGAAGAAGTCGTAGCCGTCCTGCGTGTCCATGTCGAACAGGGGATGCCCCCGCTTCCGGGTGGGCAGCGGCCGCGGCTTGCCGAAGAAGGCCATGAAGTTGAAGGCCGGGGCGAGGATCAGCGCGCCGTTGTGGTGAAAGTCGTCGCCGATGAACCAGTCAGTGATCGGCGCCTGGGGCGATACGGCCCTGAGCGCCGGGTGTGGGCGCACCAGCGCGGCCGCGGCGTAGAAGCCGGGGTAGGAGATGCCCATCATGCCCACCCGGCCGTTGTGCGCCGGGAGCGTCTTCAACAGCTGGTCGATGGTGTCGTGGGCGTCGGTGCCCTCGTCGATCTGGCGCGGGCCGGTCCGCCCGCTCAGCATCGGCCGCATGTTGACGAAGGTGCCCTGCGACATGAAGCGCCCGCGGACATCCTGGCGCACGAGGATGTAGCCGGCGCGCAGGAAGCGCGTGAGATTGTCGCGGTAGTTGTCCACCCCGTAGGGCCCGACGCTGTAAGGCGTGCGGATCAGCAGGATGGGGTAGCGGCGCGACCGGTCCTTGGGGACCAGCACAGAGGTGTGGAGCTTGACGCCGTCGCGCATGGGGATGTCGAGCTCGTACTTGGTGTAGTGCTCCTTGACCGAGTACTTCGGGGCGCCGGTCGCTGGCGCCGCCAGGGCGGCGAGCACGACCAGCGCTGCAGCAGCTCGGTTGGTGGAGCGTCGAAGGTCCATCGCGGGTCTCCATCGAATCTGGCCGGCATGGTAGCAAGGGGCCGGCCGACAGTCGACGTGGTGTCTTTGGCGCGGGCCGCCGGGGTGGGGGCGCCGGGTAGGCGCTCAGCGGGGGACGATGGTGACGGCGTCGATTGCCCGCACGAACCCCTTGCGCACCTTGACCTCGACGACCCCCGTGTCCGATCTCATCCTGATCGAGCCGACCTTCTTCGCCAGCCGCGCCGGCTCCTGGTTCCAGATCCAGAAGTCGCTCCCCTTGCGACCGGAGGAGGCGCTCGGGCTCAGGACCTGCAGGTCGGGGTTTCCCTCGAACGGGACGTCGAGGTCCAGCAGTGGCTGGCCGCGAAAGCCCACGACGGGGGCCGCGCGACCGAACCCGCCGCGTTTCGCCCTCGGGTCGTAGAACGACGGCCGCAGGAAGATGTCGCTCGAGAAGTAGACCACCGCCCGGCGCCTGACGACGAAGTCCCCAAGCGCCTCCATGTGGGCGTCGAACAGCTTGTCCCCGAACGCGCTCTGCGCCATCGCCGCGTTGGGCGAGCCGACCAGCGGCTTGCCGAACGTCGAGCGGAACCTTCTGCCGATCTGCTTGACCGGGAAGACCGGCAGCTGGCTCATCAGCATCGACGACACCAGCAGGTCGACGCGATGCGCGCCCTCGAGCTGGGGGACCGAGACTCGCTGGTGCTTGAACAGCGCGATCAGCTCGGCCCGCGCCCGCGCCGCTCCACCCTTGTCGCGCGCGTGTCTGGCGATGATGCTCGCGGCCTGCTGGCTGACGGCGTCGATCGCCCCCTCGCTCAGGTCTCTGATCTCGATCCGCACGTGCCGGCGGTCCTGCGGCGCGAGCTGCATGGCGATGCCCTTCTTCAGCGATGCCTGGTCCAGATTGACCAGGATCACGTCGTTGCCGCGGGCGACCAGCTCCCGCAGCGGGATGTCGGCGCAGCTCCCGGCGCCGAGCGCCATCACCAGCGGTCTGGCTCCCGCCTTTCCCCTCCTGTTCTGCATGACCGAGGCGGCTTCCAGGATGCGTCGCTTGTTGTTCTTGAAGTGTTCGCTCCAGAAGCGGGCGGTCCTGTCGCGATGGGATTGCCGGGCCAGGTCGGCTCCCTCGACGTCGAACCGCAGCTCCCTTGCGAGCCTGGTCGTCGTACGCGCCCGGCAGGAAGCGGGCCCGGTAGCGCTCGATTGCCTCGGGCGAGAGACGCAGCCGATGGGGGTCGGCATCGACCTGCAGGTATGTCGCCAGGTGCAGGACCTCCAGGCCGGCGTCGATCCGGTCGTCCTTTCCGCCGTCCTGGTCGTCGAGGAAGGTGGCGATCCCCTTCAGGATGCGGGCCTTGCCCTGCTGCTGGCCCAGCAGCCGCCCGATCTCCGCGGTCTTCTTCCCCGCGAGCTCAGAGAGCGGATCGCCGGCCGCCCTGCCCGCCGACCCGAGGAGTAGCACCACGACGATCACGCCGAGCGTTGTGGGCCTCATGGCTGCTTGCCCGTGGGCCGCACCTCGAGCCACAGCATGTTGCTGCTCACCTCGCCGCTCCACGCCCCCTGCGCCTTGCTGGCGTAGACCACACGCAGCCGGAACCAGCCGGGCGCGGTGAGCCAGATCTTCCGGCGGCCGAGCTGGCCGGGGAAGGGCAGCGCATCGGCAGGCACCAGCCGCTGTCCGGGCGCCAGCCGCGCGCGCTGTTTCTGCCGTGACGCCGCGGGGGCCGCCTCGCGCTTGACCTCGCTGCTGCTGTGGGAGGGGCCGTCGACGTGCAGGGTCAGCTTGCTGTAGGCCAGATCGTGCAGGTCAAGGGCGAGGGGGGTCTTGCCGCTGTTGGTGAAGGTCAGGCGCAGCTTCACCGGGGCCGCGTTGCGCCCGTCGGGCAGCATCACGGTGCGCGCCGGCGCCGCGGCAAGCGCCAGCCGCAGCCCGCCTACCGGCGCATCGGCGGGCAGCACGCGGACGGTGGCCGCCGAGCTGTCGAGCCTGATCCCCTGCAGCTTCAGATCCACCACGCGTACGCGGTAGGTGCCCCCGGGCGGCTGCAGGTACCAGCGCGTCGCGGGGCCCGCGCGCTCGAACCCCGAGATGCCGCCGAGGCCGGCCAGGACCACCTGCGCGCCGGGGCGGAGGCAGCGCCGCCTGGGAGGCGGGGGCCAGCCGGATCGCGGCGTCGGCGGAGGCAGGAACGTGGGCCGCCACTTGCCGCCCCTGGCGTCGGTTATCTCCCAGCGCACCTGGTGGCCGAAGAGCACCGACGGCAGGGCCAGGCAGCGCGTCCTGGGCGAGGCGTTCCTCAGCGACAGGCTGAACCCCCAGCCCCCACCGCGGGAGCTCTCCACGACCTGCGTCGGCGAGGCCGCCAGGCCCAGCTCGAGGCCGGCGGCCCGGGGATCCTCGGCGGCGCGGGCCGGGTCGGCGAGCCCCAGCGCCAGGATCAGCAGGCACAGCGATGACGGTCGCGCTGGCATAACGCGGCTCAGGGCTTGTAGTCGAACCACGAGCCCAGGGAGGTGCAGTTGCAGGTCAGGGTCTCGATCTCGCACTCGAGGTAGAGCGTGGACCAGCTCTCGAGCGCAACGGCCACCGGGCCCGAGCTGCCGGTCATCAGCACGTCGTCGGTGCACTTCTCGGGGAACTGCAGCTTGTCCGCCGGTGGGCTCATCGCCGCGCGGCACTCGTTGATCTTGTCCAGCGCCTGGACACAGACGCTCTCCTCGTCGCCGCAGCCGGCCACGAGACCGACCGACAGGAGCCCGAACAGAAACCCGAGCCTCAGGGCCATGGTCCCACCTCCCGCAGAGTACTGTGGGGATGGTACCGCCCGCGGCCGGGGCAGGCAAAGGGATCGCGGCGGCAGGCGGCGTCGGGGTCAGGTGGCGAGCAGATACTCTGTCCGGGGCGGATTTGACCCCCCGAACCCCGTCGAAGGGTCAGATCCGGAGCAGATGAGCCTCATCTCCGCCCGACTTGAACCCATGGACCTCCTCGGCGGGGTCAGATCGCGAGCAGACATTCTGTTCGGGGCGGACTTGACCCCCCGCACCCCGTCGGAGGGTCAGATCCGGAGCAGATAGGCCTCATCTCCCCCCGACTTGAGCCCATGAGCCTGCTCGGCGGGGTCAGATCGCCAGCGAACAAGTCATCCGACGCAGATCTGACCTCCTGCGTTCACTCGAAGCGCTCGCCGCTCTGCCTCAGCTGTCGCCGCAGTCCCACCTGACGTCGGATGGCCGCGACGAGCTTCGTGTCAACCGGGGCGCTGCGCAGCCGCTTGATCGTGCTCGCGCTGACCGAAAGCGCCTCTGCCATCTGTGATGTCGTTGCCCGTCGCCCAACCGCTTCGAGCACGGCCCGACGCGCCCGGTTTGCCTCCCGCGAGTGCCCCCCCAGCTCGACGAGGCCGGCCGCCGTCGCCACCACCTCCGCTGCCTCCTCGGGTGTCGGATCCTCCACCTCGAGCACGGGACATCCCAGGAACGCCTCCAGCTCTTCCCGGGTCACTCGCGGCAGACGTGTACGCACGCTGCGGATGGTGTAGCGGCCAAGCAGCCTGAAGCTGAGCAGATCGAGCAGGTTGCTGGCCTCGTGCCACGGGTCGAGCTCCACGCCGTGGTGGGCTCGCTGGTTCTGGATGTAGCGGAAGACCCGCTCGAGGTGCCTCTGGTGCTCGATCGGGATGAACCGAGGATCGGCGAATCCTCCCTCGACGTCGAGCTGCCGGGTGAGGGAGGTCTCGACCCTGCGCGCGAACTCCCCGGCCGCATCACGCCCCGCGGCGTTGAGCGAGTGCAGGTGGGTGTCGGGCGCGCGGAAGGTGAGCAGACCGAACTCCCTGCCCCTGTGGAGCACCGAGCGCGCGACGATCCGACGCTCCCTGCCGCCGGGCGCGAGCACGCGCCCGCTGTTCGCCCGTATGATGATGTGATAGCCCAGTCCTCCATTGTATGAGTGCGTATCATGTCCCATCTTCGGCCTCCTGCTGCTGTACCGGGAGCAACCGGCGTGCCAGCGATCTGGAGGCACAAGGGTTCGATTCCTCGTCGGCTGGAGGGGGGGCTGTCCGGGATCCGGTCCGGTGCCGTACGGTGACCGGACGTCCGGGCGCGGGCCAGTCAGGTGGGACAGGCGCCTCGAGGCGCCTCAGCTGCGCAGCTGGCCGCGCAGGTGGCGGATCAGGTCGGGCAGGGAACTCTGCTGCGCCTTGCGACGGATCCAGTCCGGCACCCAGGCCTTGGGCACCGCCTGGGCCCGGTAGACCACCAGCGTTCGCCGGCGGTCGCCCCTGTAGGGGGTCAGCACCCAGCTGCCGCGGTTGACCTTGTAGTCGCCGTTGATCAGCTCCCACCGGCGCGAGTACTGCTCGGGACCAGCCCGGTGGATGGCCCGCGTGGTGGCGGTGAGGTCGGAGTAGGGGAAGGGCATGTCGACCGTGACGCGGCAGATCACCTCGCTGTCCCGGCGCGAGATCTCGCGGGCAGCCTTGATCCGCAGCATGGTCTGCCGGTAGTGGTTACACTGGCTGACCAGCCGCCACACCCGCTCGGGGGCAGCGTCGATCACCGCCTTCACCACCACTTCGGGGCCCCGGGCGGCCGACCGCGTGTAGACCAGGATCTCGCCCCGGTCCAGCGAGCGCTGCCAGCGGTCCCGGGCCATGGCGGGGCCGGCAAGCAGCAGCAACGAGGCGAGGGTCACTCCTCGCGAGATCCCCTTCGTTGCTGATCCGCTCATCTCCGTCTCCTCACCACAGCCGCTCCCACCAGGCGACGATCTGGGTCCCGGCAGCGGCGAGCGCCACGAAGCGCACCGTGCGCAGGGGCAGGGCGATGGCGATCAGCGCCACGTAGCGTACGTGGAACCCGCCGGCCAGCGCCGCCATGCCGGTCATGGGCGGCAGCCCCACCAGCGCCGCGGGGACGGTGAAGGCCAGGAAGCCGCGCCGCAGACGGTCGCCGTAGCGCTGCTCGGTCCGCTCCACCTGGCGACGGCCCCAGCGCCAGTGCCGCATCAGCCACTCGCCGGCGAAGAACAGGAAGGTGTAGGCCAGCGACTGACCGAGGGCGCAGGTGATGCCGACGACGACCGGGTGGTGGGCTCCGGCTGCGCCGTAGACCATGGCGGCGGCCTCGACGTTGAACAGCCAGATTATCCCACCGGCGAAGCTGAGGCACAGCAGCGTGACCAGGCCCATCGCAGGCTCCTCAGACCGCCGCCGTGTCGGGGCGGGTCATCCTGTCCAGCAGATCGATGACGACCTGCCGCAGGTCGCCGCGGTTGGGCAGGGCGGCCATCATACCGTACATCGCCGCGGTGCGGCTCGGGAGCCGCGAGCCCTGCAGCCCCAGCAGGTCGGAGGCCCGGGAGGCGAGCCTGCTGGTCACGCCGGAGGGCAGCAGCTTCACCGCGCCGCTGGCCAGCCGCAGCTTCGAGCGGTCGATCAGGCGCTGCAGGGGCGCCTTGCGCGACAGGGCCACCGCCCGGGCCAGGTCGTGCAGCAGGCGGGGTGCGCTCTTCACGTGGGCCCGGTTGACGGTGAGGTGCAGGCTGGCGGGGAACTGCTGCCGGTCGAGGTGCCAGCCCCGCTCGCCGAGGTGGTCGGCCACCTCGTAGATGTCCACCTCGTCGGAGCCGAGGGCCATGACGCTCATGTGCGGCCGCCCCAGCACCTCGACGCCCCCGATCGCCTCGACGCCGGCCTGGATCTGTCGCGTGGTCTCCATCACCTCCCGGGCGATGGCCAGGTAGCCGTCGTGGCCCAGGTGGTGCATCACGGCCCAGGCGGCGGCGATGGCACCGCCGGGGCGGGTGCCGGTCATCGTGGGCGAGACGTAGATGCCGCCGGGCCAGTCGGTGTAGGCGAAGTACTGGTGCCGGCGGAGCCCGGCGTCGCGGTAGAGCACCACGGAGGCCCCCTTGGCCGCGTAGCCGTACTTGTGCAGGTCGGCCGAGATGGAGCTCACGCCCGGGACGCTGAAGTCGAACGGAGGCACCTCGTGGCCCAGCTCGCGCACGAAGGGCAGCATCAGCCCTCCGACGCAGGCGTCGACGTGGCACAGGATGCCGCGCTCGCGGGCCAGGCCGGCCAGCTCCAGGATCGGGTCGACCACGCCGTGGGGGTAGGCCGGGGCCGAGCCGACCAGCAGCGCCGTGCGGCGGGTGATGGCGCGGCGGGCGGCGTCGACGTCGGCGCGGAACGAGCCGTCGACCGGGACATGCACCGCCTTGACCCCGAAGTAGTGGGCGGCCTTGTCGAAGGCGGGGTGGGCCGTGACGGGCAGCACCATCTGAGGCGTCCCCCGCGGCGAGCGTTGCTGCGCCGCCCAGTCCCGCGCGGTCTTGACCGCCATCATGATGCTCTCGGTACCACCGGTGGTCATGTTCCCCACGGCCTGCCTGCCGCCGCCGAGCAGTCGGGCGGTCATCGCCACCACCTCGGTCTCGAACTTGCGCAGGCTGGGGAAGGCGGTGGGGTTGAGGCCGTTCTCCGAGAAGTACATGGTGTAGGCCTGCTGCAGGAACTGCTCCAGCTCCTCGCCGGCGTGGAACACGAGCGACCAGACCTTGCCGTCCCGCCACCTTGCGTCGTCGTGGCGCAGCCGGCCCATGGTCTGCAGCACCTCCTCGCCGGGCTGGCCGTGGGGCGGGAGCGACTTGTCCTCCGCGCGCGAGGCGGGGGAGCTCTGCTGGAGAGCGGCGGACTGGGATGTGGTCGATGCCATCTGCAGCTCCTGTTGTGTCAGCTCAGATCAAACAGCCGGGCGGCGTTGTCGTACAGCACTCTGCGACGGGCCTCGGGCGCGCCCTCGGTCGCCAGCAGCACCTTGGACATGGCCATGGCCTGGCTGTAGAACGGCCAGTCGCTGCCGAAGAGCACCCGCTCGGGCGGGGCCTCGTTGACCAGGCGCCGGACGTTGGTCAGCGACTGGCACGACGACTCGAGCCACACGTTGGGGTAGCGCCGGCCCAGGTCGAGCGCGGCGTCGAACTGCAGGGCGCCCGAGTGGCCGAGGATGAAGGTCGTGTTCGGGTTCTGCGCCACGGGGGCCTCGTACAGCCTGACCTGGCTGCGCCGCCGCCCCGGCCGCGGCTCGATGCCCACCGGTCCGCAGTGGAACAGCACCGGCAGCTCCCGCTCGCCGCAGAGCTGGTAGAGCTTCATCGCCCGCGGGTGGTCGGGACGGATCATCTGCGAGGCGGGGTGGACCTTGATCCCCCGCGCCCCGAGCGCGAGCTGGGCATCCAGCTTGGCGGCGACCTCCAGCGACATCGGGTGGACCGAGCCGAAGCAGACCAGCTCGCGGTGGCGGCGGGTCACCTCGAGGTAGGTGCGCGCATTGTGCGAGATGGCGGGCAGGTCGATCGGCAGCAGGGTGGAGTAGGCCACGTTGAGATCGCGCATCTCGCGCAGCAGGTTGGGCACGGTGTGGGTCCGTCGCATCCCGCGCGGAGTCATGCTCAGCAGGGTCAGATCGAAGGTCAGGCGCCGCACGTCGTCGCGCGTGAAGTTGCGGTTGGCGTAGATGTCGAGCTCGACCGGCCGGTCCATCAGCAGGTAGTGCTCGGTCCTCGCGTGCTCACGTTCCAGGTCGACGCTCATCGGCAGCAGGTAGGCCAGCGCCAGATGCGTGTGGACATCGATGGCGGGGCCGATGGACCGGTCGGCGAGCCGCAGCCGGCCGCTCTCCTGACGCTCGAAGTAGGGCAGCCGCGCGAGCTCGTGGTGGCTGGGGAAGTAGGTCTCGCCGTGTCCACTACGCTGGTCGGTCTGCAGGCTCATGCGCTCTCCTCAGCGGCTCCCGCGCCAGGGGTCGAAGCTCAGCTCGGTGACGAGGGTGACGATGTCGTTCGTGGCCCGCGCCCGGAAGTTGGTCGGCGGGTTCTGCTGCAGGCTGTTGTCGGTGCCGCGCTCGAGGTACCAGAAGTGGGCGTAGGTCAGCCCGAGGCGCAGCCGCCCCAGCCGGCAGCGCAGCCCGCTGTGCAGGCCGAAGTGGTTGAACGCCGGCTGCTCGAGGCTGACGGTGGTGACCGGCGCAGGGGTGCGGTCGTAGTGCACCCCGAGCATCAGCTCGAGACGGGGGAAGAAGGGCAGGGTGACCCTCACGCCGCCCGAGGCATGGATCGAGTCGCGGTAGTCCTTGGGCGCCACCAGCTCGTCGAGCAGATCGATTCCGTCGATCCGCGTGCGCTGCTCCTCGAACTGGGAGTAGAGGAAGTAGCGCAGCTCGATGCCCATCTCGAGCCAGGTGAGCACGTCGATGTTGGCGCCGGCCTGCAGCACCCAGGGGAAGATCAGCTCGGTGGTGTGGGTGCCGTTGAACTCGAACTGGCTCAGAGCATCGGGCCCCGAGCGCAGCGCGATCTCGCCCTCGAGGGAGATGTCGACCCGGGTCAGCACCGTGGCGCCGATGCTCAGCCGCGGGTGGGGCGTGAACAGCAGCCCAAGCGTGCCGCGCCCCTGCCAGTCGCGTCCGCTGATGCTCAGGGTGGAGTCGCCGCCGAACAGCGGCCCGAGATCCATGCCCTCGATCACCGGGAAGAACTTGCGCTGACCGGCGAGTCGTATGTGTACCAGGCTCGCCGCGGCGGCGACGGTGAGCATGCGATGCGGACGGTAGGCCAGGGCGCCGGTGAGGTATCCAGCGATCACGTAGCTGTCGATCAGGTGGTAGCGCGCCACCCCTGACGCGTCGAACGAGCCGCCGGTGGCGTTGGGGACGTAGACGCCCAGGGCCAGCACCAGGTCATCGCGTCCCAGGTCGGTGGAGGCCACCACCATCGGGATCACGCCGTAGGCCGAGGTGGGCTGGGCCTCGGGGTAGTACCCGGTGCTGTCGACCGGTTCGCCGATGTAGCGCTCGGACCCGGGCCACGGTCGCAGCTGGAAGCTGCTGCGGGGCACGGCGAGCCCGGTGTTGAGATACAGGTTGGTGCCGCGTGACAGGATCAGCCCGGCGGGGTTGTGGTAGATGGCCGACAGATCGTCGGGTCGCCCGACCACGGCCCCCATGCCGGTCTTGCGGGTGCCGATGTCGAGCACCGAGAAACCTCCGGCGGCGGCGGGCAGGACGTGCAGCAGCAGCGCCATCCCGAGCAGCAAACCGCACGACTGCCTGATGGGGTGGGTGGACGCGGCAGACATGATGGCCATGAGTGAGGATCTAGCAAAAATGGCACCAGGTGTCAATATTGACCATTGACGTTTCATCAAAATATGCAACTATAATGGACATATATCGCTTTCGGTCCAAATCATGGAAACCCTTGAAAAGGCATCTAGTGCCATAATCCAGCCCGGCCGCCGGGCCCAGAAGAAGAAGGACACCCGGTCGCAGCTCGCCCGGGTGGCCCAGCGTCTGTTCATCGAGCAGGGGTTCGACGAGACCTCGATGGAGGAGATCGCCCAGCAGGCTGGAGTGTCCCGGCGGACCTGCTTCCGCTACTTCCCCAGCAAGGAGGCGCTGGCCTTCCCCTTCCGCGAGCACCGGCTGGCTCGCTTTGATGCGCTGATCTGCGGGGGGCCGCCGCAGGAGACCCCCTACGAGGCGGTCAAGCGCGCCTGCCTGGTCATGGCGGGGGAGTATATGTCCCGGCGCGAGGACGTGGTTTCCCTCGAGCACCTCGTGCGGGCGCACCCCCAGCTGCGGGCGCGTGAGCGGGAGAACGACCGGCACTGGGAAGCGGTCATCGCCAGGGCCCTGGCCAGGAGCAAGGATGACCGCCTGGCCGGCGTGGTCGGGGGGGCCGTGATGGGCGCAGTGCGCTCGGCCTTCGAGCTGTGGCTGGAGTCTGACGGCCGCCTCAACCTGATCGAGCTGGTCCAGCAGGTGTTCGTGCTGCTGGACCATGGCGCCCCCGCCCTGCTGGCACAGCGCTAGTGCTCGATCCCGAAATTCCGTACCCAGTCTCGCCGGCCCTGACGACCGCTGGCTGCGTTGCTCGGGCTTGAAATACCACAAGTATGACTTCGCCCTCGCGTCTTGCCAGCGGCCGCCAT
>Ga0180009_10002835_pt1 | contig 20149 bp, 22 predicted proteins | sample OS_PC_MetaG_FD_123537 | JGI IMG/M metagenome (GOLD analysis project Ga0180009, IMG submission 123537) | Groundwater microbial communities from the Aspo Hard Rock Laboratory (HRL) deep subsurface site, Sweden - OS_PC_MetaG | ecosystem: Environmental > Aquatic > Deep subsurface > Groundwater...
CTCGGCCGTGTACCACAAGTTTTTGGACATGGACCTGGCCGACCGCCCGGCCATCCGGGGGCAATTGGAAGGGCCCATCAGCTTCGGGCTCAACGTCAAGGACCAGGACGACCGCCCTATTCTTTTTGACGACACGGTGCGGCCCTTCATGCTGGAGGTCATGGCCCGCCGGGTGAACGTGCAACTGGCCCGCCTCAAGCAGATCAACCCCAACGCCTTCATGTTCATCGACGAGCCGGGGCTTCAGTTCATATTCAGCGCCCTGTCCGGCTACAGCGACACCCAGGCCCACCGGGACATGGAGCAGTTTTTCGCTTCCATCGAGCGCCCCCGGGGGGTGCATCTGTGCGGCAACCCGGACTGGGACTTTCTGCTGAACCTGGACATCGACGTGCTCTCCTTGGACGTTTATTCCAACGGCGAGATTTTCGCCTCCTACGCCGGGGCCATCAAGCGCTTCCTGGACCGGGGCGGGGTCTTGGTGTGGGGCCTCACCCCCACCAACGCCGAGCCTTTCGAGGCCGAGAGCATGGAGAGCCTCTACAACATGCTCATGGACATGTGGAGCTTTTTGGAGCGGCGCGGCCTGGACCGCGACCAGTTGGTGGCCCAGGGGCTGCTGTCGCCGGCCACCTGCTGCCTGGTGAACCCCGACGGCACGGTGACCGTGGAGAAGGCCTTTGCCATGATCAATGAGTTGTCGAAGCGCTTGCGGGGGGAGTTGGGGGTGGGGTGACCCAATTGGTGTTCATTAATGCTTATTCGTTGGTAGTGCCGATTCAAGTTTGAAATTAACAACGTAACGCAGGATCGTGATGTCTGGCTGACTTTGTATTGCATACTTCAAGGCATCATCCATTTCGTGGCAAACAATTATTCCGACAACTTCCTGGCCATCCTCTGCAACATTTTCTTTAACCCACCCCATGTATCGTAGGACCTGCCCAACCGTGGAATCGCTTGTCTGCCCTCGTTTCAGCTCAACTACAACTAAATCATTAGTCTCTTGGTCTACGGCCAAGAAATCGATGCTCCATTTATTTGCCGGAAATTGCCGACCGTTAGAATCAGAAGACTCATACAATTGCAAAGACCGTCCCCATTGTATTTTGTTCCAGTTCTCTTCAATAAACTCCTCTAAATATGATTCCAGTGCGAATTGGTAGGCGTTTTCAATATCATGATCTCCACCTTTTACCACAACCTTAGAACTTAGTTCTCCAGCAGTTAAAACTTGAAAGTCATCGTCGCTAATCCCACGAATTCCCCCCTGAAAATAGGTCCCCCAATATTGTCTATTTTCTATAAACGATAAAGAATCAATCATGTTCTGGGCTGGTATGGATTGTTCCCAAATATGAATATCGGTCAACTTAACCCCAAAATCCGCAATGTATAATTGTTTACCATGTGAGAGCTTTAGCTTTTCTTGCTCGCCCAGTTTGTAACTAGCAGTAGACAGAGTGGCGCTACCTGCAAAACAAGTGCCCGGAATACCTACATAAAATACTACCCTGTCCCCTGCTTTGAGTGACTTGCGATTAGGAGTGCGCTCCCCCAAGCCCCAAAATGCATCCCCTATGCGAGTCTCAAATATTTCGCGTGCGGTAATCCAAGCGCCAGCAACTTGCTGTTTGGTGACAATAAAAATCCAGTTGCTCATTTGCCCCCCCTCATGCGTTAAAATTCTTTCAAATAGAAATCCCCGTAGGAAATAGCATGATATGGTCAGTCAAGGCTAGAGCAATTGTGTCAGTGAACGGCACTATCGCGCGTTGACGCCCCCGCCCCCCTTGGGTATATTGCCTGGGTGATTGGCAACCGCACCAGGAGGACCAGGCAAATGCGAGTTCTTTCGGGTATTCAGCCCTCGGGCACCCTACACATAGCCAACTACTTCGCCATGATGCAGCCCATGATCCGCTTCCAGCAGGAGCACACCCTGTTCTGCTTCGTGGTCAACCTGCACGCCCTGACCACGGTCTACGACGGCCGGCGCCTCAAGACCGACACCATGAACGCCTGCCTGGACTTCCTGGCCCTGGGCCTGGACCCGGACAAGGCCTTCTTTTGGGTGCAGGGGGACGTGCCCGAGGTCTGCGAACTCACCTGGATCCTGAACAACCACACCCCGGTGGGGCTCTTGGAGCGGGCTCACTCCTACAAGGACAAGATCGCCAAGGGTTTCCAGCCCCACAACGGCCTGTTCTCCTACCCGGTCTTGATGGCCGCCGACATCCTGCTCTACCAGGCCGACCTGGTGCCCGTGGGCAAGGACCAAAAGCAGCACTTGGAGATAACCCGGGACATCGCCATCAAGTTCAACAACGCCTACGGCGACACCTTCACCGTGCCCGAACCCCTGATCGACGAGAACACCGCGGTGATACCCGGCCTGGACGGCCAGAAGATGTCCAAGAGTTACGACAACACCTTGGAGATCTTCTCCCCGGAAAAGGCCCTCAAGAAAAAGGTGATGAAGATCGTCACCGACTCCACTCCGGTGGAGGACCCCAAGGACCCGGAAAAGTGCAACGTCTTCACTCTGGTCAGCCTGTTCATGGACGCCCAGGAAAAGGCCGCTCTTGCCGAGCGCTACCGGGCCGGCGGCATGGGCTACGGCGAGGTGAAAAAAGAGCTGTTCTCCCGCATGTGGGAATACTTCGCGCCCTACCGCGCCAAGCGCGAGGATTTGGCGGGCAACCTGGACTATGTGCGCCAGGTCATGGCCAATGGGGCGGACAAGACCCGGGCCGTGGCCGTGGAAACCCTGGACCTGGTGCGCCAAAGGGTGGGGCTAAACTATTAGCCTGAGCAAGTTCCCCTTCAGCCCCCGGCGTTGGCAGCGCCGGCAACTGGAGCTGGCTCGAGAGCTGGCCTCGCCGGCCCAGCAACCGGCACGGGAACTGGCCGCCCAAATCTCCCTAACCCTGGAGCTTCCCAGGCGGGTCTTCGCCCGCCACTGCCCTCATTTGTGCCCCTCCTGCGCCCGGCCCTGCTGCGTGCGCATCAGCCGCCGGGGGCTGTTGGACACCGCCGACCTCATCCTCATGGCCGTGCTGGCACCCACGGGAGTGCCCTATCCCCAGGCCCGCTTGCAGGGCTGCCCTTTCCTTGGCGAGAAAGGCTGTCAGTTGCCCTGGCGGGCCCGGCCCTATGCCTGCTTGCACTACGTCTGCGGCCATCTTAAACGGGTGATGACCCTGGAGGAGGCCAGAGCCGTGGACCGGGCCCTAGTAAAGGCCGGGGAGTTGCGCAGCCAAATGGTGGGGGCCTATACCCAAGGGCGCAGCGCAAAATAAAAGCGGCCCCGGATAGATGCCGGAGCCGCCGATTATCTTTGCGTTGGGTTTTAGCCCTGCTCTTTTTCCTGCTTCTTCAACTCCTGGCCGCATCCCAGGCCCTGTTTCATGCCCACTTTGAAGCACTGGTTGCAGGAGATGCAGGCGGCCTTTTCCTCTCCCGCCTTCCAGCGGTTGGCCAGGTCAGGCTGGCGTATGAAGGGGCGGCTAAGGGCAACCGCGTCCACCTGATCCAGGGCCTTTTCCACTTCGGAGCGGCTGCGCCAGCCGCCCACGCAGATCACCGGACAGGACACCACCTTTTTTATGGCCACGGCGTTGGTCAGGAAGTAGCCCTCATCGCTGGCCTCTTTCACCACCCGCGAGGCTGAAAGCTTGCCCGCCGCCGGAGTGCCGCCGCTCACCTCGATGCCGTCGATGCCCCGCTGGGACAGGCCCTGGGCCACCGCCAGGCCCTCTTCCAGGGCCAGGCCGCCTTCCACGTAGTCGGCGCTGTTGAGCTTGATAAACACCGGGTAGCGGGGCCCCACCGCCTGGCGAGTGGCGCTAAGTACGTCATAGGCGAAGCGGGCCCGGTTGGCCGGGTTGCCGCCGTAGTCGTCTTCCCGGCGGTTGGTCAGGGGGCTGAGGAACTGGTTGATGAGATATCCATGGGCCCCGTGCAGCTGCACCGCGTCAAAACCGGCCGCCTTCACCCTGGCGGCGGCCATGGCAAAGGCGTCGATGATGTCCTCGATGTGCATGAGGCTCAGTTCGCCCACCTCTTCTTTGAATGCCGGGTTCACCATGGCCGAGGGGCCCATGGGCTGCCCGCCGATCCATTCGGCCTTGGTCTGGCCGCCGGCATGCACGATCTGCATGGCCACCAGCCCCCCGGCCTTGTGCACCGCGTCGCTGATGCGGGTCAGCGGGCCGACCATGGCGTCGATATGAACCCCGGTCTGCTTGGGCAGGCCCCGCCCCTCGGGAAGAATGAAAGCGTAGCCGGTGATGATGAGCCCCACCCCGCCCTCGGCCAAGTCGCCCAGTGCGTTGATTAGATCATGGGTGGGGGTTCCGTCGGCCTCGGCCAGTCCTTCCCAGGTGGCGCTGCGCACCAGCCGGTTGGGGATGGTCAGGTCCTTCATTTTCCAGGGGGTGAAGATTTCGGCCATGTTCTCCTCGCCGGGGTGTACGTATGGGTTCACCAAACCAATAAAGCAAGCCGGTGAAAAAGGTGAAAATTGATCGCTTGGGATGTCAACTCCGGCCAAAGGCCATGAGCAACTCGAAGCCTTTGCCGTTTTTATATTTTGCAAGGCCCTTTTCTTCTACGAGTCTATCCGTTTTGGGCAATCCGAAATCCATCTTACCTCTGCTTTTATAGCATAGCCTTTCCAGGTCCATAGTCGGTATAACCCAATAATCCTTCGTTCTTTCAAAGAAAAAAATATAAAAAAAGTTGGCGCGGGGCGTGAAGGTCAAGCCTGGAAAACGATGCTGAGTCGCTGCCTGACTGGATCTGGCTTTAATTTGAATATCGGCGTATCTCTTTTCATCAAAACGGATAATGCAGTCAATTCCTTGGTCATCCACGAGGGTCTTGTAAACATCGAACCCCCTGGCGAGCAACTCAGCGATCACCCGATACTCTTGCCTTTTTCCAAAACTTGCCTTGTCCCGAAAGCTCACTTGGCATCCCTCGCCTTCTTCAGCCCCATTTTTTGCAACTAGCTCATAAGTGCTAGCGGCCCGCCATGACCAAGGGTATGCCGTAGGCCAGCATGGTCAGCAAAAAGGCCGCCGACAACAGCAGGCTGGCCGGGTGGACCATGCGGAAAAAGCGCTGTTGCAGGGCCAGGCGCAAAAGCCAAAAGGCGGCGAACACCGCCACCAGCTTGCGGCCCAGGGGGGTGTTCAGCAACTCCGGGGCAAAGGCCAGGGACAAATAGGCGGCCACGGCGAAATAAAAGGTCAGGCACAGGTTGAGCACCTGCATGATGCTCCGGTTGAGCGAATCCAAGGGCTCCAGGGCTTTTTGCCACTGGAAAATGCGCGGGAAAAGCAGATGGAAGACGGTCCAGCCAAGGTGCAACACCCCGCCGGCGTATATGCAAAACAGCGCCTTGTCCATGAAATCTCCCCAGCCGATGCCGATTACTACAGCTCGAGTTTCTGATCGATCATGCGCGAGACGATCCACTGGGCTCCGTGAGCCACATGGTCCCGGGCCAGGCGGTTGGCGGTGTCGCCTTTGCCGGCCTTGATGGCCGCTATTATTGCCCGATGGTCCTTGGTGGACCATTTGCCCGCGTCCATGTTGGAGATTATGGCCCGGGAGATGCGCTCCACCACTTCTTGCAGTTCGCCCAGCATACGCAACAAAAGGGGCGAGCCGGCGGCCTCGTAGAGCAACAGATGGAACTGGCTGTTGAACTCCACCAAGCGCTCCTCGTCCTCCTGGTCCAAGGCCCGCTCAAAGCCGTCCACGTTGGCCTCCAACTTGTCCACCGCCCCCTCTGGGGCCTGGCGCGAGGCCAACTCCGCCGCGTAGCCCTCCAGGACCGAGCGCACTCCCAGGGCGTCGCTCACCTCCCCGGGGGTCAGGGGCCGCACCTCATAGCCGCCCCGGGGGCGTTTGGAGAGCACACCCTCCTGCTCCAGGCGATGCAGGGCCTCGCGCACCGGGGTGCGGCTGATGCCCATTTCCCGGGCCAGGCGTTCCTCTACGAGCCGATGGCCCGGCTTTAGCTCTCCGGTGACCACCTGGCGCTTGAGGTGTTGGGTGACCTCCTGCCCCAGGGAGGGGCGGCGAAATGTGTTGGGGGGTTGATTAACCACCTTCATCCTCCCGCTTGCGGCCTTGGCCCGGCAAGAAATTCGCTTACGTATTTCGTATACAACGACACTAGCCCAGCGCCTGCTTGGCGTCAAGCCTGGCATCACTGGCCGGGGTGGAAAAAACGGCAAAGCCCGCGACCCGGGTAAGGGGATGGGCAAACAGTGCTGACACCTGATTTGAACCATGCCCATTTTCGGTGGGAAAGCCTTAATATTTTATTAATGTCATTTATAAATTAATAGGCGTTACTTCCCGTTTTTTAATATTATTTATAGCCTGACTTGCCAGATCACCTACGGTGGCTTGGCGCAAGTTTTCTTGCTCCCATATCTCCACCTCGGCTTGGTCATGGACCAAATCGTTCAGCGGAACCAGGCATTGCCTGTCCCCCAGATGGCCCAGGGACCAGGCGGCCATGCCCCGCACCGGGGCCTCCGGCCAGGCGAGCAGGGGCAGCAGGCGCTCCACCGCTCCCCTTTGGAGCGCCACCTCCGGCTGGGCCGAGGCCAAGCGCCCCACTCCCCACACCGCCCCGGCCAGCAAGGGGCCGAATTCTAGAAAGTTGCCATGGGGCCAGATGTAGGACAGCAGCATGTTGGCGTATTCTTCGGCCAATTGCGGCGAGTTGGCCAAAATCTCGCCCAGGGCCTCGGCCACCCCCCAAGGCACGGCCCCACTCTCTTCGTTGAGGCACCACAACAGGCGGCGCAAAAAATCCCTGGCCGCCTCAAGATCGCGGGCGGCCAGGCCCTGGACAACCTGTCCCAAGGCCGTGACCGCCCGCCATTTAATCAGAGGTTGGGAAGCCGGCAGCGCGGCCTGCAAGTGTTTCAGAACCTGCTCCGGCGGCAGAGCCTTGAGCTCCCGCAGGGTGGCGGCCAAGTCGTCCTGCGCCAGCAGGCGGCGCACCAGCCGCCGGGAGCTGGCCGCTTCGGCCATGGCCGGGCTTCTAGTCCCCGCAGTAGATGGCGCGGCAGGAGGCCGGCAGATGAGCCTCGGCCACCGCTTGGCCTATCTTGGTTCCCAGCTCACGGCAGGGCTTCAGGCTCTCGTGATCGGGCACCCACTGCAAGCGTAAGGGCTCCTCGATGAGGCTCAGTTTCATATCCTCGAGTTGGGCGGCCATGAGCTTGGGGGCCTCGCCGCTCCAGCCATAGGAGCCGAAGGTGGCGCAGATCTTGTCCGCCGGCTTGAGCCCCCGCAGGTAGTGCAGCAGGTCGGCCATGCGGGGCAACATGCCGTTGTTCAGGGTGGGCGAGCCGAAAACCAGGGCCTTGGCATCCAACACCTCGGTGAGCACGTCGCTGCGGTGGGTGCAGGCCAGGTTCATCAGTTGCACCGAAACGCCCGTGTCCGAGATGCCGTCGTAGATGGCCTTGGCCATGGTCTCGGTGCTGTGCCACATGGTGTCGTAGATAACCAAGGCCTTGGCCGTGGTCTTCTGCTGGCTCCAGGTCTGGTAGGCTTGGATGATCTGCCCGGGATTCTTGCGCCAGATCAGCCCATGGTCCGGAGCGATCATGTCGATCTCCAGGCCCATCTCGCCCACCTTTTCCAGCAGTTTTTGGATCATGGGCGAAAACAACAGCAGGATGTTGGCGTAGTACTTGGCCGCTTGGCGCATCAGTTCGCCATTGTCCACCTCGTCGTCAAAGCGCTCGCTGGTGGCCCAGTGCTGGCCAAAGCCGTCGCTGGAGATCAGCAGCTTCTCCTCGGGAATGTAGGAGAACATGCTGTCCGGCCAGTGGATCATGCGGGTTTCCAGGAAATGGACGCTACGCCGGCCCAGGCTCAGGCTGTCGCCGGTTTTCACCGCCTCGATGGGCCAGTTGTCCACCTTGTAATGGGCGGCCATGGACTTGGCCCCCATCACCGAAGTGTAGATCTTCTCGGGCTTGATGGTCTCCACCACTTTTTTCAGGGAGCCCGAGTGGTCCATCTCCATGTGATTGACCACCAAGTAGTCGATCTCGCTGGGATTCATTATGTTGTGCAGGCGGTGGAGCAGGTCCGAATAAAACGGCTTCTTGACCGTGTCGAAGAGGGCGACTTTTTCGTCCTTGGCCAGGTAAGCGTTGTAGGTGGTGCCTTTGTAGGTGGAATAGCCGTGGAAGTCACGGATATTCCAATCCACCGCGCCCACCCAATAAATGTTGTCCTTTATCTCAACCGGTTTCATGACGGTTTACGCTCTCTAAATTAGTTGGGCCCAATGCCAGAGGGAAGGAACAGGGACCGGACCATGGGGCCCGGCCCCTGGCCGCTTTAGTCTTCCGGATCGAACTGGTCTTTGGAGGCGCCGCACACCGGGCAGGTCCAGTCGTCGGGCAGGTCCTCAAAGGCAGTGCCCGGAGCCACGCCGCCGTCGGCATCGCCCTTGGCCGGGTCGTAGGTATAGCCACACACGCCGCAAACGTACTTCTTCATCATCTCGCTCCTGATTCTAGCAGGCCCTTAGGCGCCGGCTTTCCAGTGTCCGTGCTTATTGCAATATTCCCGGGCGGTCACGGCCGGGGCATCCACCAGGAAGGAGGCCTCCGCTGGTTGGCCGGGGCTGAGAAACTCCAGGTAGGCCTTGTCGCCCGCCACCAGCTCAATCCACTGGATATAGTGTTCGGCTTCCATGGGATGAGGCACGCTGCCCACCTTCACCTTGTAGCCGCCGTCCATTTTCTCGATCACCGGAACGTGCTTTTCCTTGGCCGCGTCAACGGTGTTTTCGCTCTGCAAAACCATGGGCTGGCCGCAACAGACCAACTCGCCGCCCCCCACGATGAGCAACTCCACTATGTTGCCGCACACTCCACATTTATAAACTTGCAGCCTATCCATACACCGCCTCCTTGTGCAACTAGTTCAGGTCGGTTGTTAGTATTAAGTTACATGGTAAACAACAACTACCAGTTTTCGCAAATCAAGGCGAAATGGGCCTGGGGATGTTCACAAGCCGGGCACTCATGGGGAGCTTCCTCGCCTTCGTGGATATAGCCGCAGTTCATGCAGCGCCACACCACCGGCCCAGGGCGCTTGAACACCAACCCCTTATCAATGTTGGAGGCCAGGGCCGCGTAACGCTCCTCGTGGAATTTCTCGGCCACGGCGATGTTGCGGAAGGCCAAGGCGATATCCTCGAAACCCTCCTGGGCGGCCACCTTGGCGAAGTCGGGGTACAGCTGGCCCCACTCGAAATTCTCGCCGGCCGCAGCGGCCTTTAGATTGTCCACCGTGGCGCCGATGAGGCCGGCGGGGAAGCTGCCCGATATTTCCACCTCGCCGCCTTCCAGAAATTTGAAAAAGCGCTTGGCGTGCTCCTTCTCCTGGTTGGCAGTCTCGGTGAACACCTCGGAAATCTGACGGTACCCTTCTTTCATGGCCTTTGAAGCGAAGTAGGTGTACCGGTTGCGGGCTTGGGACTCGCCGGCAAAGGCGGTGAGCAGATTTTTTTCGGTCTGGCTACCTTTCAGGCTGGCCATATTGCTTCCTCCGGAATCTAAATTTTGCGGTTTCAGAAACAGGATGCCCGCGGGCTAGCCCTTGAGAGCCTTTTTACCCGCTGGGGTTATGCCATATTTGCAGCGGACCGGGCTGTCCACCAGGCCTTCTTTCTTGAGGGCGCTCATGGTGCTGGACACCAGCTTGCTTTCCAGTCCAGTTTGTTCGGCCACTTGTTTGTTGCCCATGGGCTCCTTGGTCTTGGCCAGGACGGACAAAACCTTTTTGGCGTCGGGCGTGGTCTGGGAGGCCATGCTTCGCTCTCCTTGCTACTTACGGGAATTGTCTGTTTATTGCCCGGTGCGGGTAGCCTTTTGGCAGGCCTCGCAGCGCCCCACGAACTCCAGACGATGCCCCAGCACCTGGAAGCCCGATTCCCGGGCCACCTGATCTTCCACATCCGCCAAAAGATCCATGTCCACATCGAATACCCGCCCGCATTCCATGCAGCGCAGGTGGTAGTGGTTCATGGTGTTGCCGTCGAAGCGCATTTCCTGGCCGGCGACGTCTATCTTTTGAAGCATACCGGCGCGAGACAAGATATCCAGGTTGCGGTACACGGTGCCCAGGCTGATGCGTGGCAAACGTCGGCGCACCATGGAGCAAAGCTCACCAGCCGTGGGGTGGCTTTTTACATTTTTCAGCTCCTCCATTATGACCTGACGCTGCGTGGTCATGCGGAGCTTTCCCTGGGTTTCCATGGCTGCCTCCCAATAATCATTACTATCTAAGAAATTAATGTAAAATGGCCCCCCTGTCAAGCCACAGACTTGGTGAGCGTCCTGCCTCTCCGGCGATTTCTGGGCAGACGGGTAGTATTTTCCATACGATGAGGAGTATGAGAGCATTTTGGCGTAATTGTCAAGCGGATGGGCCTGTTGCGCCCCAATCATCCCGGCGGGGCCTTTTAAGGCAAGTAGCTTAGGGCCTCGTCATAGGCCTCAAAGGCCTCGTGGCCAAAAAGAACGAACCGAACCTCGTCAAAATCGCCGGGATGTTTTTCAATCCCCTGCTTCACCGCCTCCAGGGCCACCCGGGCCGCCTGCTCCAGGGGGTAGCCGTATGCCCCGGTGGACAGGCTGGGAAAGGCCACGGTTCGCAAGCCATGTTTGGCCGCCAATTCCAGGGAGCTGAGGTAGGCGCTGGCCAGCAAGCGGGGGTCTTCCGGCCTTCCCCGGTAGATGGGCCCCACGGTGTGTATCACCTTCTTGGCCTTCATCTTGCCCGCCGTGGTGATAACCGCCTCGCCGGTGGGGCAGGAGCCTATCTTGCGGCACTGGGCCATTATCTCCGGGCCGCCGGCCCGGTGAATGGCCCCGTCCACCCCGCCGCCCCCGGCCAGGCGGCTGTTGGCCGCGTTGACGATGGCCTCGGTGCCGGCCTGGGTGATATCGCCCTGGGTCAGCACCAGCCTGGTTTGGCCGATCAGCTTTTCCATGCTTTCCCCCTTCACCGCTTCATCAACTCACGAGGAAAGAAAAAGTACAGCCTGCCCGGATGCTTCATACGCCCGGCCAACTCCCCAGCCTGGGGGCCGCTGCCGAAGAACAGGTCCAGGCGTCCCGGCCCCCGGATGGCCCCGCCGGTGTCCTGGTTGAACACGAAACGGGCCAGGGGTTCGCTCCCCCCGCCCGGGGCGGGCATGGTGCCGGTGATGTAGCCCAGGGTAAGTCCCGGGAACAGGCGGCGGTCGGTGGCCACGCTGCGCCCGGCGGTCAGCGGCTGCTCAAAACAGCCCAATGGACCGCCGGTGACCGGCAATGGCCGAAAGAACACATATGAAGGATTGTGGCTCAACACCCGGCGCAGATGGTTGGGGTTGGCCTCCAAGAAGGCTTTGATGCCCTGCATGGACATGCTGCCCGGCTCCATGAGCTTTTGGTTAAGCAGCAGCTTGCCAATGGAGCGGTAGGGCTGGCCGTTGCTGGAGGCGTAGCCCACCCGGCGGCGGGCGCCGTCTTCAAACTCCAGCTGCCCCGATCCCTGGATGTGCAAGAAAAAAACCTCCACCGGATCGGACACGTAGCCCAACACCTCGGCCTTGCCCTCGATGACCTTTTTGAAGTCGATGGCCTCGCGGTCGGGATAGGGCCGCACCCGGTGGCCCTTGACTTGGCCCACCAGGCGCTTGGCCGGATACTCCTCCCCGAACTGGCGCAGGTCTATCCACACCAGGTCCTCGGGCATGGCGTACACCGGGTATTCAAACGAGCCCTGGGCCTGGCGGCGGGCGGCCAGAACCGGCTCGTAATATCCGGTCATGAGCACTTCGCCCCGGCCGTCGCGGCCCACCGACTCCAAGAGGACGTATTTCTGTTGCAAGGCATGGGTGCGGCTCACCGGATCGGGCAGGCGGTATAGCAGGTCCTCGACCTCCTCCAACATGGCCGCCATCTGGGCGGCGGTCATCTGAAAGGGGCCAAAGGTGAATTTCTTGTCCGGGCTCACCCGGCGCAGATAGGCCAGGGACGATTCGGCGGCCTGGAAAAGGCTGCGGGCGCTGAGGTCGTCCAACAGCAGGGGCCATTGGCGCTCCGGCACCACCCTGAGGGTGTTCTGGGCCGTCGGGGTGGGCGGCGGGCCGGTGGTGGCGCAGCCGGCCAGCAGGGCCAAAACGGCCAGCAGACAAAAACAGCGGGCCAGGAACCGTTGGGTGGTGGTGGTTTTCATGGGCCCATCCTACTCACAGCCCTGCCTCGGCATCAAGAGGAAGGGATGAACAAAGCCACCCCCTGCCCTTTTTCCACCCCCGCCCGGCGGGCCACGGCGGCGCACTTGGCCAAAAACAACATCAGCAGGGGCCAGGGCGCGCGCCCCGCCTCCAGCATGCCCCGAGCCAGGCCAAGGGTCTCGAAGTGGCCCATGCCCTTGGCCACCACCAGGGCGGCCCCGGCCAGCAGCTCGCGCAGCTCCTGGGGCGCGGCCTCGGGGTCCAGGCCCACCGCCGGGGGCGCGATTCCCCGCACCCGGCCCAGGCCGAAGTTTTCATTGGCCGCGTTCAGGTCGGCCAAGCTCAGGTCATTCTGCACCGGTCCGGCCTTGACCACGTAGTGCACCTCACAGCCCCGCCCCAGCAGGTGCTGGGCCAGCAGTCGGTCAAAAGCCTGCTCCCCGCAGTTGTCAGCCAGAATCACCACCCGCGCCCCCGGCGCGAGCCGGGCCTCGGCCCGGGCCAGATCGTCCCGGCCCAACTCCAGGCCCCCGCCCTGCTCCCACAAGCGGCTGACATCGGCCAGGAAGAAATGATCCAGGGCGTTGCCCATGATGGCCATCTTGGCCCGGGCGGCAAAGTTGTCGGGCGTCTGGCCCAACCGGGCCACGGCCTCCCGGGCTGCCGCGAAGTCCGCCGCCTTCTTGGCCGCGAAGGGGTCGGCCCCGTTGGTGCGCTGCCGGGCCAAGGCGAAAAACTCGCTGGCGATAAAGGCCGGGGCATCGCCCTGGGCCAGGCCGCGCCGGGTGATTTCGCTGATCTCGGCCCGCAGGGCAGCCTCTAGTTCGGGCTCCAGATCCAGACCGGCCAGGGCCTGGTCGGCCAGGCGCTCCAGGCAGGCCGGGCACTCGGCCCCGGGGATTTGCTCGGGTTTTAAATTGCTCACCAGCGGCTCATTTCAATCGATTTGGAGAAGGCCGTAAAAAGGCTAGAGAAAGCAGTTAATGCCTTAACTCATGCCTCCTCCACCAGAATCAGACGCACGGTTCGACTCAAGGCGGCGGCCTTGTGGCGGTGGGCCTCCCCCGCAGGGATGCAGATGCCATCGCCAGGGCCGTAGCTCACCTTGGTCCCGGCGAAATCGATTTCCAAATCACCTTCTACCACGTAACCCAGGTGGCCCTTGCGGCACCAGTCGGGCTCGCGAAACTCCCGGGAGAATTCCACAAGGCGCAGCAACCGGCCCGGCCCTTCATAAACCTTCTGGCGCACCCCCGGGCCCGGGCTCTGCCAATCCAAAGCGGCAAAATCCACCTTGTGCTCATCCATTGTTCAACCTCCCCCTTATGCTGCGCCAGGACCAGTCCACCGGCACCCGCAGGAGCGTGCCCTCGCGGTGCTGGTAGAGCAGATGACCCTCTCGCTGGCCGTGCAGGAACAGGTCTCGGGTAAGCGCCACGTCGGCCTGGCAATAGGCGGTGAGTTCTTCCATGCGCCCGGAGTTCCACCAATCCACCGCCTGCAAGCCGTCCGCCGTCTTGGCCGCGTTCAGGGTGGCCCCGGCCAGGGCGTCCAGGCTCAGGCGATGGCCCAGGGCCTGCTGCACGTCCAGCATGAGGTCCAGGTTGGGCAACCCGCGCAGGTCGTCCGCGGTGTAGGCGCTCAGAACCTGATAATCAAAGCGCATGTGATTAAAACCGATGACCAACTCCAGCTCACCCAGGCGACTTATTAGCTCGGGCACCTGTTTTTCACCGTAGGTAACGAACTCGTCCCTGCCCGAGTCGTAGAGCACGGCCACGCTCACCCGCATGAGATGAATGTTGCCCCAGCCGCCCACTTGGTTGGCCAGCTTCTGGGTCTCCAAATCGAACACCCCGTAGACCAGGGGGCGGTCCAGGGAGCGGGCCGGGGACGGGGCGATGACCTCGGGCGGAGGGGCCGCCTGCTCCACCACGCCCACCTCGATATTGCCCAATAGCAGGCGGGTGAGCATCAGGGCTCCCTGCTTGTCCAAAGGCTTGTTGCCCGAGCCGCACTTGGGCGAGAACACGCAGGCCGGGCAGCCCTCTTCGCAATCGCAGGAGGCCAAGAGCTCCTCCACCTTTTCAAGAAGCTCCTCGATGAGCCCGAAGCCCCGCTCGGCCAAGCCCACCCCCCCGGCCACCCCGTCGTAGATGAACACCCCGGCCTTGCCGGTCTGGGGGTGCAGGGGGATGGAGATACCCCCGATATCCCCCCGGTCGCACAGGGCGAACAGGGGGAACATGGCGATGGCCGCGTGCTCCAGGGCGTGGATGGAGCCCATGAAGTGGCGGCCCGCCTGCTCCAGGGCCTGGCGCAGCATGTCCTCTATGTCCATCCACATGCCCACGGTCTCAAAGGTCAGAGGGGGCAGTTCCAGGGGATAGACCCCCATGAGGTCGCCGCCGGAAAGCCTGCGCCGCTCGTAGCCGGTCACCGTCTCGGTCACCTTGAGCCGCCCCTTGCGCACCAGGAAGTTGGCCACCGGGCGGCGGCCGGTTTCCTGAAGGATCTCAGTCTCCTTATCGCTGCGGGCGTGGGTGTAGTAGTCGGCCCGCAAGGGGGCCACCCGCACCTTGCGGTGCTCCAGATCCAGCTCCTTGACCAGGTAGGTGCGCCCCCGATGCAAATAGACCGCGCCGGGATGCCCCTCCTTGAACACCCTGACCCCGTCGAAGGATCCCACCACGGCGCCCTTTTGGTCCACGATGGCCAGGGACTCCCCGGCCCCTCGCAGATCCACCAGACGCTGGGGACGCTTGCGGGAGGTGAAGTAGCGCCGTCCCTCGGCATCCAGCAGGAGCTGACCGTCTTCCATGGCCAGGCGCACCGCCTCGGGGTGGCCCGCCGGAGGCAGGAACTCGTCGTCAAGAGCCAGGGGCTCCTCGGCCGCCGCGCAGATGAGGTGCTTGGCCACGATCTGGGGGTTGGCCGCGTCCAAAACTGCCGCCTCCACCGGCCGGGCGAAGAACTCCGCCGGATGTGCCAGCAGCCACTGATCCAGGGCGTCGGGCGCGCCCACCATCACCACCGCGCTGTCGCGCCCTGCCCGGCCCACCCGGCCGCCCCGCTGCCAAGTGTTTATCTGGCTGCCGGGGTAGCCCACCAGGATGCACACATCCAGGCCGCCGATGTCGATGCCCATCTCCAGGGCGCTGGTGCTTATCACCCCGGCCAAGCGCCCGGCGGACAGGTCGGCTTCGATGCGCCGCCTCTCCTCTGGCAAGAACCCGGCCCTATAGCCGGCCACCATGTCCTTTAGCTCGGGGTGGGCCCTGGTAACCCAGGTGTGGATAAGCTCGGTGTGGATGCGGCTCTTGGTGAAGCAGATGGTGGACAGCCCCTGCTTGACCGCACCGGCCAGGAGATAGCTGGCCGTGGTGGAGGCCGCCCCGGCGGGGTTGATGAGCACGAAGGAGCGCCCCGCCGCCGGCGCGCCGCAAAAATCTATGATCTGCTCCGGGGCGAAGGGCCGCCCGGTGAGGGCCTGGGCGTGTTCGCCGGGGTTGGCGATGGTGGCCGAGCAGAGCACGAAGCCGGGCCGGCTGCCCCGGGCGGCGGCCAGGCGCAGCAGACGCCTGAGCACCGAGGCCACGTGGCTGCCGAACACTCCCCGGTAGGCATGCACCTCGTCGATGACGATATACTTCAGCCTGCTCAGAAAATTGTCCCAGGCCGAGGGAAAGGCGCAGATGGCCGCATGCACCATGTCCGGGTTGGAGATGATCACCGGTGGCGGCTTTTGCCTGAGCTTGCGGCGGCGTCCGTCCGGGGTGTCGCCGTCGTAGATGTCGGCCACCGGCCCCAGGCCCGCGTGCAGGGCCAACTGGTTGATGGCGGTCATCTGGTCCTGCTCCAAGGCCTTCAGGGGGAACAGGAACAGGGCCGTGGCTTGGGGGTCGGCCAGGATGCGCTCCAGCACCGGCAGGGAATAGACCAGGGTCTTGCCCGAGGCGGTGGGGGTGGCGGTCACCACGTCACGCCCGGCCCTCACCAGATTCAGGGCCGCCACCTGGTGGGAGTAAAGCCGCCGCACCCCCTGTGCGGCCAGGGCCCGCGCCAGGCCCGGGGGCAGAGGCGAGTCGGGCACGGCGTAGGCCGGTTCCCGGGCGGGTATATCCTGGACGTGCACCACCTCGGCGGACCCGCGCAACTGGCGCTGGAGGGAGGACACGAAGCATGAAAGCTTGCCGCTCATGGCCGATGTGTACCACGGGGCGCAACGTACGTCTAGCGCCATGCGCAAACCGCCCTTTTCAGGAGCCCGCCACCTTGACATGCAGACGCCAGTTTGTTATCAAGAATAGTTAGGTTACTTATAGCGCGGCAAGGCAAAAACCATGGCTGCAAACCCCATTTCAGGGGCTCCCGACCCGGGGGAAGACCACGGGCCAGCCTCCACACCTAATCAGGTGCTTGGGGGTTTTTTTTGGGCTCATGCCAAGAACAAACGCCGCGAAAAGGAGGGTCTGTGAGTCTCAAGCGACGCCACATGCTGGGTCTCCACGGGGTGAGCGCCGAGGAGATCACCACCGTTTTGGACACCGCCGAGTCGCTTAAGGAAATCAGCGCCCGGCCCATCAAAAAGGTCCCCACCCTGCGGGGAAAAACCATAGTCCATTTTTTCTACGAGGCTTCCACCCGCACCCGCACCTCCTTTGAGATCGCGGCCAAGCGCCTGAGCGCCGACACGGTGAGCCTGTCGGCCTCCACCAGCAGCATCACCAAGGGCGAAACCCTCATCGACACCGCCAAGAACCTCTTGGCCATGAGCCCGGACCTCATCGTGATGCGCCACTCCCAGAGCGGCGCGCCCCACCTACTGGCCCGGCACATCCCCTGCTCCATCATCAACGCCGGCGACGGGGCCCACGAGCACCCCAGCCAGGGTTTGCTGGACCTCATGACCATCCGCCGGGCCAAGGGCCGGCTGGACGGGCTAAAGGTCTCCATAATCGGCGATATCTCCCACTCCCGGGTGGCCCGTTCGGACATCATCGGGCTCAACACCATGGGCAGCCAGGTCACGGTCTACGGGCCGCGCACCCTGATGCCCCCGGCGGTGGAGAGCTTGGGAGTGTCCGTGGCCGGGTCCATGGAAGAAGCGGTCAACGAGGCGGACGTTATCATCATGCTGCGGGTGCAGCAGGAGCGCCTAACCGACGTGCTCTTCCCCACCCTGCGGGAATACGCCCAGCGCTTCGGCCTGGGGAGCAAACACCTGAAAGCGGCCAAGCCCGACGTGGTGATAATGCACCCCGGTCCCATCAACCGGGGCGTGGAACTCTCCCCGGAGGTGGCCGACGGGCCCCAATCGCTGATCCTGGACCAGGTGGCCAACGGAGTCGCGGTGCGCATGGCCTTGCTTTACCTCTTGCTCGGACCGGAGGCCTCATGAGCCAGCCCAGGCCCATATTGCTCAAAGGCGGCCGCCTGCTATGCCCGGCCAGCGGCATCGATGAAACCGGCGATTTGCTCCTGGACCAGGGGCGCATCGCCGCCATGGGCGGTGAGTTGGACGCCCCCGCCGATGCCGAGATAATCGACTGCGCCGGAAAGTGGGTGGCCCCTGGGCTCATCGACATGCACGTGCATCTTCGGGAGCCGGGCCACGAGTACAAGGAAGACATCGCCAGCGGCACGGCGGCGGCGGCGGCCGGCGGCTTCACCGCCGTGTGCTCTATGCCCAACACCGACCCGGTGAACGACAGCGCGGCGGTGACCGAGATGATCCTGGAGCGGGCGCGGGCCGTGGGCTCCTGCCGGGTCTACCCCGTGGGGGCCATAACTCCGGGCCTCAAGGGCCAGGGCCTCAGCCAGATGGCCGAGCTCAAGGATGCCGGCTGCGTGGCGGTGAGCGACGACGGCCACCCGGTGAGCGACAGCCGTTTGCTGCGCCGGGCCATGGAATACGCCTCGGGCTTCGGCCTGCCGGTGATCTGCCACAGCGAGGAGCTTTCGCTCTCCGCCGGGGGAGCCATGCACGAGGGCCCCGTGGCCACCGCCCTGGGCCTGCCGGGCATACCCGCCGAGGCCGAGGTGGCCGCCGTGGAGCGCGACCTCACTCTGGCCGGGCTAACCGGGGCCCGGGTTCACATCGCCCACATTTCCTGCGCGGGCAGCGTGGCCGCCCTGGCCCGGGCCCGGGAAGCGGGCTGGGCGGTGAGCGGCGAGACCGCGCCCCACTATCTGGCTCTGTGCGACCAGGACGTGGGCGAATATGACACCCACCGCAAGATGAACCCGCCGTTGCGCTCACAGGCCGACCGCCAGGCGGTGCGCCAAGGCCTGGCCGCGGGAATCATCCAGGCGGTGGCCACCGACCACGCCCCCCACTCGGTGCTGGAAAAGGAGCTGGAGTTCGGCTTCGCCGCTTTCGGAGTCACTGGTATGGAAACCGCCTTGGGGGTTATGCTGGAGTTAGTGGAAGAGCATCTGTTGACGCCGCTGGAAATGATCGAACGCCTTAGCGCGGCCCCGGCCCGTTTGCTGGGCCTGCCCGGCGGCAGTTTGACGGCAGGAGGCCCGGCCGACGTGGTGGTCATGGATCCCAAGGCCGCCTGGACCGTGGACCCGGCCAAGATGCGCTCCAAGTCGGCCAACACCGCCTTTGCCGGGCGCAAACTGCCAGGCCGGGCTATGCTCACCGTTTGCGGCGGTAAGGTCACTTTCCGCCTGGAGGACTAGCCCAGATATTTCATGAGGGCCGGGTGGCAATGAACGACGAACAAATATCTGTGGGGTTCTAATGAAAATAGCATCAGCCATATCGGGATGCGGTTTGAAGCCGGTTCCGGCACAGCCAGCCGACGGCAGGCAAGGCGTCTGGCAAACGGGGGCCGTAGGCGTAGCCAGAGCTACGTCGAGGCCAGAGCGCGGCCAGCAACGCAGTATGCCGGTGGCTGGCGCGGCCGGACGCACGGCCTTTATGAAATGTCTGGGATAAGCATGGGACGATTTCGCTCTCTGGTCAGCCCCGAGGCGGTGGCCCTTCTCAGCGTCATCTGCATCGTGGCCCTTTTCCTGGGAGCCCACTATCAGCGGGAAATGGACCGCAAGGACCAACAGGCCCTCAAGGTGGCCCAGAAGGTCTATCAGATTCTGACCCCCGCTCCCGCCCCCGGCCAAACCACGGATCAAAAACCCGGGGCGGCCTCCCCCAAAGCCTTGCGTGAAAAGCTAGCCCAAGCCCTGAAGGACCCGGCTCCCGTCAAGGTCGAAGTGCTTGACGACCCCCCCGGGGCCTGGCAGGTGCTGGTGTGGCATCCCCAGGGGGTGGAGCGCTACGTGGTCACGCCCCAGGGAGTCACCCAAGGGGTGCGCTGATCCCATGCCTCGGCGTCAATCCCAAAAAGAAGACAGCTTGGTGCGCATGCTGCGCTACGTGCTGGGCGTGGCCCCGGCAGAGTTTGGCCTGTTTCCCGGCGAGGGCGGCTGGCTGCCCATCAAGGAGCTTTTGGCCGCCCTGCACCAGGAGGAGGGCTGGCGGCATATTCGCCAGGGCATGCTGGCCGACGCGGCCACCCGCCTGGCCCCGGAGCTGGTGGAGATTGACGACAATCGCATTCGGGTGAGCCAGCGCACCTACGAGCTGCCCGACTACGGCGCTTCGCCGCCGGCCCATCTTTACCTGGGGGCCCGGCGCAAGGCCTGGCCGGTGCTCAAGCTCCACGGCCTGGAGGAGCCCCACGACGGACGCCCCTGGATTTTGGCAACGGACAAGGAGGCGGCCCTCAAGCTGGGGCAGCGCCGCGACTCCGAGCCGGTGCTGATCACGGTGCAGGCCCACCAGGCCCAGGACCAGGGGGCGGTGTTCCCCGCCTGGGGGGACTATTTCCTGTGCGCCTGGGCCCCGGCCTC
>Ga0180009_10002836_pt1 | contig 20147 bp, 14 predicted proteins | sample OS_PC_MetaG_FD_123537 | JGI IMG/M metagenome (GOLD analysis project Ga0180009, IMG submission 123537) | Groundwater microbial communities from the Aspo Hard Rock Laboratory (HRL) deep subsurface site, Sweden - OS_PC_MetaG | ecosystem: Environmental > Aquatic > Deep subsurface > Groundwater...
AAAATCCCCCGAAAGATAATGACTGAAATTGATAAGGGAGCAATTGATTATAAAACTGAGTTAATGAGAAAGAGCATTCATCTCTGCTCGCTCTCCTTTCCAATTATATATTATTTTGTTACAAGGGATTTTGCGCTAACCGTGCTTATCCCTTTTACAATTTTTTCTTTAGTGGTTGATTTAGCCCGCTATCTCGTTCCGCCTTTTTCAAAAGTATTTTACGCCGCTTTCGGATTTATGCTTCGCCCGCACGAAATTGATAATAAAAAGAAAAATTTAAGCGGGGCAACTTACGTTCTAATTGCTGTTACGGTGGTGATTTTTTTCTTCCCCAAATTATTCGTAATTCCTGCGCTTGCAGTATTAATTATCGGCGATATTTTCGCGGCGCTTATCGGAAGAAAATTCGGCACGCACAAATTTTTATTCAAAAGTCTTGAAGGCACAACGGCATTTTTTGTAACAGGATCTTTAGTAATATTTTTTTCGCCTAAAATTGACGGCGGATTAACCGAGTATTTAATAGGCTTTGCCGCTGTCGGCATCGGGGCAATTGCGGAAAACATTTCATACGGCTGGGCTGATGATAATCTTACAATTCCAATTTCTATTTGTCTTGCAATGATGCTGCTTTACGCTATCTTCTTTCCGGATTTGAGTTTAATTCTTCCAAATGTTCCTTACTGATTAAAGGAACCATGTTTTTTTTACCTTGTATAAAGTTCATTCTTTAACATAACGACCAAAAAATGAAAAAATTTGCTTACAGCCATCTATTAAATTCAGCAGTTCTTTTTCTTTTAATTCTATCAGCCTCTGCATGCAATACACAAAAGCCTGCCACAGGTAACGAAGACGAGATTTTTGTAATTGCCGATACCGCAGATTACTATGAAATGGAAGGCACTCTACTGCAGGTTTTTGGAAAAGTTATTTACACTCCTCAACCGGAAAATCTTTTTGAGTTAAAGCGAAAACGATTCGATGACCTGGAGAGCATAAAGAAAAGGAAGAACATTATTATTCTCTCAACGCTTGAATCTAACTCTGAACTTGGAGAATATGTAAAGAATAGACTTGATTCCACAGTAAACAGTATGGTTGAAAAGAATGAAGAATTTGTTTTCAATAAATATGATCTTTGGGCGAGGAATCAGCTTGTTATGACTTTAGTTTCGCCTGACTTGAAGCAATTAAACATGAACATCCTTAGAGAACACGATAGACTGCTCGGTTATTTTCAAAAAATTTCGAATAAGCGATTATTTAAAAGCCTCTACAACGATAAATACGAAAAGAAAGAAATTGAAGCCAAACTATTAAAGAACTACGGCTGGATGATATACGTACAGGCTGATTTTCAATTGGCAAAAGATGTTCCCGAAGATAATTTCGTTTGGCTGCGAAGAGCAATTAATACAGACATGGAAAGATGGATTTTTATTCACTGGATTGATAACGCCACTCCTGTTTACCTGAACAGCGATTCAATTGCATCTGTTAGAAATAGACAGACCGAGAAATTCTACAGAACTTCCGATGAAAAAGCTTATGTCGAAATTGCAGACAGCTATCGAAGTACAACCGAAGTAAATTTTAACGGTAAATACGCCTTAATGACTCAAGGTTTGTGGAGATTCAACGATAAAAGCGGCGGCGGTCCATTCGTTAGCTATACATTTTATGACGAAGCAACTAAAAGAATTTACTTTATAGACGGCTCAATCTACGCTCCAAAATATTACAAGAAGAAAATTATTCAGCAGGTTGACGTTATACTTCAATCTTTTATGACCGAAGCGCAGGTGAACCCGGAGAAACGAGAAGACCTACTCGATCTGATTGACTAAGAAATAATGCATACTCTGGCTGACTGTTCCACGTATTGGGAATTTTAAGTGCTTATTTACTCACCTTACGCAAAAGTTTGAAATTATATTGTAGATCGAAGCGAAACTTCGATAAAATGCTTGTTTTTTACGATCCCGATAAATTTCGGGATCGCGCTGCAAGTTCTGGGTAAGGTGAGTTATTTATAAATTTGATCTGATTTAGAAAAAAAAATGACCGCTATTCTCTCCACAATCCCATTCTTAGAACATCATGATATTCGCCGTCAATTAAAGATTCGTTACGAAGAATTCCTTCAACTTTAAATCCCAATTCTTCATTAAGTTTTATGTTTCTGAGATTTGTATCGATAGTGTTTAGATAAATCTTTTTAAGATGTAAACCGGTATGACCGTATTTAATCCAAAGTTGAGTCGCCTCCTTGCCCAAACCTTTACCCCTCATTTCCGGAACGCCAATTAGTTTACGCAATTCTGCTTTGTGCTGAACATAATCACAGTATAGAAAAGCCATCAATCCGATTGGCGTACCTTCGTGAGTAGTGATAATGCCAATCTCATTGTGTTTACTGTCAAGAAGCTCGTCAATATTGATTGATTTTGTAGTAGCAAGCGATAGAAGGAAATATTGCCCATAATCATCTTTAAGCCACTCAGCAAGCAAATCATAGTCCGAGAATTTTACGAATCTCCTGATTTTTACATTTCTGCTTTCAATTGGTAAAGCGTCATATTTAATCGCCTCAAATTTCGGTTTCTCTGAGAGAGACGAATCCCCTGAAGTACCGTTTTTGAATTCAATTGCGTATTCGAGAAGGGAATTAACAAAACTTAAATAGTGCTCATATTTGAAACCGTAAGAAGAAGCTTCTTTGAAAAAATTTCTGCTTAACGCTTCAATCGTCTCTTTCGAAATTCTCTTTGACATATTAGCTCCAGCCAAGTCGTACGTTTAATGTTGATTAAAATAGTGAAAATTGTTTTAACGTTGCTTAACCTTTGAATAAAATTCCGATAGCGCCGGTGGAATTGAATTACCCGGAAATTCCCTCAGAATTTTTTCTACATAAAGTTTTGTTCTTTCTGTTTGGTTGAACTCTAATTCATAAAGAGCGCGTCTGCTAAGCATACCAACAGTAAGCCTTTCAATGAACAAAGAATATTTCGTCTTCGTTTCAGGTAGACGAATCTTAAATTCAGGCAGAGGGCATTCGGAATATTCGCTAGCACTAACAACTTTGAACAGAAGATTGTGCGGCACGATTGAGTATCCTTCGGGCAGATTAAACCCGCCTTGTTTCATTTCGTTATCAGCAATCTCGGGACCCAAATAAAATGGATGAGATTGAATTTGATTTGCAGCAAGCCCCGTCATTATTCTCTGAAAATAATATTCCAGTCTTGATGAATTGAAATTTTCTCCCCGTTCAAAAGGTTTCAAATGTTCTTTGAATGAACTCACGTCATTTTCAATTCCCGTAAAAATATTTGGATAACAATTCTCTAACTGATCGTAATACCACGATCTTCTGAGTAATTCCTTATCAATAATAATCGATTCGCTTCTAAAATTTTCCACGTGTTGAAAATAGTATGAAGCTGAAATGAAATAATCCCATTGATAGCTGAAGATTAGAGCATTCTCCTCAACGCTTTCCAAAACAGCCTTTGTATAATCCTCATAGATATACGTTCCGCTTTGATCAACCTCAGAATAATTCAAAATGAAATGCGCTGAAAGAAGTAGACCAGTGAATAAAGCTACAACATAAGAAGGAAGATTTTTTTTATTGAGATATTGAAGAATAAAAATAATTCCTGCTAGAACGAAGAAGCCGATAGAAACATAAGCTAACAGAAAGTAGGAATCGATATCGTTAATATCATAATTACTAACGTATAGAATTGTGAAAAGGAAATTTATTGTCGTAAACCAAAAAAGAGTCCGCGATGATTTTAAAAAGAAAAACATTCCACTTACGGCAACCAAGAGGATTGCATAATTATATTCAGAGGACAGATTGGAGAAGAAATACATCAATTGTTTCTTGGCAGCAGCAATTGATGAAAAAAGCCAAACTTGATATTGCTTTCCGGAAATGTGTCGAAGCAAATTTTCAAAGTTTTCCGGATTGCCCCAGTTTAGGATCGGATCGTAGGAAGCTCGAATAACCAAAATTGAATAGCTTAAAATAATTACAACTAGCGAAATCAAAGCAACGCGCAAACCAAAGAGAATGGAGGATTTATCCAGCCTCCTCTTATAGAAGAAAATAAAAATTATTCCGGGAACCGCTAACAATGTTGTCATGTGGTTAGAGAAGCCAAGTCCAACAAACAAAGCGAGCAAATACCACAGGTTATTCTTTTCCTCTTTTTCAGTGTGAATGAGAACGGCTAAATAAATAATTACACTTAATAAAAACAGATGGAGTGAATAGACCTCAACCGAAGCGCTTTGAAACCAAAACGTTTTTGAGAAGGCAATGAATACTGCAGTTGAGATAGAAAGGAATATTTTTAGATTTTCATCAATCCTAAGATTAACCGTAATCGCTGTTTTTTTTTTCTTCCGCGTTTGCGGAATTTCCTTTACAGAAGTAATATCGCTTAAATACAGATATGCGGTTTTGCTTAAAAATATTACCGATGCAGACGTAAACAGGGCAGCAAACAAATTGGACATGAAGATCTTAGAAAATGGCAGCGGAAACTGCAAAAACAAATATCCGATCAGTGTGAATATTGGATATCCGGTTGGATGAGCTATTCCAAAGGTTGCCTGCACCGCTGCCAATTCGCCCGAATCAATTTGTATAACGGAGGGAGCAATAGTAAATAAATAGCAAATAAAAACAAGCAATGCGCTTAAATAAGGGTAATATTTTTTCATACTGAATTTATCTCTTTGATTCCGGATTGTAATATATTTTTAATTTTCAACTCAAACTCGGTTTTATGTTTAAAACCGGACAGAACGGCGAACTTGTTCAGCGCAGTTTCATCAATGGGAATGCGGTAATTATTTTGACCAAGGAAATTCTGCAAATTTAACACTGTCTTTTTTAGCTCAAAATAGTTGTTGAGAATTTTTTCGGAATTTATTAGCTCTCCACATAACAAGGAGATACTTTCTTTCCTGCTAAATATCTGATCATATATTCCATTTTCGAAAATCTTCCTCTGAATAATAAAGTCATGCGTAAAAATACCGCCGGGAGTAGTTTTTAAATCATTTCGTTGTATAGAATTATTCACGCTTAACTGCGTAACTTTTCTGTGCATTGAGTTTATTTCACTTTTAATCTCATCGATATTTTTGGAATTAATCACATCGATAATACAGGCTGCAATGCTTTTAAATAATTTTTTATTTCCATGAATAAATCGAATTTTCAGTAAGGATTGAAGCTCCCAAATTCTAGCTCTTTCTTGAAGGTATTTTTGGTAATTACTCTTATCCCAAATAAGCTGCGAACTTTTTCCTTCCGGTCGCAATTTCAAATCAATTTCTTTGCCCGGTAATTTTTTTCTAAGGATTTCTATTAACTTAACAAAATCTTTTTCCGCTTGGCTAACTAACTCGGGATTATCAACGATAATAATCAGGTCAATATCGGAAGTATAATTAAGCTCATAATTACCAAAACTTCCGAGACCGGCAATAAAGTAACCATAGGGAATATTCATCTTTTGGGATTCTTCGGCGATTGTATGTTCGACGAAAGATGATAGATGATAGCCGAATTCTTCAGCCGTAATTAATCCTAATGTAATTTGAACTGTAAGGGTGAAAAGGAACTGCTCAAAATTTAGCTCTGCATAAAGCGCGGGAATATTTTTAGTGAAAACTTTTCTTGTTACGAAAAGATCAAGAGCAGATTTATTCATCGTGATAATCTCTGTGAATCGCTCAGATTTTTCACACAGATTGAGGAAGGATTTTAAAAAATTTATGTCCGAAAACTCAGAATAAAGTTGAGAAGGGAAGGTTAAATCTCTAACAATCTTCACAAAATTGTTCAACGTATCGTCAGGAAATTTTGAGAGTTTTAAGAACTGGTTCAAAGCCGGCTTAAATTCACCGAATAAATTAATTGTGCGCGTATCGAATTGTTTTTGCTCCAATAAACCCATGCCGGTTTCAAGGTAACTTAAATTCTTTTCTGCTTCACGCTGATGTATAAATTCAACTTGCCCGCTTATAATTTTGGTTTTGCTGCTTTCTCCGGTAACGCTCAAAAATATTTTGCGTACTTTTTTTTTGAAATCTTCTACTTTTTCCGCAAACAAATTTGTAGAAGTAAATCCAAGAAAATGGGAAAGTTTTGCCAATTGGCTTTTTTCATCCGGTAGACTGTGAGTTTGAATATTATTCATCAACTGCAAATAATGTTCGACCTTTCTATAAAAAATGTACGCTTCCGTTAATATTCGGGATTCGGATGGCGAAATTATTTCTGCTTCATTGAGTACCGTAATTCCCTCAAGAGTATTTCCGGTTTTAATAGTTGGATTTCTTTTTCCATAAAGCAATTGAAGAGCTTGAACGGAAAATTCAATGTCTCTAATTCCGCCGGCAAAAGTTTTAACATTATCCTTTGCCGGTTCGTGGGATTCAATATTGCTTTTCATTCTTCGGATTAAAGCCAAAGGAGATTCCTTAAAACTACTTCGATAAATGTATGAATCTGCAAATTGAGAAAAACTGTTAAACAAATCTCTACTGCCCGAAATAAAATCCATTTTGATCAGCATCTGCCTTTCCCAATCTTCGCCCCGCACTTCATAATATTTTATTGTATCTGTTAGGGTCCTGCACAGCGGCGAAGTTCTGCCATCGGGACGCAATCTAAAATCAATTCTGTAAACATGTCCCTTATCGGTAATATCAGAAGCGGATTTTGTAAATAATTGAATAACCTCACTTAGAATCTGATAATACTCCACATTTCCGGCGGTTCTTAGTTTTGAATTTTTATCGAAGATAACCATCAAATCAATATCGGAAGAATAGTTTAATTCATTTCCTCCAAGTTTGCCGAGAGCAACCAGACAATAGCGGTATTTTATTTTTTTGAGTGAATAATTATTTAGAATATTTTCGTAGCAGGCGTTAAATAAATTCTCATTAATCACTTGTGCTAGAACAGTGAGATACTTCAAAGTATTATGAAACGCTGAAATTTTCAATATATCCATGCATCCGATCTTTAATATATTTCTGCGCTTAACCATGCGGATGTAATTCAGTTTGCTTTCGAATTTTTCATATCGCTTAAGACCGTTTTTAATCTCTAATTCCAGAGCCTCCTTATTAATTGCCGTTTCCAAATACTCATTGTTAAAGAGCCTGTAAAGGTTTTCCGGATTACGCACAACGATATCTGTTAGATAATTACTATTGGATGCAATTGCCGTAATAATTTCGATGTGATGAGGATAATTAATACTCTCTCTCAAAAAAAAAGAAGTATCGAATATTGATTGAATTATGCGGAATAGATTTGCAAGCGACGAGGAATTAAAAAAATGCCTGCTAAATTCTCCTTCGAATAAACGGATAATCGATTCAACTTCATGCGGATTGAGAAACCCTTTACCGCAACCTACGATAAAATCGTAGAACTCTTTATCGCAATGTCGTATTCGTTTATCCAAATTCTTCGATTATTTTTGCTTCATAATTTAGTCATTTCCGAACTTCTATATATTCGATTTCAAGGGGATTTTTTTAGGAATATTTTTACAATCAATTTATTATTAGATTACCAGCCATTATTGTAAAAAGCTTGAAAATATTGGTTATTTTGCATTTGCGAAGCCCATTATTTAAATTTCGCTTTCTGATAAATTAGGAGATTTTTATGCTCACCGGAATATTTAAGAAGTTGTTTGGCGATAGAAATGAGCGTGCGATGAAGGATTTGTGGCCAATTGTGGATTGGGTTAATGCAGAATACGAAAAATTGAAAGATCTTACCGATGATGAGCTTAAAGGGAAAACTCAAGAGTTTAAAAATATTATTCAATCCGGAACGGAAGACATTAGGAATCAGATTGCTGAATTGAAAAGCAAATTACGAAAAGACGAATTAGACGAAGACAGGCATAAAATCTATGATGATCTTGAAAAGCTGGAAACTGAACTTGATGAAAAGTACGAAGAAGTATTGGATGAGCTTTTACCGCAGGCTTTTGCCGTAGTAAAAGATACCTGCCGGAGATTAGTCGGCAAATCGTGGGATGCGGCTGGAAATAAAATCAATTGGGATATGATTCCATACGACGTTCAGCTTATCGGCGGCGCCGTTTTGCATTACGGTAAAATTGCAGAAATGGCTACCGGCGAGGGTAAAACTCTTGTTGCTACAATGCCCGTTTATTTGAATGCACTAACCGGAAGAGGAGTTCATCTCGTAACTGTAAACGATTATCTGGCAAAACGAGACAGCCAATGGATGGGCGAAATCTATAAATTCCACGGACTAACGTTCGGATGTATTCTAAATACTATGGATCCTCAGGAACGTCAGGAGGTTTACAACTGCGACGTTACTTATGGTACGAATAATGAATTTGGCTTCGATTACCTCCGCGATAATATGGCGATTTCCAAAGAGAATTGCGTTCAACGAATGCACAATTACGTAATTGTGGATGAGGTTGACTCCGTATTAATTGATGAAGCGCGAACGCCGCTAATTATTTCCGGTCCCGTTGGTTCCACCGAACATAAGTTTTATGAGATGAAACCGAAAATTGAGAGGCTGTTTAAAAAGCAGGCAAATCTTGTTGCGCAGCTTGTTACAGAAGCCGAAACGCTTCTTCAATTGCAGGACAAAATAGATAGAGACAAAGCCGGCGTTGCTTTACTGCGCGCTTATAGAGGATTTCCTAAAAACCGTAAATTAATGAAACTGCTTGGCGAGCCGGAATATAAAAAATTACTGCAGTCCACCGAATTGGAATACTTACGCGAAAATGCCAAGCACATGCCCGAAATTGATGCGGAATTATTTTTTGCGCTTGAAGAGAGACAGCATCAAATCGATTTAACAGAAAAAGGCAGGGAAGAACTCGCTGCTGGCTCAGTTGAAGGAAAAGAATATTTCGTTTTGCCGGATTTAGGTCTCGAGATAAGTAAAATTGAAAACGACCCGGAAATCTCGCCGGAAAAAAGATTAAAAATCAAAGATGAATTATATCATCTTTATTCCGAACGCAGCGATAGAATTCATACGATCAATCAGTTGGTAAGGGCATACAGTTTATTCGCAAAGGATGATGAATACGTAATTACCGAAGACGGCAAAATTGCTATCGTTGATGAATTCACAGGTAGAATTCTTCCAGGAAGAAGATATTCTGACGGGCTTCATCAAGCAATTGAAGCAAAGGAAAACGTAAAAGTTGAAAGAGACACACAAACATTAGCTACAATTACACTTCAAAATTACTTCCGGTTGTACAAAAAAATTGCGGGCATGACGGGTACTGCGGAAACGGAAGAAGGCGAGTTTCACCAAATTTACAAATTGGAAGTAGTCGTAATTCCAACAAATAGACCAATTACCAGAGATGACGATGAAGATGCCATTTACAGATCGAAGCGCGAAAAGTACAATGCGGTAATAGAAAAAATAAGAGAACTAATAAACGAAAAAAGACCAGTTCTAGTTGGTACGGCAAGCGTTGATGTTTCTGAAACTATAAGCAGAATGCTTAAAAGACAGGGCATTCCCCACAATGTTTTGAATGCCAAGCAGCATCAGCGGGAGGCAGAAATCGTTGCATTTGCGGGTCAGCCCGGCGCAGTTACAATTGCAACGAACATGGCGGGACGCGGAACGGACATCAAATTGGGAGCCGGAGTTGTTGACAAGGGCGGTCTTTATATTTTAGGAACCGAGCGGCACGAAGCAAGGCGAATTGATAGGCAGTTACGCGGTCGTTCCGGTCGACAGGGCGATCCTGGAACAACAAAATTTTATATTTCTCTCGAAGATGATCTGATGAGAATATTCGGCGGCGACAGGGTCACGTCGATTATGAGCAAAATGGGATTTGAAGAAGGTGAAGCAATTCAGCATTCAATGATTACCAAATCCGTTGAACGCGCTCAGAAAAAAGTAGAAGAAAATAACTTTGCTATTAGAAAGCGTTTGCTGGAATACGATAATGTAATGAATCAACAGCGTGAAGTAATTTACGTTAGAAGAAAACAGGCGTTAGAAGGCGAAAGACTTCGTGAAGAAGTGTTTGAATTTCTTGACGAATACGTTGATACGATTTTAGAAAAATACTATGAAGATGCTTTGACAGATCAGATTCACGACGAGTTACTCCAACATTTATTGATTGATATTAAATTTGATCACGACAATTGGGAATCACTCGGAAGGGCAGGCGTTAAAGAAATTATAATGAATGCTGCTGCGGATTTTTATAAACGCAAGGAGGAAATGATTACGACCGAAGTAATGGCGCGTCTTGAAAGATACGCGGTTCTTAGCGTCATCGATGAAAAGTGGAAAGAACACCTTAGAGAAATGGATGATTTAAAGGAAGGAATTCATCTTAGAGCTTACGGGCAGAAGGATCCGCTTCTTGAATATAAAGGTGAAGCATACGGTCTATTTATTTCTCTACTCGATCAAATAAGAAACGACGTTGTAACCTTCTGTTTTAAATTTTTCCCTCAAACGATGGACGAAATGCAGGCAAGAAGAGCATCGTCGCAGCGCATGACAGCCATAAAAGATAACGTTACAAATTTGGGACTTCAGCCTCTCGAAGATCAAGGGGCAAGCAGGGGAAAACAACAGCCCGTAAAAGTTGAAGCGAAGATCGGGAGAAATGATCCGTGTCCATGCGGGAGCGGAAAAAAATATAAACAGTGTCACGGCAAAATCTAAAGCGGGGACATCATGAAAAAAATTGAAGCGATCATTAGACCTTTCAAGTTAGATGAAGTAAAGGAAGCTCTGCTTGAGTTAGGCATAAGAGGAATGACTATTACTGAAGTTCGTGGATACGGACGGCAAAAAGGTCATAAAGAAACTTACAGAGGAAGCGAATATCAAATTGAATTCGTTCCAAAATTAAAAATAGAAATTATTGTTGCCGATAAACTTTCCGAGAAAGTTGTTGAAGCGATTTTAGAAAATGCCAAGACCGGACAAGTAGGCGATGGCAAAATATTTATTTCCGACGTTCAAGACGCAATACGAATTAGAACTCACGAATCCGGTTCAGACGCATTATAATTTCCAAAAGGAAAAATTGATGAGACTTTCAAAAAAATATTTTCTTTTGCTTTTACTTATGGCGCTTTTATCCGGCTGCAGCGTCTGGGAAAACTTTACGACGTATTTCAACCGGTATTATAACGCTTCTCTTGAATTCGAGGAAGCCGAACTTGCAATTGCATCCGATCTAAATCAAAAACTATTTGATTTTAAAGAAGTTGTTCCCAATACTAAAGCACGTCAGCAATTAGATAAGGTAATTGAAAAGTGTTCCAATATTCTTCAATTCAGTAAAGAATCCGATTTTATTGATGATGCATTATTTATGATAGGAAGAGCCTTCTACTTACAAGGAAATTATACAAAAGCTCTGCGGAAATTTAGAGAGTTAGAGCAGCTTAAGGATTCAGATTTACTGCTCGAAAATCAGTTGTGGATTGGAAAAACTGAACTTCAATTGAGAAATTTTGAAAGAGGAGTTCAAATTCTTGAAGCGGTACGAAAAAAAGCAATATCGGAAGAAGAAATTGAAATAGCTGTTCAGTCTTATCTTGCTCATATCCGGTTTACTCTTTATAGAGAAAACTACACACAATCAATTCTACTAGTTAACGAACTTTTGAATATTTCCGAATCCGATGAGTTGAATGCTGAGATCAGTTATGAGCTTGGCAATCTTTATTACCTGAACGAAAATCTTGCTGCAGCGGCAGATGCATATTTGAATGTGCAAAATTATTCTCCTGACTTTGATGTGGATTTTAACAGCCGATTGGAATTCGCAAAAGTAAAACGCGAACTTGGCGCAAATGATGAAAGTCTTGAAATTCTTGAATATTTGAGGAAGCAGGAAAAGTATAAAGACCGTTGGGATGATCTGGAACTTGAAATTGGGAATATTCATTACGCAAATCTGGAAATTGAAGAAGCCCTAAAGATGTATACAATTGTTGATACGACTTACAAAAACACAAAAAGCGCTGGTATTGCTGCTTTTAGACGGGCTGAGATTTTTGAGAAAGACTTTTTTAATTATGATTCTGCAATATCTTTATACGATAGAATGGCAAAAACTTCCGCTCCGGTTGAGTACAAAAATGAAGCTAGAATGAAAACCGGAATTCTTAAAAAGCGTGATCAATTATTGGCAACGATGCGGAGGCTTAAAAGACAACTAGTTTATCTCGAAGATGCTGCGTTGTTCTCAAAAGATTCTGCAGAGTACTTTAATTATTATGCCCGAAAAGATTCTGCAACTGCTCTTGCAAAAGAAATGCAGACACTACAAGGCACAAGTTATAATCCAAAGGATTATGAATTTACGGAGAAAGCGGTATTTATTGCACAACCGGTTAAACCAAAAGTAAGCGCTGATTCTATGAAGACCGATATTGCCAAATCGGAATATGATTTAGGCAATCTGTTTTTCGGCGAGCTGGAAGTGCCGGATTCTGCTTTTTATTATTACGACGATATTTTAACAAATTTTCGAGACACTCCGCTGGAAGCAAAAGTTTTATATGCGATGGGAAGTTATTATTTAACAATCAATGAGAAGGAAATAGCTGACTCTTTATTTGAGGAAGTGTATAACAATCATAAGTACGATCAAATTGTTAACGCCGCTGCAGAAAAGCTAGGTAAAGAATCGGTTAATTTTTCCACAGATCCCGCTGAAAAATTATTTGTATCCGCCGAAGAGAAGTACTTAACCAAAAATTATAATGCTGCGATTAAAGAATTATATTCGATTAATAAGGAATTTCCTCAATCTAATTATTCGGCAAAATCCCTTTACACAATTGGTTGGATATTAGAAAATGATTTGTTCCTTCTCGATTCTGCCGCAGCAGTTTACGATACATTGGCGCTTAAGTATAAGAGAACAGATTATGCCACGGCAGTTCAAAATAAATTAACGTTTTACAAGACGCGTCAAAAAGCTGCGCAAGATTCAGTTGCCAGAATTGCTCAGGCGAAAATCGATAGTATAAGAACTGACAGCGTTAAAACCGCTCAGGCAAAGCTGCAATTAGAATTTGATGCTACAGATAAACAAGAAAATCAAGCGGATATTGTTGAAGAAAATCCGCCTTTTGTTCCCGAAAATGATGCGGTGCTTGATGAGCAGGCAAGAGAATTTTTTGAAGCGTTGAAGAGTGACAGCACCAAAACCAGGAATGATACTATTCCATCTGGAAAGAAATAATTATTCTGAAGAATAAAATTGAAACCAAAAGAATTACTCCGTCTGATTGAAGCGGGAGAGAATTCAAGAATAGAGTTTAAACAGCGCTTTTCAGATTTCCATAAAATTGCAAAAGAGATTATTGCGTTTGCCAATTCGCAGGGCGGATACGTAATTTTTGGAATTGATGACGACCGTTCAATTTATGGAGTGATGAGTGAGAAAAGCGAAGCTGAATTATTTGAGCAAACTGTTAGAGAATATTGTCAACCTGCCCCAAATTACAAGCTGCATTTCGTTGGATTATTTGATAAAGAAATTGTTGTCGCAGAAATATTAGAATCGAAAAACAAACCTCACAGAATTCAAGATTACAAATTAGAACTTGATCCGAACACAGCGGAAGTTTACATTCGGGTAAATGATAAAAGTATTCCCGCCGGTAAAGAGATGATTAAAATCCTTCAGGCAGAATCCAGTCGCTCAGAACTCAATAAATACAAAATCGGAAAAGATGAGAAATTGGTTTTTGATTTTCTCCAAGAAGTTGAATTTATCACTGCGAAAGATTTAATTGCCAGAGCAAATATATCAAGCCGTAGAGCCTCGAGAACTTTAATTAAACTTGTGCGTGCCGGCCTTTTGAATATTCATACAAAAGATAATGGGGAAAATTATTTCTCAAGTAGGAAGTAAAATCTCCTCATCCAACATCATAAATTTTTCTAAGCTCGAATACTGCAATTCCGTAGGCAACTGCTACATTTAATGACTGCTTAATTCCGAACTGAGGAATCTCAATTGAAAAATCACAAAGATCTATTAAATCTTTCGAGACGCCAGTAATTTCATTTCCGACAATCAAGCAAATGGGAAATTGAGATTTTTCAACTTGATAATGCGGGAAACTTTTATCGGTCAATTCAAGAGCGCAAATTTTATATCCTTCTAGTTTCAACCGATTAATTAGTTCTATTGGATTTTTCACGTATTCCCAACTCACACTTTCAGTAGATCCCAACGATGTTTTAAGTATTTCTTTTTTAGGCGGATGAGGAGTATATCCGCATAAAAAAAGTTTTTCAATCATTGCGCCATCGGAAGTTCTAAAAATCGAACCAACGTTGTAACTGCTGCGGATGCTGTCCAGTAAAACAACAACGGGTAATTTATTGACGTGCTGGAGATTATCGAGGGTGCTTCTATTTTCAGAAATTTCTTCGTGAGTAAGTTTGCGCATTATTTTCCTAGGTTTTGGATGTAAGTTTTAAGCCGATTATTCCAACAACAATTATGAATATGAAAGCGATTCTTAATAATTCTTTTGGCTCATTGAAAATTAATATTCCGTAAAGTGCAACACCAACAGCGCCGATGCCGGTCCAAACCGCATAAGCAGTGCCAATAGGAATGTTTTTAACTCCCATTGCGAGAAACACAAAGCTTAAAATCATTGTAATAATTGTAAATATGGAAGCTCGAACGTTTGTGAACCCCGCACTGTATTTTAAACCAACCGCCCAACTTATTTCAAAAACAGAGGCGACCAGAACGTAAATCCAAGATAAACTCATTTTTCTCCATCGATGGAATTCTGATAAAAATTAATTGACTGCCAACTGTCCACACGCTGCGGCAATATCATCTCCTTGCGTCTCGCGAACCATTACGCGGACATTTCTATTCCTCAACTCCTCTACAAAATCCAATATTCCAGATTTAGAAGTAGGTTCAAGTTCGGCAGAAATTCCGCCCGGACTCATATGAGCAATACTGTTGAACGGAATTACATTCACTTTTGAAGGAATATCTTTGCATATTTTTGCTAGAGCTTCTGCATCTTCCTTCCTGTCGTTAATACCCTTGAGCATCGTGTATTCAAAAGTAATTTTGGTTTTGCTTATTCGCACATATTGCTTCAAAGCATCGAGATTATCAGAAAGAGAGTATTTATTATTTATAGGCATTATTCTGCTTCTGATATCCTCAAAACATGAATGCAGCGAAAGCGCCATCTTTACTCTATAACCGCTTTCGGCTAAATCGATAATTCTTTGCGGAATACCCGAAGTTGAAACAGTGATTCTATTTCTGCCGACTACTTTATTTAACTCGTGAGTAAAAATATCCAGCGATTCAAGAGTTCTTTCAAAATTTAGCAGCGGCTCGCCCATGCCCATGTAAACAATATTTGTAATTGAAGTTTTTGGATTCGCTTTGGCTGATAAAAAATATTGATCGACAATTTCACCGGTTGATAAATTTCGTTTGTATCCCATCAAGCCGGTTGCGCAGAATTTACAATCCAATGGACAGCCAACTTGTGTTGATATGCAAAGCGTATTTCTTTCGCCATCGGGAATTAAAACAGTTTCGATGTTTCTATCATCATAAGTACTGAAAACATATTTAACCGTGCCGGTATTATTAGAAGATTTTGATGTCTTCAGCTCAAGAGTTTTTAATGTTGTTTCGGATTGTAATTTATCCCGTAATGGTTTGGGAATATTCTGCATCTCATCAAATTCCATAGCGAGGTTGTTGTACATCCAGTTAAAAATTTGATTGCCTCTGAATTTTTTCTCGCCGATAGATTCCAAATACTCTCTTAATTTTTCGAGAGTCATTCCCTTCAATTCAATTTTATGGTCTTGAATTTTCATTGTGCAAATATACAAAACCAGCCCAACTAATAACGGAGGCTAATTGAGACTCGGATTTTGACCTTCCAAATGGAACGCAGATTCACGCAGATAAATTATGCTTTGAAGTGTAATAAAATTGCCGTACCTCAGATTAGTAATCGGTACAAAATCCTGATCATTGTCATAGTCTTTGTCCTAGTCTGGGTGGAATTTAGACTATGAGTAGGATTATGATTAGGACAAGGGCTTGGGTGGATGCCGGGAAGGAGAAATGAATGCATAATTAATAGATTGAATTTCAGAGCTCTATTCATCATATTGAGTTACCAATAAGGAGGATATGATGATCTTCAAACAACTTTATCATTACAAAGCAAATGTAATAAGCGTTTACGACGGTGATACAATTACCGTAAATATTGATCTCGGAATGAATGTCTGGGCGAATAAAGAAAAAATTCGCTTTGCAAGAATAGACGCACCGGAGATTAGAGGTAAGTCGCGAGAGAAGGGACTTAAATCTCGTGATTACTTGAGGGAATTACTTCTCAACAAAAAAGTAATCCTTCAAACTATTAAGGACAGAAAAGAAAAATACGGAAGGTATTTAGCTGAAGTATGGCTGGAAATTTCTGACAATAATTTTGTGAATGTTAATGATTTACTTGTCGAGAAAAATTTTGCAATTTTCAGAAAGTATTGAACTTTGATTTATATTTAATTACCTCCAAATGTAATTGAATTGGATAGTTGGAGGTAATGCTAAAAACGACAGTAACACGGCAGACACTTTGACGCTAGGAGGCTGTCCGAGAACTAGAAAATCCGTTAAAACGGATAACAAAAAGTGCGTTTTTAGCTTATAAACGAACGGTTAAAACCGTTGGAGAATGAAATTACGCAGTTCTCGGACAGCTTCCTAGATGAAACTTACAAGCACCCTGCCTCTTGCCTGCGGGTAGACCGACTGATCTGCAGGGAAACATTTGGAGACACACATTTGGTATTCCGGTTTTTATCGGGACCATTGCCCCAAACGCAACTTCAACCCAACAGCAGATTCAAAAGTGTCAAATTTTCCCAACGTACCGTAAAAGATTCCGATATTACTGTTATATTTACAACAAAAATTACAATCTTAGATAATGACAGGAAAATCTTTAAACGACTTGTCCCGATCTTTCGGGATACTACAAAACCAGTTGGAAAAACTGAAGCAGCTTTTTCCTGAAGCTATTACTGAAGGGAAAATTGACTGGGAAAAACTTCATGCAGCGCTTGGAAAAGAAAACGTAGAATTCCAAAACGAGCGCTATGTTTTGAATTGGGCAGGAAAGACCGATGCCTTCAAAGCGGGCTACAAAACCGTTGCGGACATTTCAAAAGAAAGAATAAGGCGAGTAATAAAGAAAATGACCTCACCCCCAACCCCTCTCCTTGAGGAGAGGGGAGCTAAAACAACTTATCAGGAAAATTTATTTAAAGGTGCTTCTCCAACCATCTTTGCAAATGCTCATAAATTGCGTTTAGCAAATAAAACGAAGGCAGAGGAAACTCTATGGCAAGCAATAAGGAATAGAAAAATTGCAAATGCAAAGTTCAGAAGACAACATCCTTTAGGTAATTTTATACCAGATTTTTATTGCCACGAAAATAGATTAGCAATAGAAGTGGATGGAGGATATCATAAAGAGCACGAACAGAAAAAACATGATGATGCCCGAACTAAGGCAATATTAGAATATGGAATAAGGGTTATTCGTTTTATAAACGAAGAAGTGCTTAATGATTTACAAAAAGTATTATCAAAAATTACTGAAGCGGTTTCATCGAACAGTATCGAGCAAACCCCCTCTCCTGAAGGAGAGGGTCGGGGTGAGGTCGGTTTTAAAGTCTTCAAACTTTCATCTTCTAATTTCAAAATTTGGAGAGGCAGTGAAATCACGGAAGATAATTTAGAAACACAGTTGGAGGCTTTCACCAATCCGGTTAGAGAAGGAAGCGAAAAAGAAAATATGCTTTACGAGTTAATCCTAAAAGCAGGATACTTACTCTCCGACAAAGTGGAAGACAAAGGAAAATATTATTCTGTAAATAATGGAGAACTTGTTATTGCATTGGATAAAATGAATCAGAAACTGATTGATAAAATTATTTCTGCCAAGCCGAAAAAAGTCATTACGCTTGATAAACTTTTCACAGGCAACGACCAACTGAAAACAAACACAGTCCTGCAAATGCGGGATGCGGAAATAGATTTTAAAACGATATGACTATGGAAAATAATTCAGAACTTATATTATACCAAACGGCAGATGGCAATACTAAAATAGAAGTTCGTTTAGAAAACGAAACGGTTTGGTTAACTCAATCTCAAATTGGCGAGTTATTTCAAAAAAGCAGGGTTAACATTACCGAACATATAGGCAATATCTTTAAAGAAGGCGAACTGCAAGAAGATTCAGTATGTCGGAAATTCCGACTAACTGCCGCTGATGGAAAAAATTATGATACCACATTTTACAATTTAGATGTAATTATTTCGGTTGGCTACAGGGTAAAATCTATAAGGGGCACACAGTTTCGCATTTGGGCTACCCAACGGCTGAGAGAGTATATTGTAAAAGGATTTACATTAGACGATGAACGGTTAAAAAATGCAGGTAATATCAATTACTTCAAAGAACTACTGGAGCGTATCCGCGACATCCGAAGTTCTGAAAAAGTATTTTATCAACAAGTAAAAGATATTTATGCCACCAGTATTGATTATGATAGTCATACTGAAATTACACAAAAGTTTTTTGCCGTTATTCAAAATAAATTATTGTGGGCAATAAGCGGGCAAACCGCAGCCGAAATTATACATAGCCGCACAAATGCAAATAAGCCCAAAATGGGTTTAACCGCTTGGGTAAATGCACCAGGCGGGTCTATTCGTAAAACCGATGTAAGCATTTCTAAAAATTATCTTTCGGAAAAAGAAATCAAAGCATTAAACCTATTAGTAGAACAATATCTTGCTTTTGCAGAGGCACAGGCACAGCAACAAAAGCCAATGTATATGAAGGACTGGATAAAAAAACTGAATGATATTTTAACTATTAACGAACGGGAAATATTAAAACACGCAGGCCGCATAAGTAAAAAATTAGCTGATGAAAAAGCGGAAAAACAGTTTGATTTTTATAAAGAAAAACAAAAATTAATAGACCAAAAAAATAGTTTAAAAGAATTAGAAAATGATTTGAAAAAATTAGAAGTTAAGAAACCAAAAGGCAAAAAGTAATAACACTTGATAAACTTTTCACAGGCAACGACCAACTGAAAACAAATACAGTGTTGCAAATGCGTGATACGGAGATTGATTTTAGGACGATATAAATCATGGTAGGAAATACAATGAAAAAAATCTTTGAAAACGGAGCCACTTGGGTTCGTGCAGATTTTCATCTACATACAAAAGCGGATAATGCTTTTCCATACAACGAAGACCCAAATTCCTATGTTACAAAATACATCGAGCAATTAAAGAGCGAGGAAATACGAATTGCAGTTATTACCAACCACAACAAATTTGACCTTGCAGAATTTAAAGAACTTCGAAAGAATGCGGAAAGAGAAGAAATTTATATGCTGCCCGGAGTGGAGTTTTCTGTAAAAGATGGTGCAAAGGGTTTGCACATTTTAATTGTGTTCAATGACGAATGGATTTATAATGCGGAGAGGGCCAACCACATTCAACAATTTTTGGATGCTGCTTTTTTAGGAATCTCAAACTATGAAAATCCACCCTATGTAAATTCAAAGTTGAACCTTGAAGGAGCTTATGAATCATTAAATGCTTTCGGCAAAGATTATTTTTTCATACTTGCTCACATTGACGACCAGAATGGTTTGTTTGAAGAACTGAAAGGCAGAAATCTTGAAGATTGTATTTGCTCAGAGACTTTTGATAAAAAAGTTTTGGCACTACAAAAGAGCAGAAAGAACGACAACCGTAAGCGGTTACAAGATCTGCTTCCAAAGAAAAAATTAGCGTTTGTGGAAGGTACTGATTCTGCTCATAACGGCATTGAAGGAATTGGTAAAGGCAACGAAGTTTCAGGAAAAACACAAATGACCTTTTTAAAAACCGGTGCATACAACTTTGATGCACTCAAATTTGCATTGCTTGACCCTGATAATCGTGTTTCACCAATTAGGACGGAAT
>Ga0180009_10002837_pt1 | contig 20140 bp, 18 predicted proteins | sample OS_PC_MetaG_FD_123537 | JGI IMG/M metagenome (GOLD analysis project Ga0180009, IMG submission 123537) | Groundwater microbial communities from the Aspo Hard Rock Laboratory (HRL) deep subsurface site, Sweden - OS_PC_MetaG | ecosystem: Environmental > Aquatic > Deep subsurface > Groundwater...
AATTCACAGTATCAACAAAAAGAAGAAGTCGGCCAAGAAGAAAAAGAACTACTACTAACTTTAACATAAAACCGGACATTCTAACTTTGGTAAAAACAGGACATTTTAACTTTGGCTTGACACCTTTTCTTATTAATATTGACTTTTATATAGCTCATATGATAACATACTTTGGCTATGGCAAAGAATAAGCCTAGAAGGGTAGTTATCTTTTTGCTCTTTAAGCTGATGAGTTTTATTATTTTAGCGTTTCCTATCAGAATAGGGCTTATACTTGGCCAGGCTTTTGGAAGTCTGTGTTTTTATATCCTAAGAAAAGAGAGAAAAAGAGCGCTTCGGAATCTGGATATTGCCTTCGGGAACTCCAAGTCCGCGATAGAAAAAAGAAAAATAGTCAAAAAGGTCTTTGAAAATCTGGGAAAAAGTTCCATAGAGATATTATCTATACCTAAGTTTAGCGAAGAAAGTTTTAAAAAATATATATACTGTAAAAATATCGATACGTTGAAAGGTTTTTTACAAGAAGGCAAAGCTGTTATAATACTTTCCGGCCATTTTGGAAACTGGGAGTTTTTGGCGCATTACCTTTCAATAAGCGGGCTACCCATGAATGTGATCGCCAGGCGCGCGAGGCAATCAGGGCTGGAGGCGTTTTTAATCAGGATAAGAAAACGCAACTGCGTGAATGTATTATACAGGGATGCGTCAGCCAAGGAAATAGTGGATCTTTTAAGGGGCGGAAAGTTCGTAGGCATCATGCCTGATCAGGATATGGATAGTATTTCAGGCGTGTTTGTGGATTTTTTTGGAAAAAGCGCATGGACGCCAAGCGGCCCTGCAGTTTTAAATCTTTTAACAGGCGCTTCTATTGTCCCGTGTTTTATAGTGCGTAAGGCATTCGGCCACGAGGTTATTATTGAAAAGCCGATGGAGTTGGCCAAGACAGACAATAAGAGAAAAGATATTCTTGAAAACACCAGTAGATATACAAAGGTTATAGAGGGCTACATTAGAAAGTTTCCGGAACACTGGGTCTGGTTTCATGATAGATGGAAGACAAAGATATGTTGCGAAAAAACTTTGGAATAACTGTTTTATTGATACTAATTTTTGCCTCGCCGTGTTTTGCTGAAGAGAAAAAAGAGGCAGCTCAGCAAGAAGTTAAGGATTTTTCTTTTGTTCAGTATAAGGAAGGCGGGGGCCAGAAGTGGAAGATGAACGGAAAATCAGCAGAGGTGCTGGATAATAAAGTCAATATAGATCATCTATCTGCATTATCTTTTAGCCAAGGCACAATGCTTAAATTAAAGGCCAAGGAAGGAAGTTTTGATAAAGGCGAAAATCTGGTTTATCTCAGAGATAATGTAGTCGCAGTTTCTACTAATGGCACAAGATTGACCACAGATCATTTGGTGTGGAATCAAGAGACAAAAAATGTTTCTACGGATGCCAGTGTAAACATAAAAAAGCCCAATATGGATATTACAGGCACAGGCGCTACATGCGATATAGAGGGCAATACAGCTGAATTAAAACATGATATAAATGCAAAACTCGTATCTGATGAACCCGGCATATTAGGCTCTATAGGAGAGAAAGGTCAGACTGTCATAACGTGCGATGGGCCTTTGGAGTTAAATTATAAACAAAACAGGGCTTTTTTTCACACAAACGTTAAGGTAGAAGACTCTAAAGGCAGCATATTATCTGACAGGATAGATGTATATTTCAGCCCTGAAACAAAACGCGTCAAGTGTGTGGTTGCAAGAGGAAACGTGAAGATTATAAACGGCCAGAACGTGACTTACAGCGAGAAGGCAATCTATCTGGTGGACCAGGGCAGGGTAATATTGCCTAACAGGCCAAAATTGGTAATCCAAAATGACGGAACTAAACAATAACGGACATCTTTTAGAAATAAATAATCTAGGGAAGTCCTACGACGGGAAAAAGATCGTGGACGGCGTCTCGATGAAGGTAAAGCGCGGAGAGGTTGTAGGCCTTCTGGGTCCAAACGGCGCAGGAAAGACAACCACTTTTTATATGGTAGTGGGGATACTTAGGCCTGATAAAGGAAATATAATTTTTGACGGAAACGATATAACAAAACTTGCAATGTACCGGAGGGCCAGAAATGGCATAGGGTATCTTTCGCAGGAGCCTTCGATATTCAGAAAACTCAGCGTTGAAGAGAATATAATGGCTGTGCTGGAGACCCTGAATCTTCCCCGCGAGGTGCGCAGAAACAGGTTAAAGGAGCTTCTGGAGGAATTAAAGATAAGCCATCTCTCAAAGAAAAAGGCGTATATGCTTTCAGGGGGAGAGAGGAGGAGGCTGGAGATAACAAGGGCACTTGTTACAAATCCGCTTTTTATTCTTCTGGATGAACCTTTTAGCGGCATAGACCCTATTGCAGTGGCTGACGCGCAGGATATTATAGGCGAATTAAAAAATAAAGGCCTTGGGATACTTCTGACAGACCATAATGTAAGAGAAACGCTTGAAATAACAAATCATTCGTATATAATGGCAGAAGGAAAGATACTTATCTCCGGCACAAAAGAAGTGCTGGTAAATGATCCAAAGGCAAGGGAAATATATCTTGGAGAGAAATTCAGGCTATGAAATCCAACGTTAAAAAATTAAAAAATTGCAAACATTGTTTTGAGGTGAGCCTTCCTGTGGAAAAGGTAGAAGAGGTTTTTGATGAAGTTTACGGTGATATAGGAAAACACGCAAGCGTGCCTGGATTCAGGCAGGGTAAGGCGCCACGAGATCTTCTAGAGCTCCATTATTCCAAAACCGCCAGGGAAGAGGTTTTAAAAAAGCTTATACCTGAAACCTACGAAAAGATTTTAGAAGAGCATAGGCTGGACCCTATAGGGTATCCTGACGTAACTGATGTTAAGCTTGACGCAAAAGAAGGCTTTTCATATAAGGTAAGCATTGAAACAAGGCCTGAGATTAATTTGAAAAACTACAAGGGCCTTAAATTGAAAAAGAAAAGCGTAGAAGTCAAAGAAGAGGACCTAGCGAAGAATCTGGAATACCTGAGGGAAATGCATTCTCAAAACGTGCCTAAGGAAGGCAGTTCGGAAAAGGAAAAAGTGCTTCCCAAGCTTGACGACGAATTCGCTAAAGATCTGGGTTTTGAGAATCTGGAGAAAATGAAAGAGGCGATAAAAGAGAATCTGAAGGCAAAATTGGAGCAGGATAACGAAGCTGACCTGGAAATTCAGATTATAGATAAACTTCTAGATGGCATGGATTTTGAAGTGCCTGAAACGCTTGTGGATTCAGAGAAAGAAAGATTAATGAAAGATGCGGATATGCGTATTAAATATATGGAAGCGCTTCAGAAAAAAGAAAACCCGGATAAAAAATTCACCCTGGAAGAAAAGGATAAAAAGGAATTAGAGGAAAATGCTTCTAAGCAGGCAGTCCGCCAGGTAAAAGCGTTTTTTATGCTGGATAAAATTGCTCAGGATGAAAAGATCTATTTAAAGGAAGAAGAAATAGAGAAATACATTGAAGGATTAGCGGCTCAGTATAAAAAGACAAAAGATGAAATCAAGAGTTATCTGGAAAAAGGCCATGGCATGGATGAACTGGCTGTAAATATGAGAAATAAAAAGGTGATGGAGTTTTTGCTGAAAGAGGCGAAGATAGAATAACAAAGGGGGTTTGGCATGTTGATACCTATGGTAATAGAGCAGTCAGATAGAGGCGAGAGGGCATATGATATTTATTCAAGGCTTCTGAAAGACAGGATTATTTTTATTGGTTCAGCAATAGATGACATAGTTGCGAATGTAGTCATAGCTCAAATGCTTTTTCTTCAGATGGAAGACCGCGAAAGAGATATAAATATTTATATCAATAGCCCCGGGGGCGTGGTTACAGCAGGTATGGCGATATATGACACAATGCAGTTTATAAAACCTGATGTGTGCACTTACTGCGTAGGACAGGCAGCCAGCATGGGAGCAGTTCTACTAGCAGCAGGCGCAAAAGGGAAAAGATATGCGCTTCCGAATGCAAGGGTCATGATACACCAGCCATGGGGAGGGGTGCAAGGCCAGGCATCAGATATTAATATACAGGCAAAAGAGATACTAAAGATGAGAGATAAGATTAACGAGATTCTGGCAAAGCATACAGGAAAGCCGCTTGATAAAATACAGAAAGATACTGACAGGGATTATTTTATGTCCAGTCAGGAAGCCCTGGAATATGGGGTTGTGGACGAAATATTTATGGAAAGCAAGAAATAATAACTGTGCTCAAGACCAGGTCTTGAGCACAGTAAATTGTGACCAAGACCTGGTCTTGAATAAGGTTGAATAAGGAGAAAAAATGCTAAAAAATTATTTATTAACACCTGGGCCAACACCAATACCGCCAAGGGTTCTAGAGACTATGGCAAGGCCGATTATTCATCATAGGACTCCTGAGTTTCAAAAAATTATTCAAGAGGTGGAAGAAGGTTTAAAGTATGTGTATCAAACTAAAAATGAAGTCCTTATATTCGCGGCTAGCGGAACAGGCGCAATGGAAGGGTCTGTTGTAAATTTACTTTCTCCTGGAGACAAAGCCCTTGTAGTGCGCGGTGGAAAATTCGGAGAGAGATTTGGAGAGATATGCAAGGCGTATGGCATTGAATTTGTTGCAATAGATGTGGAGTGGGGAAAGGCAGTAGATCCTAAAAAGATAGATGATATCTTGAAAAAAGATAAGTTGATAAAAGCAGTGTATACGACATTGTGCGAAACATCCACTGGGGTTGCCACAGACATAGAGACAATCGGAAAAATTTTGAAAAATTATGAAGCTGTACTTGTAGTGGACGCGATAAGCGGTCTGGCAGTTACTCCTATTAAGACAGATGAGTGGGGAGTAGATGTCTGTGTATCTGGATCTCAAAAAGGCCTGATGATTCCTCCAGGCCTTGCGTTTGTAAGCGTGAGTCCTAAGGCATGGACGCTAGTTGAAAGATCAGCTTTACCTAAGTATTATTTTGATTTCAAGGCGTATAAGAAGGCGCTTGGCAAAACAGATACGCCTTTTACGCCTGCTGTGAATCTCGTGATTGCGCTCAGGGAGGCGTTAAAAATAATAAAAGAAGAAGGCCTGGATGTTATATTCGATAGGCATAAAAAGATGGCTTTTTCAGTGCGTAGCGCTGTTAAGGCGATGGGATTGGAATTATTTAGCCCAGACGTTTATTCAGACGGAGTAACTGCTGTAAAAGTTCCTCAGGGCATAGACGGCGAAAAACTTGTTAAGACAATGAGAGATAAATATGGCGTTGGCATAGCAGGAGGCCAGGACGAGATGAAAGGCAAGATCTTCAGGATAGCTACAATGGGCTATATAACTCCATCAGATCTTATTGTGTGCCTAGCTACTCTTGAGACTGTGCTTTTAGAGATGGGGTATAAATTTCAGCTTGGCAGTGGAGTGAAGGCACTGGAAGAATTGCTAAGATAGGGTTCAAGTTGACACACTGACATTGTCAGAGTGTCAACTTGGATAAATATATGGGAGACGAGATATGTTTAAAATATTGGTGAGCGATCCATTGGCGCAGGAAGGTGTGGATATACTTAAAAAGGTAAAAGAATTCCAAGTGGATGTGAAGCATAAATTGCCCCCTGAAGAATTAAAAAAGATAATAAAGGACTATGATGCGCTTTTAGTCAGAAGCGAGACAAAGGTTACAAAAGAGATTATAGAAGCTGCTACTAATCTAAAGGTGATAGGCAGGGCTGGAGTCGGTCTTGACAATGTTGACCTATCGGCTGCTTCCAAGAGGGGCATTATAGTTATGAATACTCCTGGTGGGAATACAATGTCCACAGCAGAACACGCTATATCTCTTATGCTTTCTCTTTCCAGAAACATACCTCAGGCAGACGCGTCTGTTAAAAGAGGGGAGTGGGAAAGAAAAAAATTTATGGGCACAGAGATATCCGGGAAGACTCTTGGTATAATAGGTCTTGGCAGAATCGGAACTGAGGTTGCAAAACGCGCTATTAGTTTCGGAATGAAGGTTATAGTCTATGACCCGTTTTTATCCATGGATAAGGCAACTGAACTTGGGATAGAGTCAGGCGAATTAAAAGAAATATTTAAAAGAGCTGATTATATTACGGTCCACTCTCCTCTTACAGAAGAGACAAAGCATATTATTGATAAAAATGCGATAGAAAATATGAAACAGGGAGTGAGGATTATAAATTGCGCAAGAGGTGGCATAGTAAATGAAGCAGCTATTCTTGAAGGTATAAATAGCGGCAAGATAGCAGGCGCTGCTTTTGACGTTTATGAAAAAGAGCCGCCTGCAAAAGACAACCCTTTGTTTAAATGCGATAAGGTTGTGCTCACCCCCCATCTCGGGGCTTCAACTGAAGAGGCGCAGATAAACGTAGCTGTTGAAATTGCAGATAGCGCAAGGGATGCTCTCCTAGGGTGCGGGATAAGAAACGCAGTCAATGTGCCTTGCGTTGATTTTGAGTTATATAAAATACTGCAGCCTTATATAAATCTAGGAGAAAAAATAGGCGCTCTTGCGTCACAGTTAGCTAAGGGTAGGACTCAGGAGATTCAGATAAAATATTCCGGGGATGTGGTTAAATACAATCTATCTCCGATTACTGTTGCTATTGTTAAAGGAGTGTTATCGCCGGTATTGCAGGAAACAGTTAATTATGTAAATTCCCTTATTGTAGCAAAAGAGCGCGGTATAAAGATAGAAGAGATGAAGGGGACAATGCTAGAGGAATATTCAAGCCTTATAAGCGTAGAGATAAAGACAGATACTGGAGTCAGGTCTGTTTCAGGCACGTTGTTTACTAAGAAAGACGCTAGAATTGTAAAGATAGATGAATTCCATGTGGATGCTATTCCTGAAGGCTATATGATAGTAGCTCATAATATAGACGTACCTGGTATTATAGGTATAATGGGTACTATTTTAGGGAAGAATAATATAAATATAGCTACAATGACATTCGGCAGGGAAAAGCCGGGTGGTAAGACATTATCAGTTCTTAATGTAGATAGCCTTGTTTCAGAAAAGATATTGAATGAGATAAGGAAAGAAAAGAATATACTGGATGCGACATTGATAAAACTTTAAATAGAAAGTTGACACTCTGACATTGTCAAAGTGTCAACTTAGGAGATTTTATGAAAAATAACAAGATTTATATTATCGACGTAACCAACAGGGATGGGGTACAGACTGCTAAACTGGGGCTTGCCAAGCTTCAAAAGACCATGATCAATATCTTTCTGAATGATATGGGAGTCTATGGCAGCGAGTTTGGCTTTCCTGTCACGCGTCATGAGACAAATTATCTAAATGCAAATATAGAACTTGCCAAGATGGGAGTCTTAAAGCCCATTGTCCTAAATGGCTGGGTAAGGGCTATAAAAGATGATGTGAAGAAGGCATGCGAAATGACAGATGTCGAAAACCTGAACCTTTCAATATCCACATCAGAACAAATGACCAATGGAAAATTTCTAGGCAATAAAACGCGGGATGATATATTGCTTATGATGACGGACGCAGTGGACTTTGCAAGAAAAAAGAAATTGAAGATCATAGGCGTAAACGCAGAGGATGCGTCAAGAACCGATATGCCGTATCTTATAAAATTCGCAAAGGCGGCAAAAGACCACGGCGCAGACAGAATCAGGTATTGCGATACGCTTGGTTATGACGATCCATTTACGATTTATAAGAGAATAAAGATATTGGCCAGCGAGGTAAAATTACCAATAGAGCTTCATTGCCATAATGATCTAGGAATGGTCATTGCGTGTTCTGTTAGCGGCGCAAAGGCAGCTATAGACGCTGGCTGCGACGCGTATATAAATACCACTATAAACGGCATGGGAGAACGGGCTGGGAACGCAGACCTTGTTTCTGTTATACTTGCGATTAAACATTCAAGCGGGTTTGCAGGTAAATATCACTTGGATGAGAAGGTTAAGCTGAACCATGCTTGGAAGATTGGAAAATACGCATCCTATGCATTTAAGGTGCCCATACCTATAAACCATCCTGGTGTTGGGACGAACGCATTTGCCCATGAATCAGGCATTCACGCAGACGGGGCTTTGAAGGACAGGCGCAATTATGAGCTCTATGATTTTGAAGAGCTGGGAAGAGGAGAGCCTGAGCTGATAGAGACAGGAAGGCAGATTATTGCAGGCGAATACTCTGGCATAAAAGGATTTAGAAATGTATACGATAAGCTGGAGATAAAATTTAAAAATGATTTAGAGGCTGCTAATATACTCGAACTCGTCAGATATGCCAATGTGCATACCCAGCAGCCGCTCACGCACGACGAGCTGCGATTTATAGCAAAATATCCAGAGATAGCAAGAAAGATATTTACGATGGTACCGTAAAATCGCTGACTTTACAAATAGTGCCTGGCACGATTTGTAAAGTTAGGAATTTTTTTGATGAGGAGTTTTTATGCCGTGTACAGTTGTAGTAGGGGCTCAGTGGGGAGACGAGGGAAAGGGTAAGATAATCGATATCCTGAGCCGAGGCGCTGATATTATTGTAAGATACCAGGGCGGGAATAACGCGGGACATACAGTGGTAATCTGCGATAAGGAATTTATCCTGCATCTTATACCTTCAGGAATCTTACGAAAAAATAAGCTTTGCATAATAGGAAACGGCGTTGTAATTGACCCTGACGCGCTTTTAAACGAGATAGATATACTTGAGAAAAAAGGCATAAAGATAGACGGTAATCTTGTTATAAGCGAATGCGCTCATGTGATATTTCCATATCATAAGGTCATGGACAAAAGGCGCGGGGCGCATATAGGCACTACTGGAAGAGGCATAGGGCCGTGTTATATAGATAAGATGGCGCGCTGCGGTATAAGAATGATAGATCTTGTAAATCCTGAAAGCCTGAAAAAGAAAATATATGCGAATCTGGAAGGCTCTGAAGAATTTAATGCAGAACAAATTTACAATGAGTATCTGGAATACGGGAAAAAAATAAAAAAATACCTGGGAAATGTTTCTTTAATTTTAAACAAAGCTATAGCTAAGAAAAAGAATATTTTATTCGAAGGCGCCCAGGGTACTCTTTTAGATATAGACCACGGGACATACCCTTATGTCACTTCTTCCAGCGCGACTGCGGGAGGCGCATCTACAGGGACAGGCGTAGGGCCTACCAGGATAGACAAGGTTATAGGCGTAGTGAAGGCATATACTACAAGAGTTGGAGAAGGCCCTTTCCCTACAGAATTTGAAAAAGACCTCATGGAGAAGATAAGGAATAAAGGCAAAGAATTCGGAGCTACTACAGGGAGGCCTAGGAGATGCGGTTGGTTTGACGCTGTAATAGTTAAACATGCTGTAGCAGTTAACGGCCTGGATGAAATAGTGGTTACAAAACTGGATGTGCTTGATGAAATGGATAAAATAAAAATTTGTACAGGATATAAATATAAAGGGGAAATTTATAAAGATTTTCCTAGTAATATAGATATTCTTGAAAATTGCGAACCTGTGTATGAAGCATGTGATGGATGGATGAAAGATACTACGTTAGTGACGAAGTATAAGGATTTGCCAGGAAATACGAAGAAGTATTTAGCCAGGCTATCAAAGCACCTGAATATAAAAATAGGAATGGTTTCTGTTGGCTCAAAAAGAGAGCAGGCATTCAGTATATAGGAAGGAGTAAAAATGTTATTCTTAGCACCTGTTGGTTCCATATTGGCGCTAGGTTTTGCGTTTTATCTAGTAGTGTCAATACTTAAAATGGATGAAGGAAATGAAAAAATGAGAGATATTGCCAGCGCTGTTCGAATAGGCGCCAAGGCGTATCTAAAAAGGCAGTATATAGGGGTTTCTTTATTTTTTATAGTGGTATTTCTTATTCTTTTAGCGTTATCTTTGTTTAAATACCTGCCTATATTTGTTCCTTTTGCATTTTTAACAGGCGGATTTTTTTCAGGGCTTTCAGGTTTTATAGGTATGACAATAGCAACACAATCTTCAAACAGGACCGCTCAAGCAGCAATGAAGAGTTTAAATGCTGGCTTAAGGGTTGCGTTCTCAAGCGGCGCTGTTATGGGACTTACAGTTGTAGGCCTGGGACTTCTGGATCTTAGTATATGGTATTATTTTTTAAACTGGTATTATTCAGTTCATCCTCTGCCTATTGGCGTAGATAAAATAGGAGCAATCACCTCTACAATGCTTTGTTTTGGCATGGGTGCGAGTTCTCAGGCGCTTTTTGCGCGCGTGGGAGGAGGCATTTTTACAAAAGCAGCAGATGTAGGAGCTGATCTAGTTGGAAAAGTGGAAGCGGGAATACCAGAAGATGATCCCAGAAATCCTGCTGTTATTGCGGATAACGTGGGAGATAATGTAGGCGATGTAGCAGGCATGGGAGCAGATCTTTATGAGTCTTATGTGGGTTCTATTGTTGCTACTTCTGCTTTGGGTGTAGCAGCGGGATTAGGTATAGCAGGCGTTACCGTTCCAATGGTTATGGCAGCAGTGGGAGTTCTGGCATCAATTATAGGAACATTTTTTGTAAGAAGCAAAGAAGATGCAAGTCAATCAGTTCTACTGGCAGCTTTAAGAAAAGGCGTGTTTGTCAGTTCTCTTATTGTAGCTATAGCATCTTATTTTCTGGTAAAGCATATATTAGGAGCCCAGCATATAGGCATTTACTGGTCAGTGATATCAGGCCTTGTGGCAGGGGTATTAATAGGCCTTGCAACAGAATATTACACATCAAGCACATTTAAGCCTACTAAAACAATAGCAGATGCCAGCATTACCGGGCCTGCGACTGTTATTATAAGTGGCATTGCAGTTGGCATGATGTCAACAGCTATACCGGTATTAGTGGTGTGTGCAGCTATATTGGCAAGTTTTTTCTTTGCAGGAGGTGCTGCTAATTTTAACGCAGGGCTTTATGGTATAGGAATTGCCGCAGTCGGAATGCTTTCTACATTAGGAATAACTCTTGCAACAGATGCTTATGGCCCTGTTGCAGATAATGCAGGCGGAAACGCAGAGATGGCTCATCTTCCTCCTGAAGTAAGAAAAAGAACAGACGCATTAGATGCATTAGGGAATACAACAGCTGCTACTGGAAAAGGTTTTGCGATCGGTTCTGCTGCGCTGACAGCTCTGGCTTTAATAGCGGCATATAGAGATCAGGTCTGGCTTTTTGGCAAAACTATGGACTTAAACCTAATGAATCCAAGCGTATTGATAGGCTTATTTGTCGGAGGCATGCTTCCATTTTTATTTTGTTCGATGACAATGCGTGCGGTTGGAAGAGCAGCTACAAAGATTGTTATTGAGGTCAGGCGACAGTTTAAAGAGATAACAGGGCTTATGGAAGGAAAAGTAAAGCCTGATTATGCGTGCTGCGTTAATATTGCGACAGCTAGCGCGCAGAAAGAAATGATAATGCCGTCTCTATTAGCTATAACTGCCCCTATCACAGTGGGGCTTTTATTAGGAATAAATGCAGTCGGCGGACTTCTGATGGGCGCGACTGTTACAGGATTTGTGCTTGCAATTATGATGGCGAATTCTGGCGGGGCATGGGATAATGCAAAGAAATATATTGAAGAAGGCAATTACGGAGGCAAAGGTTCTCCCGCACATAAAGCATGTGTTGTAGGAGATACTGTTGGAGATCCGTTTAAAGATACATCTGGGCCATCTCTCAATATTTTAATAAAACTGATGTCAATGGTTTCGATTGTGTTTGCGTCGTTTATTATTAAAAATACGCTATTCAAGTAAAACTGTTGTCAATGACATGGTATAGGTCAAAATTTCATTGACTTTAATAAATTCCTGTATTATGATTAACGAAAACATAAAAGGGGGATATTATGGGTATGAATAAACGATTTTATACTGTTTTACTTTTAGTATTTATTTCTCTTGCCATATCCGGATGCTCAGTTACTTTTCAGATGAGACATAAGAGCGATGTGGATAAGTTGGCCTCGCTTGGAGATGAGATAGATGGCCTGAATGCAAGGCTAAATGAATTACAGAATCAAAAAGAGGAAGAATTATCTGAACTGGAAAAAGCAAAGCGGCTTCTGGAAGAAAAGTTAAAACAGGAAATAAACGATAAGAGCGTGCGGCTTGAGATGGAGCAGAAAGGGCTTGTAATTATATTCCTGACAGAAGTTCTATTTGATTCAGGCAAGTCAGATATAAAACAGGAAGCATTTTCATCTCTTGATAAAATAGCAGGCGTTTTAAAAAATAATGTGGAAGACAGGAATATAGGCATAGAGGGTCATACTGACAATGAACCTATAAAACATTCCAAATGGAAATCTAATTGGGAACTTTCTACTTCAAGGGCTACTAGCGTTCTCCATTATCTAGTGGATACAAGAGACATAAATCCCAAGAGGGTGGCTGCGATAGGTTACGGAGAATATAGGCCTGTGGCTTCCAATGATACAGTTGAAGGCAAAAGGCAGAATAGAAGAGTAGAGATAGTTATCCTTCCGAAGAATATGGAAAAGATCCAGGCAGATATGGATAAGATTACGCAGAGAAAGCAACAGATAGAGAGACAGCTGAAGAAATATAAAAAATAATTCGCACAATGACTTATGTTCGCTCGTTTCACTCGCTCCATAAGCCATGTGCTCATTAAGAAAGGAGCAAAAGTAAATGGACAAGATAAAAACCAATTTTGTGATTATTATTGCAATTTCAGTTATTCTCTGTATTGTTCTTATGGGTTACGCGGCAGGTTTAAGCTCGCAGTTAGGAGCTGAGAAGATAAAAACTATGCAGCTTAATGATCAGATAGCAGGGCTTAATGCTAAAGTAAATGATTCGCAAGCGCAATTAGCTAGCGCAGTCACTAAGGCTAATGACCAGACGAACCTTGTAAATAGCTTGCAGGCTTCTGTAAATAGTTTGCGGAGTTCGCTAGATACAGCTAATGTGGAATTAGAAAAGTTAAAAACAGCGTATGCAAACCTTGAATCAAAACTGAAAGTGCAAATTCCTGTTAGTATGCCGCAGCCGGCTGCTAATTAGGTTGTTCCTGCAGAATAGTAGAATTATAGAAGGACGCGAATCGTGTTAAGATGAAATGCGAATTCGCGTTTTTCTTTTAAGAAAATGAATATACCTAAGCATGTTGCTATAATAATGGATGGAAACGGAAGATGGGCTAAAGCCAGGGGGCTTCCAAAGGTTATGGGCCACGCTCAAGGCGTGGAAGCTGTAAGAAGAACTGTGAAGACATGTCTTAAAATAGGAATCAAGTATCTTACGCTTTATGCATTTTCAACTGAGAATTGGTCCAGGCCTGAACATGAAGTAAAGGCATTGTTTCAATTGTTGGAAAATTTCATAGATAAGGAATTTAAGATATTCCATGATAATAAAATCAGGCTTCATATAATAGGAGAAAGGCAGAGGATACAAAAAGACCTATTGGCTAAGGTGGAAAGCGCCGAAAGAGATACTAAGGATTACGATAGCCTAACGTTAAATATAGCCCTGAGCTATGGCGGAAGACAGGAGATATTAAACGCTGCAAAGATTTTAGCGGAAGATGTAAGGAGCGCAAAAATTAATCCGTCCGATATAGATGAAAGAATATTTTCGAGCAAGCTTTATACAGCAGGGCAGCCTGATCCGGATCTTCTGATACGCACAAGCGGAGAGATGCGGGTATCTAATTTTCTATTATGGCAGATCTCTTACGCTGAATTTTATACAACTGAAAAATTTTGGCCTGATTTTGACGAGAAAGAATTAAATAAGGCTATAGAAGAATATAATAAAAGGGACAGGAGATTTGGAGGAAGATAGGGATATGCTAAAACGCACAATTGCATCTGCATCCTTAATATTGTTAGCTATTCTCAGTATATTTGCATTGCCTATATGGACATTTGGAGCAGTTGCATCTTTATTTATAGGCTTGGGGCTTTATGAATTTTTCAGGCTGAGCGGAGCAAAAAAGATATTTCCCTTAAGTTTTGCGTATGTAGGGATTTTCTCAGGCATATTACTGCCATATATCACTTATCTTTACAGGCCTACCGGCGGCATATGGGAAATGGTGTTTTTTATACTCATATTGATAGCGCTTTTTATGATACATTTTACAAGAAAAGACAGCCGGAACGCTGTGAATCTGATTGCAGTAACTTTATTCGCTATTTTTTATATAGGCTGGTTTTTTACATTTCTTGTAAAGATAAGATTTCTTGAAGATGGCCATAAACTAGTGGCGTATCTTCTTCTGGTTACAAAGGCCGGAGACATAGGCGCGTATCTTATCGGGTCTAATTTTGGAAGGCACAAACTTATTCCCAGGATAAGCCCTAACAAATCAGTGGAAGGGGCTATAGGCGGGTTTATATTCAGCATAGCTTGCGCTATTCTAAGCAGATACTTTATCTCTTGGATGAGTTTTGGTTTTATACTTGTGAGCGGAGCTTTGATAGGAGTTTTTGCGCAGCTTGGAGATTTGGCAGAAAGCCTTATTAAGAGGGACTATGGGGTAAAGGATTCGAGCGTTTTTCTTCCGGGCCTGGGAGGTATGTTGGATTTGATTGACAGCATACTTTTTACTGCTCCTGTTTTTTATATTTGTTTGATAATGTATAGCCACCTTTGAATTTCACCCCTTACTTTCTTACGAAAGTAAGGGGCGAAATTGGCTAAGGAATTGATGTTATGGAGAATATTGCGGTTTTGGGATCAACAGGTTCAATAGGCACAAGCGGCCTTGATGTTATATCTAAGTTTCCTGATAGATTCAAAGTATGCGCGCTGTCTACTAATACCAACGTTGAATTATTGCGGAAACAGGCGAAAATATTCAAGCCAGAAGCTGTTTGCATTTCAGGAGGGAGTGGCAATAAGGGAAAATTTGGGAAGATAATGGTGTATGAGGGCGAAGAAGGGTTATTGAGGATGCTGGAGGATATAAAGATAGATACTGTCCTTGTAGGCATTGTAGGGTCATCCGCGCTTTTACCTGTCCTTACGGTGTTAGATAAAGTTAAAAAGATGGCGCTTGCAAATAAAGAAGCCCTTGTTATGGCGGGCAGCATTATAATGAATAGGGCAGCAAAGAATAATGCCACAGTAATTCCTGTAGATAGCGAACACAGCGCAATATTCCAATGTATTGGGGGCAGCAACAGGAGAGATTTAAGAAAGATTTTTCTCACAGGTTCAGGCGGGCCTTTATTAAAGGTAGGAATGTCCAAGTTTAAGGATATTACAGTGAAGCAGGCTATTAATCATCCGAGATGGAAGATGGGCAAGAAGATATCAGTGGATTCCGCTACAATGATGAATAAGGGGTTGGAAGTGATTGAGGCAAGCTTACTTTTCAATATGGATATCAGTAACATAGAAATCCTTATACATCCGGAAGCAGTGGTCCATTCAATGGTGGAATTCAGAGATGGTGCAATACTTGCACAGATGGGAGTGTGCGATATGAGGATTCCTATTCAATACGCCCTCACATATCCTGATAGATTCGATTCTGGAATCAGGAGCCTAGAGTTTTCTAAAATAAAGAGCCTGAGTTTTTATGATCCGGATTTTAAGAGATTTCCATGCATGGCACTGGCATACGAAGCTGGAAAAAAACGAGGGACATTTCCTTCGGTTCTGAATGCTTCAAATGAGGTTTGCGTGAGGGAATTTATTGAAGGGGGAATAAGGTTTATGGACATACCAAAAGCGATAGAAAAGATTATGGGATTGCATAAAAATGTCAAAAACCCAGGATTAGATGATATATTGGAAGCGGATAAATGGGCGAGGGTAAAAACCAAGGAGATGATTAGATGCTGTCGTTAGTTTCTTTTGTAATTGTTCTTAGTATTTTAGTTATTGTGCATGAATTCGGGCATTTTATAGTCGCTAAGAAAATGGGAGTGCGCGTTGAAAAATTTTCTATAGGATTTGGGCCGGAAATAACGGGTGTCACAAAGGCTGAAACCAGATATTCTATCTCGCTAATACCTCTGGGCGGCTACGTAAAATTAGCAGGGGAAACAAGCGCAGAAGGGGTAAAGGGCGAGAAGTGGGAATATCTGTCAAGGACTGTCGGAGAGAGGGTAAGAATAATCTTCGCAGGCCCTTTATTAAATTACATACTGGCATTTCTGATTTTTTCATTCGTATTTATGGTTGGAAGCCCAACATTGACTGCCAAGATAGGCAAGGTTATGCCTGGTTATCCTGCGGAATCTGCAGGTTTGAAAACAGGCGACAGGATTCTGAATATAAACGGCAAGGATGTGGCTTACTGGGAAGATGTTACAAAGATTATTCATACGAATAAAAACCCAGAGATGAAACTTCTCGTAGAAAGGGATGGCGAGCAGGTGTCTCTTATTGCAATGCCCAAATCCCAGGATATGAAAACTATTTTTGGTTCAAAGAAAAATATATCTATAATAGGCATTGCGCCATCTGACGAAGTTGTGTATGTAAAATACGGATTTCTGAAGTCTATTTATATGGGTGCTGAAAAATTATGGATGCTGACTTATATAACCTGTAGAGCTTTGTGGGCAAGTATTACAGGATCTATACCTATAAAGGAATCTATGACAGGGCCTATAGGCATATTTTATATAACCGGACAGGCAGCCAAGCTTGGGCTCGTTTATCTATTGCAGCTTATGGGCGTATTGAGCGCGTCTCTGGCTATCTTCAATCTTTTACCTGTGCCTGTTCTGGACGGCGGGCATATTTTATTTCTTATGATAGAAAAGGTCAGGAGAAAACCTGTTTCTCTTAAGATACAGGAGAATATAACTCAGGCAGGTATGGGGTTACTTATAGTTTTAATGGTGTTTGTATTTTATAATGATTTTATGAGATTTGGGATTTTTGAAAAGATAGTGCATTTATGGAAAAAATAATGAAAAGGCAGATTAAGGTTGGGGATATTAAGATTGGCGGTGGAGCGCCTATTAGCATTCAGTCAATGACAAAGACTGATACAAGGGATATTTCCAGCACTATTAGGCAGATAAAAGAACTGGAAAGATCAGGATGCGAAATTATAAGAGTTGCTGTAAAAGATTTTGAAACAGCAGAAGCTATAAGGGCTATTAAAAGAAAAATAAATTTACCGTTAGTGGCGGATATACATTTTGATTACACCCTGGCTTTATGCGCTATTGAAAACGGCGCTGATAAAATAAGGCTTAATCCAGGCAATATTTATAAAGAAGATGAAATAAAAGAAGTAGTAAAATTAGCCAAGAAAAGAAAGATCCCTATAAGGGTGGGGGCAAATTCCGGGTCAATTAGGAACAAGGGAAAATCCGCGGCAGAAAGCATTGTAAAATCCGTGATAGATTACATAAAGATATTGGAGAGAATGGATTTTTACGATATAATAGTTTCATTAAAGGCATCCAGTGTCCTTAGCACTATAGAAGCTTATAAGCTCTTTTCAAAGAAATCAAAATATCCGCTTCATCTGGGCGTAACTGCAGCAGGTCCTGCGTCAACGGGTATTATAAAATCATCTATAGGAATAGGAGCCTTGCTTTTGGATGGCATAGGAGATACTATCAGAGTTTCATTGACAGGAGACCCTGTAGAAGAAGTGATAGCAGCGAAAAGTATTCTTCAGGCATTAGAGTTAAGGAGTTTTGGCCCTGAGATTATTTCATGTCCGACCTGTGGCCGCTGTCAGGTAGACCTTAAAAGAATAGCAAAAGAGCTCGATGCTCGATGCTTGATGCTTGATGCTAGAAAATCAAAACAAGCCTTGAGAATAGCTGTGATGGGGTGTGAGGTTAATGGCCCAGGGGAAGCAAAAGAAGCAGATATAGGCATTGCCTGCGGCAAAAGTTCCGGAGTAATATTTAAAAAGGGCAAGATAGTAAAGAGAGTAAGAGAAAAAGATATAGTAAAAGAGCTTTTGAAATTATTGATTCCTTAGCTAATTTTACCCAAGCTGTTTCGTTTTGCGAAGCAAAACGGCTTGGGTAAAATTCAGAGGCGACACTACATTTTATGCGCTGGACAAAATATTTTATCCCAACATTAAAAGAGGTTCCGAGCGAGGCTGAAGCAATAAGCCATAGGCTTATGATACGCGCTGGCCTTATCAGAAAACTTGTCTCAGGCGCTTATACATACCTTCCTTTAGGCCTTAAGGTTTTAAAAAAGGTTCAGAATATCATACGCGAAGAAATGAATAAGGCCGGGGCCATAGAACTTTTTATGCCTTCCATGCAGCCAGTTGAATTATGGCATGAGTCAGGCAGATTTAAGGATCTTGGCGAAGACCTTATTACTTATAGAGATAGGCATAATAGGGTAATAGTTTTTGGGCCTACCCATGAAGAGGTCATAACAGACCTTGTCAGGAATCATGTGAATTCTTATAAACAAATGCCCCTTACCCTTTATCAAATCCAGACTAAATTCAGGGATGAGGTGCGGCCGAGATTCGGCATAATACGCAGTCGTGAATTTATAATGAAAGACGCTTACAGCTTTGACAGGGATTGGAAAGGCCTTGATGAAAGTTATCAAAAGATGTATGTGGCTTATGGAGCAATTTTTAAAAGATGCGGGCTTAAGACTGTCGCAGTGGAGGCTGATTCAGGAGTTATGGGGGGAGATGTTTCGCATGAGTTTATGGTGTTATCTGAAAGCGGGGAAGATCTTCTGGCGCATTGTCCGAATTGTGGGTATGCGGCAAGTATTGCTATCGCAGAATGTAAGGATGCAGCTCAAGGCTCAGGACTCAGGGCTCAAGTGAAAGAAAAACCCATAGAAGAGGTGGATACGCCTGAGGTGACGACGATAGAAAAAGTCGGGCATTTGTTAAAAGTTAAGCCTCTAGACATGGTAAAGACGCTTATTTATGTGGCAGACGAAAAACCAGTTGCGGTTCTAATACGGGGCGATCATGATGCAAACGAGGCAAAGATAAAGAAATTCTTAAAATGCGCCAAACTTGAGATGGCCAGTGAAGATGTTATAAAGAAAACAACTGGCGGCCCAATAGGGTTTTCAGGTCCTGTTGGCCTGAAAGAAGTTAGGGTTATAGCTGATAATTCTATAAAAGACATGGCTGATTTTGTTACAGGAGCGAATAAGAAAGATAAGCACTATATTAATACAAATATAAACAGGGATTTTAAGGTCAGTGAATGGGCTGATGTAAGGATGATCACAGAAAAAGATATGTGTTCCAAGTGTAATAAGAATATAAAAATAGAACATGCGATAGAAATGGGCCATGTGTTTAAATTAGGGTTCAAATATTCTAAGGCAATGAAGGCAGAGTTCCTGGACGAAGATGGTAAGCTTAAGCCGATAGTAATGGGTTGTTATGGTATAGGCGTTAATAGGATTATGGCTACTGTAGTAGAGCTTCATAATGACAAAAAAGGCATAATCTGGCCTGTAGCAATAGCGCCTTTCCAGGTATTGGTCATCCCTATAAATTACAAACAGGAAGACATTAAAAAAACTGCAGAAAATATCTATAACGAATTAAATCAAATAGGTATAGAGACTTTACTGGATGATAGAGATGAAAGCGCAGGTATTAAATTTAACGACGCTGAATTAATAGGCATACCTTTTTCAATAGTGATAGGGGATAAGGGCCTTAAAAAAGGCATAGTCGAAATAAAGATAAGAGATACAGGCAAGATTATAGAAGTAAAAAAAGAACAACTAAAAGACAATATCTTATCATTACTAGCCACGTAATAATAGCCAATAAAAACGAAATTTTTGTTTGCGCCACAAAAGTCTTTGCGGCATCAGGCAAAAAATAACCGCCAGTTGGCATTTTTTGCCTTGACAAGAAAACGGTTACATGGTATACTTTTAGGTAGAATTTTATAAAGTATTTTAAATATACATAGGAGGAATACATGCCTTTTAAATTGCTAAAAAAGCTCGTTTCAATCCTTACTATAGTTATGTTTCTAGCTACTAACTGTTTATACGCTGCCCCTGGTTCCAGATCACTCTTCAAGAATAAAAAAGTAGATTACGATAAAATCAGTAACCAATCCCAGGATATTCTCCAAAAGAAGCAGTCTGTCCTGA
>Ga0180009_10002838_pt1 | contig 20138 bp, 16 predicted proteins | sample OS_PC_MetaG_FD_123537 | JGI IMG/M metagenome (GOLD analysis project Ga0180009, IMG submission 123537) | Groundwater microbial communities from the Aspo Hard Rock Laboratory (HRL) deep subsurface site, Sweden - OS_PC_MetaG | ecosystem: Environmental > Aquatic > Deep subsurface > Groundwater...
ATGCCTGTAAGCTCCAGCCTAACGCTCTGGAAATCAATGTTGGTGACCAGATTGAACAATTGGACCAGATTATACACGATACAGACGGGAGTGAATATTTTGGGAAGACTTTCATCACCGAAGGTATGAAAATCTTGCTTAAAAGGGGAATGGCGCGTCTTGCAGGCAAATCAAACGATACTGTTTTTCATCTTAAACAGGCTATGGGTGGTGGTAAAACCCACTTGATGGTTGGATTCGGTCTCCTGGCAAAAGATGCAATGCTAAGGAATCAGAAAATTGGTGAAATGCCCCATCAAGGAGGATTTTTCACGGCAAAGACTGCTGCTTTTAATGGGCGTAACAATCCTCATACGTATTTATGGGGAGAAATTGCCCGGCAGTTGGGTAAGGCACCATTATTCAAAGAGTATTGGGAATCCGGCGCAAAAGCCCCGGATGAAGGCGCCTGGCTGAAACTGTTTGAGGGGGATGAACCGGTTCTGATTCTGTTGGATGAAATGCCCCCTTATTTTCATTATTACAGCACTCAGGTTTTGGGGCAGGGAACGATTGCTGATGTCATCACCAGGGCATTTTCCAATATGCTCACGGCTGCTTCCAAAAAAAAGAATGTGTGTATTGTCGTATCTGACCTTGAAGCATCTTATGACACGGGCGGCAAATTGATTCAGAAGGCGCTTGATGATGCTACCCAGGAACTGGGACGGGCGGAGATAAGTATCACCCCCGTAAATCTTGAATCAAATGAGATTTATGAGATAATTCGAAAAAGGTTATTTATTTCTCTGGCTGAGAAAAATGAAATTGCCGATATTGCGTCTGTTTATGCAAATCGGTTGGCTGAGGCGGCAAAAGCAAAATCAGTGGATAGAAGCGCTGAGTCTCTTGCCAATGAAATCGAAATGACCTATCCCTTCCACCCGAGTTTCAAAAGTATTGTTGCGCTTTTCAAGGAGAACGAAAAATTCCAGCAGACCCGGGGCCTCATGGAATTGGTTTCCCGTCTTTTAAAGTCAGTGTGGCAGAGCAATGATGATATATATCTGATCGGTGCTCAGCATTTCGACCTCTCAATACATGAAGTTCGGGAAAAACTGGCTGATATTTCAGAAATGCGGGATGTAATCTCAAAGGACCTTTGGGATTCGACCCAGAGCGCTCATGCCCAGATTATCGACATTGCCAATGGCAACCAGTATGCGAAACAAGTCGGCACACTTCTTTTAACTGTAAGTCTTTCCACAGCAATTAATTCGGTAAAAGGACTTTTGGAAAGTGAAATGCTGGAGTGTCTGATAGATCCAAACAACCAGGCCAGCAAATTTAAAAAAGCGTTCCTCGCACTGGATAAAACTGCCTGGTACCTGCACCAGACCCAGGAAGGAAGATGCTACTTTGATCATCAGGAAAATCTGACAAAAAAACTCCAGGGCTACGCAGAAAAGGCCCCGCCACCTAAAATTGATGAACTGATACGGCATCGTCTTGTAGAGATGTACGCTCCGACCACAAAAGAAGCCTATGAAAAAATTCTACCGCTTCCTGAAATGGATGAAGCCGCAGCCGCTCTCAAAATATCTCGGACAATGCTCATTATCAGCCCGGATGGCAAGGTCCCGCCGGAAGTTGTAAAGCAATTTTACACGAACATCATCAATAAAAACAACCTTCTGGTATTAACGGGTGAAAAATCCCGGATGGCCAACTTAGAAAAAGCTGCCCGGCACGTCTATGCGGTAACCAGGGCCGATAATGAACTGCCTGCCACCCATTCTCAGCGTAAAGAACTTGATGAGAGAAAAGCCCAGTATGCACAAGACTTCCAGTCTACTGTCCTGAATGTCTTTGATAAACTGCTGTTTCCAGGCGCACAGCAGAATGAAGATATTCTCCGCGCCAAGGCGCTTGACAGCACTTATCCATCAAATGAATCCTATAACGGGGAAAAACAGGTTATCAAAACCCTGACAGCCGATCCCATAAAACTCTACACACAGGTCTCGGACAACTTTGATACGCTGCGAGCCCGCGGTGAACAGCTTTTATTCGGCAGCAGCGATGATGCCCGCAAAACCGATCTGGTGGATAAGCTGCGGCAGAAAACACAAATGCCATGGCTCCCACTAAAAGGGGGGTTTGACCTCCTTATCCAGGAAGCCTGCCAGCGGGGAGTGTGGGAAGACATGGGCAATGGATACATAACCAAAAAACCCAGGCCCAAGACAACACAGGTGGTGTTCAATGAAGAGAGTTCTCCTGATGACACAGGAACAGTCAGACTGAAGATTGATGCTGTCAATTCCGGCAATGCGCCTTGTATCCATTATCAGGAGGACGGGGCCGTGAGCACCAGCAGTCCGGTCCTGTTGGAAAATGTTCTGTCCACAAAGGCCCTGCGAGTACAGTTTCTTGCTGTTGATCCTTCCGGCAAAAATCAGACCGGGGCTCCTGCCACCTGGACCAATCATCTGACGATTCGCAACAGGTTCGATGAAAATACCCGCAACCTTGAGATCCTGGTCGCTCCCCGCGGGACCATACGCTATACCCTGGATGGTTCAGAAGCCAGGAATGGCAGGGATTATTCACAGCCACTGGCTTTGCACGAAAGCGCTCAATCCGTCTATGTGTTTGCCGAGTGCGATGGTATCGAAGCAAAGCGGACCTTTGATTTTCCCGCAAAGGGCAGGCAGGAAATCGAAATCAAAAAAGATAAGCCCGCCCAGATATTCAGCCCCACACCCAAGCGGCTGGACAGCTCAGCAAAGACCTACGAAGGGCTGAAACTGGCGAAAGAAAAGGGAATAACCTTTGAGCAGGTGACGCTTCAGATAGGCTCTTCGCCCAAAGTTATCCATCTCTCCCTGGGTGAAATGCAGATACAGGCGGAATTTTTAGAAAAGGAACTGGCGAACTTGCAGTCACTCCTCACTCTGGATGCGCCGGTCATTCTGTCCTTTAAAAAAGCCTATACCCCCACAGGATTTGATCTGGAACAGTTTGCCAAAGCCCTTGGCATCGAGCTTAAAATTGGTGAGGTAATTCAGGAATGATCAACACCATTGATTTCGGCGCTTCCAAAAATTTTGGGGCACACCATTTTTATGTGGATATTCCGGCAGAACCAAAGGTGGCTATAAGCATCTATGAAGATTATGGCTTTGACGGTGATGAAACAAGGCGGGAAACCACTGAAAAGCGGGTGATTCTGGCGCGGGAATTATGGACAAAAATCAGGGATGATGCCCGCAGGGATTTTAATGACCGATTAAAGGCAAAAAAGCAGAGCACGGGCACCTGGCGTATTGGCAAGGTGAAACTGGACAGATTCCTGGGCCGGGAACTATGTGTTTTAGCCTGGGCCGCGGAGCATGCAACACAGGAGGAATGCGGGGTTATCTGCCAGAAGTGGCTGGCCCTTCGTCCTGAAGAACGCTGGTGGCTCTTCTCGAAAACATCCTCTGAGGCCGGCCTGGCCGGTCAAAAAGACCGCGGCTGGCGAAAGGCCCTCTACTGCGCTCTCTCTGACGGTGAAAGCATCAAGGTGAGGACAAAAATCAAACCCAGGTTGAGAAAACGCGAACTGCAGGAGAATATGAGTCTTTTTGATTTTATGAAAGGAGATGCATAGCCATGCTGGAACGCAGAATATTGGCTTTGATAAAAGAGGGCGAGGGACTGCGGGTGGAGTTCAAGACCTGCAGGAAGGCACTGAACAGGGATGTATATGAAACTGTATGCGCATTTTTAAACCGATACGGGGGAGAGCTTTTACTCGGGGTTGATGATAACGGCCGTGTCACGGGCGTTGATCCTGGAGCCATTGACCAGATAAAAAAGGATTTTATTACTGCTGTTAATAATCCCCAGAAGATTATGCCTTCTGTTTATCTCTCCATGGAGCAGGTAAACATCGAAGGTAAACAGGTTGTGTATATTTTTGTACCTCAGAGTTCCCAGGTTCATACCTGCAATGGAAAAGTATTTGATCGGAACCATGACGCTGATTTGGATATTACCGGGAAAAGCGCTATGATCTCCAATCTATACATTAATAAACAAACCACTTATACGGAAAGCAAGGTTTTCCCTTATTGCGAGATGACTGACCTGAGGCCGGATTTGATTGAGATGGCGAGGCGTTACGCAGGTTTTCAAAAGACGAATCATCCATGGAAGAATATGGACGACATGGCTCTTTTAAGGAGCGCCAAAGTTTTTCTAAAAGATTATCAAACCGGCAAAGAAGGCTTTAGCCTTGCCGGTATTTTATTATTCGGCAAGGATGAAACGATCCTGTCCGTTATACCCCACCACAAAACCGATCTGATTCTGCGCAGGGATAATCTTGACCGTTATGATGACCGGGATGATGTGCGGACCAACCTGATCGAAAGCTATGACCGCATTATCGCCTTTGGACAGAAACATCTTTCCGATCCCTTTTATCTGGAGGGCACCCAGCGCATCAGTGCGCGGGATAAAATAATGCGGGAGATTGCCTCCAATATTCTGATTCACCGTGAATATGTAAAGGCATTTCCAGCCAAGATTATCATTGAAAAAAGCAGGATTCTTGCAGAGAACGGAAACCGGGCCGTAAGTCACGGCCTTATTGACCCGGACAACTTTACTCCCTGTCCGAAAAATCCGGTCATTGCCCGAATTTTTAAAGAGATGGGGCTGGCAGATGAACTGGGCTCGGGTGTGCGGAATCTGTTTAAATATACGGCTGTTTTTTCCAGGTCTCGCCCTGAGATGCTTGAAGAAGATATTTTCAGGGTGCTTGTTCCCCTTACCGAGCAAGCCGGTGAGCAAGACACCATGGAAGCTACCGACCAAGCTACCGAACAAGCTACCGACCAAGTTACCGACCAAGTTACCGACCAAGTTACCGACCAAGCTGAAAGAACAGAAAAAATATTAGGTTTTTGTGCTCTGCCAAGATCAACCCCGGAGATAATGGAATATTTGGGATTAAGTCATCGCAGACATTTCAGAATGGAAATACTTGATCCTTTGTTAGACGTCGGCCTCTTGCAACCCACTATCCCCGACAAGCCCAAGAGCCCAAAACAGAAATATGTGGCACCAAGGAAAGACACCCATGCTTAAACCCTTTGAATGGAAAGACCGCCCCTCGATCATTGAACATCTGTTTCCGGTGCAGAAAATATCTGCTGAGAGTTTTAAAGAGCAGATGGCTGGGGCAGGCAAAACGCTCACTGCTCTGGGGAGCTACTGGAAAGGGCGAAAACCCCTTATCCTCAATAAAGCCTGTATTTTGGGCACCCTGTTACCAACCACGGATGACCGTCTCAAAGACCTTGAAATCTTTGAACTGCTCATGGGCATGGACGGTCAGAGTATGCAAAAGCGCCTTGAGGCAAACCTGCCGGCATCCAGACACCATACCGTTGGAGAATACCTGATCCTTCCGTACAACGAGCAGGTAATAAAATCCAAACGGCCCGAAGAACTGGGAGAGAGTGTGTTTGACCATATCTGGGAAAAAGTGAATCACCATCTGGGAACGGATGCTTCGTCCTTTCCCGAACTGGTTGAACAGATGGGCATTGCCCGCTTTGGGCACCGACCCAAGGTTGCCGATGTTTTTTGTGGTAGCGGGCAGATCCCTTTTGAAGCGGCACGTCTGGGCTGTGATGTCTATGCCAGTGACTTAAACCCCATTGCTTGCATGCTCACCTGGGGTGCTTTTAATATTGTGGGGGCGAGTAAGGAGAAGCGAGCAAAGATTGACAAAGCGCAAAAGAAACTGGCAGAGCAGGTGCAAAAAGAGATTGATGCACTTGGGGTTGAGACGGACGGCACGGGGTGGCGGGCAAAAGTATATCTTTACTGTGTTGAAACAATCTGCCCCGAAAGTGGCTGGAAAGTTCCGCTTATTCCAACCCTCATCATCAGCAAAGGATACAGGGTAGTTGCCCGCCTGGTTCCGGTATCAAGAGAAAAACGTTATGACGTTAATATAGTTTATGTAAAAACTGATGCTGAGATTGATGAAGCCAAAACAGGTACGGTTCAGGGCGGTGAGATGGTACACTCACCTGATGGGGTTACCGTATATCGCACCAAGATCAGCACTTTGCGAGGTGATTACAAAGACGGCAAAGAGAATCAGAACCGCCTGCGGCTGTGGGAAAAATCAGATTTTGTCCCCCGGTCTGATGATATCTATCAGGAACGGCTTTACTGCGTGCAATGGATGCGCAAAAAACCGTCAGGCAGGGGAGATGAATACCAATTCAGTATGGTGACCGCCGATGACCTGAAACAGGAGCAGAAGGTGATCGACTATGTCGGTACCCATCTTACAGAATGGCAGGAAAAAGGGTTTGTGCCGGACATGGTGATTGAAAAAGGATATAATACCGACCAGCCTATTCGTGAACGGGGCTGGACCCATTGGCACCATCTGTTTAATGCGAGGCAGTTGTTGATTGGGGCATTATATCGTAAAAATTTGTTAGCACACGAGTTGCCACAATATGGTAGATTTTTGGATTATAATGCAAAATTATGTATGTGGGATTCTAATCCGGGTCCCGGTCGTGTTGGAAAAACACAACACGTTTTTTATAATCAAGCACTAAACACATTATATAATTATGCTTGTCGAGGAAGTGAATGGACAAAAGGATTCTTCTCATTAGCAAATCTCAAGTCATATCCTTGTACTCAAAATAAAATTGTCAACTCTCACACTGCCCAACACCTTGATATCGAAAGCGATATCTATATAACAAAAGATACATGATTCAATCTTAGAACGCAATAAATCGGTAGTGTACCCGTAGTTTCATATTCTCATGGTGTTGGCTGACAGGGAAAGTCCGGGGTACTCGCTATGCTAAAAACCGGAGCTTATCTTGGAATTAGTCCTCTCCATAAAAATATTTCAGCATAGAAATAAATTGTTAAAGCTGCTCAAGCCATAATTTTTTTTGAAATACCCTGCTTTTAACAAAAATCGTCCTAATAGCCAATTTCCAAAATCATAAAAAAATAACAGATTCATATATATTCAAGTTGAATTTAAGATACATTTAAAATACATTGAGGCTAATGTAAATTGCAATAATCATAATTTTTTACAATGATAGTAAAATCAATGGAACAAGGAGGAAACTTTGGAAATTTTAAATTTCAAAGATTGTGAAGACGTAAAAATTGAGAAGTTCCCCTTTAAAGGAGAGCAAAGGGATGTTGTGGGCACGAGCATAAGATGGTTGTCCCGTTCTGGTGATGATGGTACGGGAAACCCGGAATACGGCCTGAGATATTTTACCATTCAACCAGGTGGTGAGATCCCTATCCATAATCATTTTTATCATCAGACCATGTATTTTTTAAGCGGTGAATGCGAATGCTACCTTTATGATAACAAGACTGAAAAAAAACTTAAAACCTGTGTAACCGGATCAGGAGATTTCGTTTATATTCCAAGCCTAGAAACCCATGGGATGAAGAATATTGGGAAAGAACCTGTCACTTTCCTTTGTTGCATAGCAAATGTATACGAAAATGATGGCTAATAGCCATATGTCTGGTATTTTTCAACAAAATTTTTAATCCGGATTATAGACATAGTCCGCTCCTGAGTCGGTTCAATTTTTTATATATTATATCATTTAATGTGGGATAATGGCCGAAGATGATTCCCACGGCTTATATAATGGAATTGAAATTTCAAAGTTGAAAAACCGGCATATACTATATGTTGGATTGCTTAAAATTTATCTGGACGGAGCCCTACGAATGCAAGTGGACGCTCTCAAATATAGGCTCATCCTGAGTCGTTATAGACAAAGTAGTCGCTTTTGGGCGGACTCAATTTGCCTTGTTCAAAAATACTTTTTGATGAAGAAAATTCAGAATCGATGTGAAAAATAGAGTAACTGTCTTTAATATATTCTGGTTATTATTTTCGTTGAAAATTGTATGAATATTTATGATACCTAACCCACAAACAAGTTTTTCTTTTCCTCATTATAAAAACTCATGTTCATTTATTTCGCCCAGCATATAGAAATTTTTCGACAAAGGTATCCCTCTGGACTATTTTACCAGAAAAACAGATAAGGCTGGTCGTTCATCTGATTTTCACAAATTCATTGCATCTACAGCATGTCATTGCGAGGCTTGAAACATTTCCTTTGAAGAGAAATCTGTCACAGGAAGGGCAGCGGTAGTTCTTAAGTTCTTTATTTTTTTCAGAATTGGTGTTGATTTTATTCCAGCATTGATGACAGATACCCTCATAAAGATTCTGAAACTTCTTATTGCATTTTTGACAGATATTATTCATACATCGCCTTTAACGGATTCAATAGCAAATATTCGCATTCTTTCTTCGGAAAACGCCTTAACTTTATCAGGCATCGATTTTTTAGTCATAAAAATCCCTTCAAATGCCAGAAAAAATATAAGGATCGGTTCAGTCACTTTGCATATACCTTGCCATCCCCAACATCTTTATCGGGGATTCATCTTTTCCAGATAAGGGCTCGCCTGCTTAATCCGGTCTGCATTTGTTCGCCCTGTCGAACAAACAAAAAACTCCCTGCTTAGTTGCGCAGGGAGTTTTAAGTGTGGTGGGTTTCGACTTGCTGCTAATCGCCTCCGAAAGCCTGGTAGTTACTCAGAGTATGATGCTTTGAATTCCATACCTTCCCAGGCTTTTGGATCATACAAGCCTTTTTGTTTTTGTTTTTCGATCCATTCTTTTCTCAAGTTATTCTGAAAGTGCATCTTCTCGTCAACCAACTTCTGATATGGCAGACCCATGATTTTCTGCGCTTTTTCTTTTGTTGAAAAATCAGGAGCCACATAATCAGCAGCATTATATTTTGCCAGTATTATCCGTATCTTAAGCCGCGCTTCCTGACCCTTGTTGATGGCCGATCCCAGGATTCTCAAAGTCTCCTCAGGTGCGTGAAAGAATGAACCATGACTGGCGATGGAATAGTCCCACCTCCATTGTGCGTGGCGGATATCCTGTAGAATACCCTGCATTTCATCCTTGGTGGCACCGAGTTCCCAGGCTTTGCCTGCTTCGAGGTGGGCCTTACCAATGACATCCGTGGCAGTAGAGTTAAGTTCAGTTTTTCTTTCCAGCTTCCGGGCCACAGTGTCACGAAGCTCCTGCTCGGTACCCCTGTGGCAGGTCATGCAGGCATTTCCCATATTATCAAGCGGACTGCCGACGTTATGGGATGAATACTTAACACCGCCCTCCCGGACATAGGGCATATGACAGTCTGCACACGCTACATTATTCAGGCCGTGGGCACCGGTTATATAAATTTCATAGCCAGGGTGCTGAGCTTTTAGCATTGGTGCCTTGCTTATTTTGTGAGTCCAGTCTGTAAAATTTATGTCATCATAGTATTTTTCCATATCTTCAACAGTAAAACCATTGTCCCATGGAAAAGTAACAACATTAGCTATCTTTTTATTGCCGCTTTTATCGGTCCAATCGGTCTTCTTGAAATAATATTCAGAGTGACACTGGGCGCACACCAGGGATCTCTTATCCTGGTGCGTAGCATCAGCAAATGGCAGGCTGCCTTCGTTGTCCATAGCTCTTATCAGGTATGGTCTGGTGAGCGTTAGCTCCATTGTTTCATTGTTATGGCAATCAGCACAGCCGATGGGATTAGAGATCTCGTTGCCGAGTCTGGCCCACTTACCCGTGAAATAGTCCAGTTCACTATTTTCATTCATATATCTTGGCACATCAGGTGATTTACAAGTCCAGCATGGGGTTGGCATAGGGCCGGTTTTATCGTCTGTCGGGCCGCCGGTCCTCAGGGTGTTGATGTTGTCTTCCAGGATATAGTGATGCCCGCGCGGTGCATTGTAATCTTTGGCAAAACCATAGCCGGCCCACATTATCACCAGGGCAGGATCTTTTTTTAACAAGTCATCAATCTTGTCGCTTTTTTTCGTCTGCATGTATGAATTATATTGTCTCGGGTAATATTTGCCCCATTCTGCGCTTCTTGATTCAAATTCTTTGATATTCGCCACAGAATTAATTGCCACAGCGTTCATCGCTTTTTGTTCGGCTTTATTTTTATTGAGGGAAAGCGCCAATAAAATTAAGGCAACAATTGCAATCGTTGAAACGATAGTCAGCGCTAATGGTTTTTTCATTCTACTCTCTCCTTTTGGTGTTTTATAGTTTTTCTTTTACTCCAATATTATTGGGAGTCGCTGACAGGCTTCTGGTGGAGCCGTGAGGTGTCTTCCTATGGCAATCCCAGCAGTTTCTATCAACCTGTGAGCCGTCTCCATTTTTCTGGTATGATTTGGTGTTCTCTACCATTTGGGAGACAAGTTCATGGTGGCAGGATATACAGTTGGCCTGTATCCTTTTTGCCATGCTGTCGGTAATCCTGATGCTGTTGTCATAGGTGCCGAAAGTCATGGCCATGAAATCTTTGGCGCCGTCCATGGATTTGGCGATCATTTTGTTGCTAAAAGAGTCCTGGGGCAAATGGCATTCCACGCAGGTCGCACTTTCTCGATGTGAACTGTGCTGCCAGGTGGCATAATGCGATGTCATTACATGGCAATTGATACATACTTTCGGATCTTCGGAAAGGTATGACACCATATTGGCGGCATTAACCACATAGGTGAACAGTCCAACCACTATTATGACGCTGCCGATTGCTATGTATTTCATTATGTTGTCTGTTTCCATGCTTAACCTTTTTGCTGATAGTCATATGTTGATGAAAAGTGTTTAATTGACGATACTTGATAAAAGCATAATACCGGTCCAGCCACCTCCTTTCCTTTTTTGCGATAAAATGCTGCTATTAAAAGCTGGTAAGTTTTAATAGCAGATAATAATGTAAAAATGCTGTAAATTGATGTAAAGAAATTGTTAAAGTTGATAGATTGATCGGAAAGCATTAAAACGGATATTGAAAAAAAAGAGAAGGTAGGGCAATATATCATATGCTTTCTTATATTCAACAGAGAATTTCATTAAAGTACATTATTATAACGTCAGCAACTATTGTCTTTGTTTTTACAACTCTCTTTTTCTGGATTTCCCGCCAGGAAAAGCAACTTATTCTACAGCAGGTAAAAAAACAGGCTATTATTCTTCATAAACAGATTGTTCTGACCCGGGAATGGGTTTCTGACCACAACTATATCCTGATTAAAAAGAACGAAGGGGAAGATATTGAATCATTCTTAAGCAATCCGGAAGTAAAAGATGCTTACGGCACGGTTTATACAAAGATTACACCGGCAATGCTCACCAGGCAGCTTTCAGATCGTGCAATGGAAAGCAACTTATATTCCTTTAATCTGACAAACATCAACTCCATGAATCCGAAAAATAAGCCTGATGATTTTGAAGCAGACGCAATACACAGGTTTATATCCGGGGAAGCCAATGGCGTGAGTCGCATTGAAGTTCATGACGGACAAAAAGTGTTCAGGTATGCCGCCCCCCTTATTCTCAGGGAAAGCTGCCTTTCCTGCCATAATAAACAATATTACAGGGAAGGTGGTATTGGGGGCTGTATAAGTGTCTTCATTCCTTTTGAAGAGGCCCAGGCCGCAATCAAAAAGAATAATCTTTTTCTTTTTGTTACAATGATAGGACTTACAGGCTCTGTTGTTCTGATCCTGTTTCTTTTTACAAGTATACTTATATTTAAACCGCTAAAAGAAATAAGAATGTTTACCCGGCGAATGAGGACCGAAGAGTTGGAACCTGGAGAAGTTGAGATAGAAGGCGATGAACTAAAAGAATTTGTCGGTCTTTGTTATATTATAGATAAAAAGTTTAAAAACCGGCACAATGAATTGGAAAATAAAATTAAAGAAGCCACTAAAGATTTTTCTAATACCACTTTGAAACTTAAACAGGCTAATAAAGAACTGTCGGTATTAAACATTACCAAAATGGAATTTTTTTCAGATATTTCCCATGAACTAAGAACTCCGCTTACTTCTATAAAGGGGGCTGCGGATATCCTTTCGAGAAAATCTTCCTGTAGCGAGCCAAGATACCTTGATATTATAAAAAAGAATACCGATCATCTTATACGAATAATTGTTGATTTTCTTGATTATTCAAAGATAGAAGCAGGCCGCCTTGAGCTTGATATTACTGATGAGTCTCTGACCGGTATTGCAAAAGAGGTTATAGAATCTCAAAAAACAGATGCTATGAAAAAAGGCCTCAGGATAGAAATTGCCGCTTTGGAAGATTTTGTGCTTCCCCTTGACAGACACAGAATTTACCAGGTTATATCGAACCTTATGTCGAATGCTATCAAATTTTCTTTGGATAGAGGCAAAATATTTATCCACATTTCCAGGATGAAAAATGAAATCAAATTTTCCATAAAAGATGAGGGACATGGAATTGAAGCCGAATATCATAAATTTATCTTCAAAAAATTCCATCAGGCCCCCCAGAAAAATGGTATGGTAAATATCCAAAAAGGTTCATCCGGTATTGGACTGGCTATTTGTAAAGGGCTTGTAGAAGCTCATGGCGGAAATATTCGAGTGGAAAGCAATGAAAGTGTGGGAAGCAAATTTATTTTCACCCTGCCTATGTAAAGGTTTGATGTAAAAAGTGAGCTACAGACTATTTTCACTGTGGAAAGGAGTGAATATGGACCAATATAATATACTGGTTGTTGACGATGACCCTGATATTCTTACCATTATAAAGGATAACCTGGAACTTGATGGTTATGAAGTGTTCACTGCGGCGCTTGGCAAAGATGCCATCTCTGTTTTTAAAAAAGAATCTATTGATCTTATTATACTCGATTTAATGCTGCCTGACATGGATGGAATTCAGATCTGTCGCGCAACCAGGGCATATTCTCATGTGCCTATCATAATGCTTACCGCAAAGGACAGTGTATCAGATAAGGTACTTGGCCTTGAAAGCGGAGCTGATGATTATATAGTAAAACCCTTTGATTATCTTGAACTTGCTGCGCGTATCAAAGCACGGCTGCGCAGGAGTAAAACATATTTTTCTGCCGATGATGTTCTTAAAGTTGGCAGCCTGCAACTTAAGCCTGAAAGGCGTGAAGTGGAAGTTGACGGGGTTCAGGTCCCTTTAACAAAAAAGGAGTTTGATATTCTTTCCCTGCTCTTTAAGAATGTAGACCGGGTACTTGACAGAAATACTATTAAAATAAAGATCTGGCCGGATCAAAAATTGTACAAATGGAGCAGAACCCTTGATGTCCATATCCAGCGTCTAAGAGGAAAACTGGAAAAAAATCCTGAGCAACCCCAATATATTCTGACCATTCCGGGTGTAGGATATATGCTTAGTAATTCGGATTCAGACTGACTTTTTATATACGGGGAAGTTTCACCAAAATCAAAGCATAATTATCATGCAACCCTGCGCAGCATCATGCCAATGAAATATTTTTTCAAGGATGTTTTTTCAAGGATTTGCATCTTACGCTGCTTTAAGTATAATACCCACAAGTTGTGTTACCTCATTTCTCTTGACGCAGCGAATTTTCCTGGTATTGACTTGTCTCATAATTTTCGGGTCAAGTGTATCATTAGAAATGATTGCTTTGACATGACTGATATCGGAAAAAAGAGGGGGCCTTTTAACAGCCTTTCTTCAGCTTTTTTTCTTTTGAATCATTCAATCGCACTTGATAGCTAACCGGATTTTCCAAAAGGACATGTTGGAAATCTGCATGGTTTGCAGTTCTGGCATAGCCCACCGTGGCACAGTTTGGCCAGATCCCTTTGTCCGGGTCTTTCACCTGCCATAAGCCTTGGCAGAATCAGGTCAAAAATGGTTATTTCGTGATAAAGCCCACATGCAGGAAGCCCCATAATAGAAGTGGTTTGGTTGTATCCTAAAAGAAACATGGCGCCTGGCAGTACAGCTGCTGAATAATGAACGTCATCAAATCCTGATTCTTCTATCCCGGCCTTTGTAACATCATCAGGGTCAACAGACATGCCTCCGGTTGTGATAATGAGATCTGTGTCTTTATTCAGGTATGACTGGATCTGGAGGCTTATCATTTCCTTGTTATCCGGTAGGATAACCGTCTCTTCCAAGGTTGCACCAAGAGCTGCAACTTTTTTTTCAACAATGGCCTGAAATTTATCCTGAATGAGCCCGCTGTAGACTTCATTGCCCGTTATAATTAATCTGACTTTTGATGGATTGAATATTTTGACAGAAAAAATTGGATAATTCTCTTTAGCTTGTTTGACTGCCCTGTCAAGTTCATTTCTATCAATTACCAGAGGAATGGCTCGTGTTGCAGCCAGACTCTGACTTCTTTCAACCGGTGTGTTATTGTGGATGCTGGCACACATGACATCTTCGATCATGTTGAATTCAATGAGTGCGTCAACATTGACCTTGAAAAGCCCCTGATAATTCGCTCTTAATTCAAGCTTTCCTTCTTTCGGGTTATTGGAAAATGTAACACCGGGTCCGGAAAGAGCAGAGGCCAGTTCGAAAACAGCTTCATCTTCATGTATTTCATTTTCTTTTAAATCAAGGATATAAAGATTATTTTTACCCATTTTCATTAAACGGCACAAGTCTTCAGTTTTCACTTTATGGCCTTTTCTAAAGACAGGTCCTTTGGATTTTCCAGGTATAACCTCTGTCATATCATGTGCAAGGGTTGTACCCACCGCCTGTTCAACCGGTATTGTTTTATAAAGCATAGATGCTGTTTTTCCGCACATTTTTTTCCCCTTTTCCCCTAACAGGTTGATAATAGGTACCATAAGCACAGGGCCTGCACAGGATTTCATTATTTTTCAGGACTTCCCGTTTGTCCCTGATAACGGTTTTACACTTAGCGCAAACAGCTTTGAATCTTGTCGGGCCCGGCATATCAACAAAGACTTCTTCGATGAAAAAAAGTTCGTCTTCATCCATTCTTTTATATGCTTCCAGCTGTTGCCGGGTTTCATCCTGAACATCAGGGGCATAGGTGCCCATGTGCATTTGCAGATCCCTCAAGTAATGTTTCAAAATCTTCCATAGGTTACCTTTTAAATTTATAATTCAATGCTTGACCGTACCGTGAACATGCTACAATACAATCCCCGCAATTGGTGCACTCTGTTTCCAGGCCAGAGGCCAAATGTTTTGGATCAAGACCAAGGTTGCAGGCATTTGTACATGGTTCCTGGCCTTTTTTAGGATGGAAGCAATTGTCTGTCTTGAAATCCACCTTTAATCTTCCGGGATTCAATTGTTTGAAAAGTATCAACAAAACAGACTGGGGACAGACATATCTGCACCAGAGCATCTTTTTCGAAAAAAATTCCACCATTAAAACAAAGAGAATAAAAGCAATTGCAAGTGAGAAATGATTTTGGGTAAATATGAACTGAAATATTCTTGAGTACCAGGCAGGCATTGAAAACTGATTCAGTACAGGTGTTGTGGAAAAAGTTAAAAATCCTGCCAGACCTGTCAGGAAAATTACTATTTTAATTTTAAACTCGTTAGATTTCATATCCTTGGTATTTTTGACTTTTGGCATCACTGATCTGCTGATGGTCTGACCCAAATCAGAAAGAAGTCCAAAAGGACAGATCCACGAACAAAATACAGTGCCAAGAAAAAAGGCGATTGCAAGTGCCACCAGCGCCCCTGTAATAAGGTCAAAAGAAAGATAGGCATTTTTTATGGTAATCTGTAGAACTGCCAGGGGATCTGCCAGAGGAAAACCTGCCAGGTTGAATGAGAGGAAATTACCATAAACAAAACTGATGTGCCTGCTGTTAAGCCAGGGGATCAATATAAAGACCAGTGCAACAAAAATCTGAAGCGTTCTTCGGCACACTTTGATTTTGGATCGTTGTTTTTTTCTTTTTTTGATCACTATTATTCTACAAATCGGGTTGGAATAGTTTTAATTGCCCCCTGGGAGCATACATGTTCGCATACTCCGCATCCGGCACACTTGTCGGTAATCACTGGATATTCACCCCGTTCAAGCTCTATTGCCATGCCTTTTAAGGGGCAGCGTTCAAAACAGCTCCGGCATATGATCTGTCCCTTCCATGTATAGCATAGTTCTCTATCAAGCTTTGCAAACCCCATTTTAACATTTTCAATGGGAATATCATGGAGCGCATCTGAGGGGCAGATTGCGCTACATCTCATGCAAAGATGGCAGGGCGCATCCAAAGGGTTAATGATAGGCGTTCCTGCTATAAAAGGGTTGAATCCGGTCTGCATATGAATACAGTCAAATATACAGACCTGGGCGCACTGCCCACATTGCAGGCAGCGCACCAGGAATTCTTTTTCACTTCTTGCTCCGGGAGGTCTTAAAAATCCGGAGTCCTTACTCACTAATCTTCATCCTCAACAGTCACATAGGTTGTATATATGGTTAGAACGCCATCAATCTCCTCTATTTTTTTTACTTCCTGTGTTATCTGTTTTGAATGAACTTCAGCCACTATCACAATGAATTCATCCTTGTGTATTCCGTAGGATGTCATGGTGTCCATTTTCTTAATCTTTTGCTCTACCTCTTCAGCCGCTCCTTGAAGGGTATGAACCATAAGTCCTGCAATTGCCATATTTACACCTTTTGAATTTTAACTGCACAAATTTTGTATTCCGGTTGTTTGGATCCTGGGTCAAAAGCATCCAGGGTCAGTTTGTTGATCAGTTTATCCGCGTAATGAAAGGGAACAAAAATAAGTCCGGGCCGACACACATCGCTGACCCTTGCAGGTAAATCCATTTCATCCCGGCGGGTGACAAGCTTAATCTGATCTCCATTATTGATCCCTAATCGTTTGGCATCGTCGTTATTGACTTCCACGTAAGCGCTGGGAAAGGATTTTTTCAATTCAGGCACCTTCATGGTCATGGTACCGGTATGCCAATGGTCTATTACACGGCCGGTAGTAAGCACAAACGGATATTGGACATCGGGTTCCTCTGCTGCTCCCTTATAGGGCCTGAACCAGATAACAGCCCTGCCATCAGGTTTTCCATAGAAAAAATATTTATCAGGATGATCTGCAGGGATATTGGGGTCCTTTCCCCGGACATATCGAATGTTCGTACCCGGATGATCTTCAGTGGGACAGGGCCATTTAATACCGGACGATTTTCTCAATCTGTCTCTGGTGATTCCAAAGAAATTATAGGGTGTGGGCTGACTGACTTTGCGCCATTCGTTCCAGATATCTTCTGAATTTTTAAAATCCACAAGCTTTGGATCCACGCCAATTCGTTTGGCCAGATCTATCAGGATGTGTATGGACTCCCTGCATTCTCCAGGAGGCTCAATGGCCTTGCTTATCAATGCGTAACGCCGTTCGGAACAGCCGTACACTCCTTCCCTCTCGCACCAGAATGCCGGGGGCAGAACCACGTCGGCAAATTTCATGGTTTCTGCATCAGCAAATGCTTCGATGAGACATACAAACGTGTCTTCTCTGGCCAAAGCTTTACGATGTTTGTTCACATTGGGCAGAGAATGGGCCGGATTGGTACACAACATGACAATGGCTTTTACCTTGCCTTCTCCCATTGCATCAAAAAGTGCCACAGTATGCAGACCGGGTTTGGGATGTATGGAATCCTGGGGTATTCCCCATAGTGTTTCCATCTCATTACGGTGTGCCTTGTTTGCGATCAGTCGTCCGGCAGGTAGCAGGTGAGACAAACCGCCTGTGTCTCGAACACCACCGCAGGCATTGGGCTGGCCTGTTAGAGAGAATGGTGTAGCGCCGGGTTTACCGATTTGACCTGTGAGCAGATGCAGATTACTGGTCAGATTGTTTGCCCACACACCTCGAATACGCTGATTAAGTCCCATACACCACAAGGACATGGTCGCTGAGCTTTCTGCAAACCATGTCGCCATCTTACGGATGGTGGCTGCTGGTACTCCGGATATTTCTTCTGCTTTTTCAGGGGTGTAATCCTGAAGAAATTTGCAATAATCATCAAATGTCAGTTTGTTTTTTTCATTGTCCATGAATGTAACATATTTACTATGAAATCTCGGGTTATCCAGCTCTTCATCAATAATATGATATGCCATGGCATTGAGGATAGCCAGATCTGTGCCCGGTTTAAAGGAAACATGCAGGTCTGCAATACGGGCGGTATTAGTCTTGCGCGGGTCCACCACAATAATTTTCACATTGGGATCAGATTGTTTGCGTTTGGCAATTCGTTTAAAAAGGATGGGATGACACTCAGATGTATTGGAACCGATAATAAAAAAACAGGTTGCAGCATCTATATCGTCATAACTGCCGCAGGGCTCATCCTTGCCGAATGTAGTCACATACCCGCCAACGGCTGATGCCATGCATAAACGGGGGTTTCCCTCAACATTGTTACTTTTCAGGCCGGCTTTCCATATTTTGCTGACAAGGTAAGTTTCTTCAGTCAATGCCTGACCTGAACCATAATATGCGACACTGCCTGGCCCATCAGTTTTTATGGCCTGTTTAAATTTTTCCGCCGTAAAGTTAAGGGCTTCGTCCCAGGATGCCGGTGTCAGTTTGCCGTTTTTTCGAATCAAAGGCTGAGTGACCCGGTCCTTGGCATAAATAATAGGCACCATCAATGCCCCTTTCAGGCAAAGAAATCCTTCATTATGATTGTTCGGGTCGCCTTTTACCTGAACAACCTTACCGTCTTTCACCCCCACCATGACACCACATCCGGTGCCGCAGAACCTACAGACACCCTTGACCCATTTATCTGTAGTGTCTTGTGCAGCCCATGAAAATGGTACGCCCATGGCTATGAATGCCGAAGCAGCAGCGGTAGTCCTTAAAAAATCTCGTCTGGAAACATTCATCTAAATTCCTCCTTTTTAATTTTATGGAATCGGTAAAACCAACCTAATCAATCGTTTTTTTTGATTTTGTCTTCACATATGCCTCGTGGTGCAAAGAATTATTATGAAATGGATGACAATCATTGCATTTAGGCTCCAGACCATATTTGTCTTCCATCATTTTTATACTTGGATCATGACATTTGCGGCAGGTGGCATTGACATCCGGATCCACGGCATAGGGAACAGATCCCTTTCCGTCCGGCTGTCCGTGACATACAAAACATTTAACCAGCATAACGCCATGTTTACTTTCATACCAGTCCTGTGCGATCTTTGGTGTAGACTTGATATGACAGTCGTAACAATCAGAAGCGGAATCAGGACTTTCCAGATGCGGCATACCATATTCGCATCTGGTTTCAGGAAATGCAGATTGATAATACCCATAAAAGGATATTGCAATTACAAAAAAGATTGTTGATCCATAAAATATCCAGGGTTTTGATCTCTTTTTTGAAGATATCGTTGATTTATCTGTCATTATTGTTGCTCCTCTTTTAAGGGAAATTTTTTTGCAAATTCAGCATTAAAATGATATCTGCGGTCAAATTTCGGAAGATGAGCCATATTGAAATGGCATCCGGCACACCCCCTTCTGGTTTTTCCATTTTCCCCCAGGTAGGCTTCATGAGAAAGTTTTCCAATTTCAGTGAGTTCTTTATCCTTGACATCCTTTGTAAGATCCTGATGGCATCCCCTGCAGTTTTCATCTGGAATGAACCTGCGGGCAGTTTGCTGCATCTGTCTTCTGTTCAAGTTCTCAGGGTCTCCAAAATTATGAACCCAGACATCTTTAATGCCCAGGATTGTTTTAACTATAATATATCTGCCGCCGTACCCTTTGGGGATATGACAATCCTTGCAGTCAATGTTTTTTTTGTCCTTGTCCACGGCGTGGCTGGACATTTTCAGCTCATCTTTATAAATTTTCATCTCATGGCAGGATATACAAAAATCAGTGGTGGATGATTTTGCTATGGGAATGGAAAGACCCACAAAAACGACTATTCCCAGACCAATGAGTACCAGAATAAATTTAAAAGAGAATCTTGCCGATTTTATTTCATCCATATTATCTTCCTCGTATAAAAAGAATATTAACCCAAGTTCGTCATTTTTTTTAAAATAAAGGCTAATTTTATCAAAAAACCATGGGGTTAAAAATATAACAATCTGTATTTGTTATATTTATTTTTTTACTCGTCAATGTAGTGACCCATA
>Ga0180009_10002839_pt1 | contig 20136 bp, 16 predicted proteins | sample OS_PC_MetaG_FD_123537 | JGI IMG/M metagenome (GOLD analysis project Ga0180009, IMG submission 123537) | Groundwater microbial communities from the Aspo Hard Rock Laboratory (HRL) deep subsurface site, Sweden - OS_PC_MetaG | ecosystem: Environmental > Aquatic > Deep subsurface > Groundwater...
CTCACTATCGGTTGTCCCGATTTCAATTGAAGTTTTTTTGAATCTGAAACCAGTGCTCAACCTGAACGCGGACCCCATCCGAGGGCCGCAGTCGGAAAATACCAGGTTTTCGGTCAGACACTAGTTATCTATTAATTAGTAACAGTTACTAATATACATTTGCCTTGGAAATATAAAATTAATAAAAAGGAGATCAGATAACATGGAGAAAGATAAGAAAGTGAAGGAAACCAAAAAACTCAATATCAAAGAGGTGACCATATGTGATGCAACAGCACAGATGCTCAGGAAAGCCGAGAAAGACGGTGTGGAAACGGCATTCAATAGGGCTGCCGATATGAAACCCTGTCCCATTGGTGCGGATTCGGCATGCTGCAAACACTGTTTCATTGGTCCATGTCGCTTGAGCTCCAAAGATCCCTATGGGAAAGTAGGCGTTTGCGGGGCCACCATTGACACCATCATGTCCAGGAACTTTGGCCGCATGGTAGCCGCCGGAAGTGCCGCCCATACGGACCACGGGATGAGCATGCTGGACCTTTTCAGAGAAGTGGTTAATGGAAACATAAAAGAGTATACCATTAAAGATCCCATTAAACTGGAAGAGGTAGCCAGAGAGATCGGGATCGAGGTTGAAGGACGTGACATTAAAGATATTGCCACAGATTTTTACAAGGAACTGGAGAGGACCTATACCCAGGTGGAAGGGGAAATCCCTTTTGTCAAAAGGGTACCTGAAAAGACCCTGGAGACCTGGCGGAAGCACGGTATCGTTCCCCGTGGAGCCATGCGGGAGATCATGGAACTGATGCATCGGACAGCCATGGGGGTGGATCAGGATTATGAAAATCTTATCAAGCAGTGCAGTCGTACCGCTCTGGCGGATGGATGGGGAGGTTCCATGGTAGCCACGGAGATCTCTGACATCCTCTTCGGTACTCCCACTCCCGTGAGAGTCGATGTCAACATGGGATGCCTGAAAGAAAAACAGGTCAACATCATTATCCATGGCCATGAGCCCAATCTTTTCGAGTCAATGCTTGATTCAGTATATGATCCAACCCTGATAAAGGCAGCCAAAGATGCCGGTGCGGAAGGGATCAATCTGGTGGGTATGTGCTGTTCCGGTGCCGAGATGCTTTCACGTCACGGAATCCCCCATGCAGGAAACTTCATGTCTACGGAATCGGTTCTGGTAACAGGCGCGGTGGACGCCATGGGTGTTGATGTCCAGTGTATCAAGCAGGGACTGGCCAAAGTTGCTGACTGTTATGGGACCAAGCTTTTCACCACCAATCCAAGGTGTCACATAGAAGGAGTAGAACATATTGAATTTCACGAACACAATCCAAGGGAGTGTACAGACAGTATTGTGGAGAATGCCATCGTGAGATTTAAGAATCGCAAGATGCCCATTGAGATTCCGAACATCAAGAACACGGGTATTCACGGATTTTCCCACGAATACATCAATTACATGCTGGGTGGAACCTTCAGGGCCTCATACACTCCATTGAATGACAATATTATAAACGGAAGAATTCGCGGAGTGGCCGGTGTAGTGGGCTGTACGAATCCGAGGGTGAAGCAGGACTGGGTCCATGTGGAATTGGTTAAGGAGCTCATCAAGAACGATGTCCTCGTGGTCCAGACAGGATGCTCCCAGATCGCCCTTGCCAAGGCAGGTTTTTACACACCGGAAGCAGCCCATATGGCAGGTTCAGGGCTTCGGGAAGTATGCGAGACAGTTGGCATGCCACCTGTCTTGGGATGCGGCTCTTGCGTGGACAACAGTCGTATTCTGATTGCCTGCTCCGAGATGGTTCGAACGGGAGGACTGGGCGACAGCATTGCCGATCTTCCAGTGGCCGGTGCAGCCCCCGAGTGGATGAGTGAGAAGGCCATCTGCATAGGCCAATACTTCGTGGCTTCCGGCGTTTTCACTGTCTTTGGTGTCAACTTCCCCATTATTGAAGAGACAAAATTCCATAAATTCCTTTTTGGGGGTTTAGAAGAATTGGGATTCGGAAAATGGGGATTTACTGCCGATCCTTATGAAATGGCACACATGATGATTGAGCACATTGACAAAAAGAGACGGGCCCTTGGTATCGACAAGGCCAGGGAAAGGGTTCTCATGGATATGGCAGACAGACAAAAACTGGAAGCAGCTTAAAATATGAAAGATTCTTGATTTAAATGGAGATTTTATTGTATATTAAAAAGAAATTAGATTTCAAAGGAGGATGAATATTATGGACAAGTACGAATGTTCGGTTTGTGGCTATGTGTATGACCCTGCGGAAGGAGACCCGGATAATGGTATAAACCCTGGAACCCCATTTGAAGATCTTCCCGATGACTGGACTTGCCCTGTTTGCGGAGCAACTAAGGATCAGTTTGAAAAGGAGTGATAGATGAAGCCCATAGAGATCGCAAAGGGAATCTTTTCGGTCGGTTGTATTGACTGGAACATAAGGGATTTCCATGGATATTCCACCAATAATGGAACAAGTTACAATGCCTATCTCATATTGGATGAAAAGATTACCCTGATCGATACGGTAAAAAGAGATTTTGCTGATGATCTCATCCATAACATTACCCAGATTGTTGATCCCAAAAAGATAGATTACGTTATCAGCAATCATACTGAGATGGATCATTCTGGTGGCTTGCCAAGGGTGATGCATAAAATAGGGGAGGATAAACCACTCTATTGCTCCAAGATGGGTCAAAAAAACCTGTCCCGTCATTTCCCTCAGAAATGGAATTACAAGCCTGTGGAAAACGGCGGAGAATTACCTCTCGGTAAGAGGACTTTAACGTTTTTAGAGACCAGGATGCTTCACTGGCCGGATAGCATGTTTACCTATCTTAAGGAAGATAAGATTCTGTTTTCCAGCGATGCCTTTGGGCAGCACTTTGCCGGGCTTGAAAGGTTTGACGACGAAATCGGTGAGGAAATCATGCCCAATGCAAAAAAATATTTTGCCAACATCCTGCTTCTCTACTCTCCGCTAATACTTAAGTTGGTGGACACTGTAACGGAGATGGGATTGGCCCTGGACATGATCTGCCCGGACCACGGAATCATCTGGCGCAAGGATCCCTCGAAGATCATAAATGCCTATGTAGAATGGAGCCAACAGGAACCCAAAAGAAAAGCGCTGGTGATATACGATACCATGTGGCACAGCACTGAAATGATGGCCGATGCCATTGTGGAGACACTTGGTCAGGAAGGGGTGGATGCCAAACCCATGCACCTGAGGAGCTGGCACCGGAGCGACATCATCACGGAAGTCCTGGATGCCGGGGCTATCGTTGTTGGCTCCCCTACCTTGAACAATGGTCTCTTCCCAACGGTCAGTGATTTCTTAACCTACATGAAGGGTCTCAAACCAAAAAATAAGATTGGAGCCGCATTCGGTTCCTATGGCTGGAGTGGTGAATCCGTAAAACTTATTAACAATGAATTGGAAGAGATGAAATTTAAGGTAATCGATCCCGGTCTTAAAATACAGTATGTGCCGGACGGGAAAGGCATTGAAGCTTGCCATGAACTAGGCAAGAAGATTGCCAAAGAATTACCACAGTAGAATCATAGATCCCTTTTTTCCATGATCCCCGGTTATGCAGTAACGCCCGCTATCGCTACTGGAAAAAATGTACATGGTTGCGGAGCTTCTGAACCGGGGATATGTTTCTTTTTGAAGAGTAACACATATTATCTCTTTGACCCCATGCAATGGAGATGCAAAATGTGGAGTATGATAAGTTAGGGAAAAGTCGAAAACCCCTCTTTCTGTCATTCCGGCGAAAACCGGAATCCAGTCTATTCAACGACTTACGAAGGCCATGGACTCCGGTTTTCACCGGAGTGACGACTTTTTACGAGTTCATCAAAATGTTACGGGAAAAGCACTGGTCATGTAATTCATGGAGGATAATCATGAATAGTAGAAGAGATTTTTTAAAGAGGTCAGGTTTTGTAGCCGTGGGGATGGTTATTGGCCATTCTGCAAACGCATTTGCTTCATCCGGATCGTTTCCTGAAGGCATTATCTATACTGAGAAAAATCCTGGTAAATGGGCCGAAAAGGTAGCCACTCACGTCCCAAAAGTCAATGTACAAGGAAAGAATATAACCATCACCACAAAACATCCCATGTCCGAGAAACATTATATTGTGCGGCATACGCTTGTCTCGGCAGACGGTAAGGTCCTGGGGGAAAAGACCTTTTATCCTTCTGACAAGATAGCTGTTTCAACCTTCGAACTTCCTGACGATCATGGGTCCAGGTTGTATGCCACGAGCTTCTGCAACCTCCATGATTTCTGGTTGACAGAATTTACTGCTTAAAAAACTCACCGCAGAAAAGAAAAGTGGAAGTGGGAGGCGGAAATGAAATAGGACAATAAAATGGGGTGATATCTATGATAAGTCTTATTCTTTGTTATATCGTCTTTGGTTCCATCCTCATCATATATGGTGCGCAGGTCTGACCTTTTTTGGAGGGCCTCGGGTATCTTCAGGCCACAAAGAACACTTTTATACCCATTCTACTGATCCTTCCTTTAAGGATCTATCTATTCAAGAGAAACACTCGAAATATGCGTCATCCAGATTCCAATGGGGGCGCTAACCTATATACACTTCCCTGGAAAGAATTCGCAGCAGATCTTCTCACATGGTTCGTTATTGGCGTCAGTATGGGTATGATCTATCTCATCTATTTTCAGGCCCCGTTCCTGACAGGGATGAAGGTATTCATCGGCTGCATCTCCTTTGGACTTTTTGGAGGAATGCTCTGTTTTCTTTCCATGGAAAAAAGACTCATTGAGTTCTTAAAGAGAATGAAACCAGATGTGGCTTTCATACCCAAAAAGCCTTTCTCTGTTTCAAAAAAGATGCTCTTTTTCATGATATCCGTCATTCTTTTTATGGCGATAGCAATCCTGTTAATGGTGTTTATGGATATCAACTATCTTCTTACCCATAAAGATTCTTTTGACGCTAGTATCTATCTTGGTGTTTTTAAGGAGATTCTGTTTGCATTTGTGGTCCTTCTTTTTTTGAGTCTGTTTATCCTCGGAAGGTATTCTCAAAATCTCAGGACCATCCTTTCTCTTCAATTGGATGTTATGGAGGATATCAGCCAAGGGAACTACAATACCATGGTGCCGGTGGTTACAAACGATGAATTCGGCTTGATTGCGGCCAAGACAAACCAGATGATCACCGGTCTGAAGGAGAGGGAGTTTTGTCAGATTAGTTTCGGCAGATACGTGACACCTGAAGTAAGTGAGAAAATTTTAAAGGGTGAAATAGCCCTGGAAGGAGAATTAAGAGACGTAACGATTCTTTTTTGTGACCTGAGGGGTTATACAACCTTTGCAGAGGGCATGGAACCGAGGAAGGTGGTTCAATTCCTGAATGAATACTTCACGGAGATGGAGAAGACCATCAAACAGCATAAGGGAATTGTGCTCCAGTATATCGGCGATGAAATTGAAGCTGTTTTTGGTGCGCCCGAGGATCTACCCAATCATCCTGAAATGGCTGTGAGGGCAGCCTTAGAGATGAGAAAATGTCTAAGGGTTCTCAATGAGAAAAGAGAGTCGACGGGGGAAAATCCCATCGCCCACGGGATAGGCGTTCATACAGGTGAGGTGTTGGCAGGAAGCGTGGGGAGCCCAGACCGTCTTGTCTATGCAATGGTGGGTGATACGGTGAATAGCGCATCCAGAATACAGGTGCTGAATAAAACCTTCGGCACAGATATCCTCATAAGTCAGACTACAAAGGATTTGATAAAGGATAAAGATTTTAATCTTTCCAGTTTGGGCAAGGTGGCCCTGAAAGGGAAAAGCGAGGAGATAGAGGTATATAAAGTTATCTGAACCTGTTGTAATCAGCATTTACAAGGTTTTGCCCACTGGCCAAGATACTCAAGGCATTTGGTTTCAAGCCCGGCGAAGCCTTTAAATGAAAGTTAGGTTTTTACCTTACCCATAATCATTGATCAAACTTTCTCTATGGGAGAATATTATGAAACAAGTCATATCCTATCTTTCTATTTTCTTGCTGCCTTTTTTCTTATTGAGTTGCGGTGAGAAGATTGAACCAGGCACCTCTACAAAGACACCTCCGGTAGTAAAGGATGTAACGGTTGAAACCGCACGAATGACTGAGCAACCGGTATTCTATGAGGCCGTTGGCACTGTCCGGGCTGGCATAACAAGTAATCTGGACAGTAAACTGCTAGGAACCATAGAGGATATTCGTGTACGAGAAGGAGATCGGGTGAAACGGGGTGACACCCTTCTCATTATCGACCAACGCCAGGTAAAGGCAGGGGTTCGTCAGGCTGAAGCCGGTCTCTCTGAAGCTAAGGAGGCTCGGGCCGCTGCCATATCTGGCAGTAATGCTGCCAAGGCAGAAGAAGAACTTACACTGACTACTTATAAACGATACCTTACTCTAAAAGAGAAAAAACTGGTGAGTGTGCAGGCCTTTGATGAGGTGGAAGCACGACATCGCCAGGCAAAGGCGGCCTCCAAAAAAGCCGAGGCTATGGTGGATGCAGCCACTGCAAGGGTCAAACAGGCTGACGCTTCACTATCGGTGGTGCAGGTTACAGAAAAAGATGCCGTGATTACCGCTCCCCACGATGGAATCATCAGCGGGAAATTGGTTGACAAGGGTGATCTCGCCAAGCCGGGTTCCCCTCTCCTAGTCCTTGAAACGACCCGTGGCTTTTGTGTGGATATGATACTGCCGGAAACTTACATTGACTATGTCCAAGCCCGACAGAAAGTCACTGTGAAAGTCCCTGCTTTAAAAACAGGACCTTTAGAAGGGAACGTATGCACCATCGTGCCCAGTGCAGATCAGAAAAGCCGTTCATTTCTCGTCAAGATAAATATACCCATCGATCTAACTGTCAGGTCGGGCATGTTTGCCAGGGTACAGATCCCCATGGGCCACAGCAGCAAGCTTCTGACAGACCGTGAAGCAGTGGTACATCGCGGACAGCTCACAGGCCTTTACATAATTGATTCTAAAAACATAGCCCATTTTCGCCTCCTTCGTCTCGGCAAGACCTTCGGGGATTCCATAGAAGTCCTGTCTGGTCTTAAAGAAGGTGACCGTTATGTTCAAAAGCCTTCCCCTAAGATATCCGACGGTGCCAGAGTGGAGGTGGCCCGATGAGACAGGATATAGGAGCGGCAGGCAACATAGCCCGTTTCTTTATCGATTCCAAGCTGACTCCCCTCATCATTATCGCCTCAATCCTCTTGGGATTGGCAGCACTTTATGCCCTTCCAAGGGAAGAGGAGCCCCAGATTATTGTTCCCATGATCGATATCTTTGTCCAGATGCCCGGTGCAAGCCCAAAAGAGGTGGAGGAGCGTGTTACAAAGCCCATGGAAAAACTTTTATGGGAGATCCCCGGGGTTGAATATGTATATTCCACCTCGAGTCCGGGCTTCTCAATGGCGGTGGTTCGTTTTTTTGTGGGCGAAGATGAGGAGAAGGCTATCGTGCGGCTGCAGTCCAAACTCATGGCCAATTACGATCTTATACCAAGCGGTGTCTCGCCCCCCCTTGTCAAGCCCCGCTATATTGATGATGTCCCCATTCTTGCCCTGACATTTTGGGGAGAAGATACTGACCATTACACCCTGCGCCGGGTGACAGCCGAGGTGGAAGACCTGGTGAAGCGTGAAGACAACGTCTCAACCACCAACATTATTGGGGGTTATCAACGGCAGGTCCAGGTATTCCTGGATCCGGTTCGCCTTGCAGCTTTTCATCTGGACCCGGTTACCATTGTTAATATGCTGGGGGGTGCTAATCGAGAATCTCATATTGGAAACTTTCCTTCAAAGGACGGAGAGATCCTCGTCCATACGGGTGGTTTTTTAAGTAACTCCGATGATGTTGAAAAGGTTGTGGTGGGGGTCCATGGAGATCGTCCTGTCTATCTGAGAGAGGTTGCTACAGTTATTGATGGTCCTCAGGAACCGGATCAATACGTATTTTTTGGTGTAGGACCTGCATCCCAAGAAAAGAGATTAGGTGGAAAATCCATTAGCAAGACTGTCTATCCCGCCGTAACCCTTACTGTTGCCAAACGAAAAGGTGCCAATGCCGTTACGGTGGCAGAGAGAGTTTTGCATCGGGTAAAGGAGAGTCGTGGCGTATTAATTCCGGACAATATTCAATGGACAGTGACGCGCCATTATGGAGAGACCGCCAAAGAGAAATCCGATGAACTATTACTCCACATGTTCATCGCGGTCTTCTCGGTGACCATCCTCATATGGTTTGCCCTTGGACGTCGTGAATCTGGAGTTGTGGCTTTAGCCATTCCAGTGACCCTGGCCCTGACCCTCGCCGTTTTTTACCTGTACGGTTACACTTTAAATCGAATCACCCTCTTTGCCCTTATCTTTTCCATCGGTATCCTCGTAGATGATGCCATTGTTGTGGTTGAGAACGTCGTTCGCCACTTTCGTCTACCGGAAAACAAAGATCGCCCGTTTATGGAGGTAGCCGTGGAGGCGGTAGGCGAAGTGGGAAACCCGACTATTCTGGCTACCTTAACGGTGGTGGCCGCCATTCTGCCCATGGCCTTTGTGGGGGGACTCATGGGACCCTATATGCGTCCCATTCCTGTTGGCGCCTCGGCCGCCATAGTCTTCTCCCTACTGGTTGCCTTTATTGTGACACCGTGGGCATCCATGCGCCTTCTCAAACACGATAAACATGGGAGTAGTAAGGGAGATGGCGAAAGAGAGGATTGGAGTATCAGGGTCTACCGTCGAGTTATGACCCCCCTGATTCACTCACCTTACTGGCGTTGGTTTTTCCTGATTTTAGTGGTGGTGCTCCTTATCTCATCTTGCGCCCTTGTCGCCCTTGGGTGGGTCAAAGTCAAGATGCTCCCCTTTGACAACAAGAGTGAATTCCAGGTCATTGTGGATATGCCCGAATCAGCCACGTTGGAGGAGACATCTGAAGTCGCTTTACGGTTGGGTGATCTTCTGAAAACGGTCAACGAGGTGACGGATTGCGAGATCTATGTGGGCACTGCTGCACCTTTTAATTTCAATGGCCTGGTGCGACACTACTATCTTCGGAAAGGACCCAATGTGGCAGATATCCAGGTGAACCTGGTGAACAAACACCAGCGTAAGGCCCAGAGTCATGATATCGCGAAACGGGTGCGGCCCGCACTCAAGCAGATTGCTGACATGTACAATGCCCGCATAAAGGTGGCCGAGGTGCCACCTGGACCTCCTGTCCTATCCACCCTTGTTGCTGAAATTTACGGGCCTGACTATGAACGCCAGCGACAGATTGCAAAACAAGTTATCAAGATCTTTGAAGAGACCCCCGGAGTGGTGGACGTGGATTGGTATATGGAAGAGAATCAACCTCAGATAAACCTGGTGGTGGATAAGGAGAAGGCGGCTATCCACGGTATCAGTGCAGCACAGATCGACCAGACCCTACACCTTGCTCTCAAAGGTGTGCAAAGTGGGCTCCTCCACCAACCTCGGGAAAAAGAGGACGTACCCATAGTGGTTCGTCTCCCTTTGGCAGATAGAGCGGGAATCAGACGACTGGCTGCAATAAAGATCCCCTCGGCGGATGGCGGACTGGTACCCCTCTCAGACCTGATCTCAGCCCACGAAACGAACCTGGATCTAAGCATCTACCACAAAAACCTGATGCCCGGTGGTCTATGTGACCGGGGATGTGGCAGGAGTCAAAGAGAGTCCCGTATATGCCAATCTGGAGATGCGTAAAAAAATCGACGCCATCTCACTCCCTGAAGGGTATAAAATAGACCAGCATACAGCCCGAATACCCCAGAGTGACAACCGGTTCGCCATGAAATGGGATGGCGAATGGCATATCACCTACGAGGTATTTCGCGATCTCGGAATCGCATTCGGTGTTGTTTTGGTCCTTATCTTTATCCTTATTGTGGGCTGGTTTCAGTCCCTCAGCACACCTCTTGTCATCATGGCTGCCATTCCTTTTTCCCTTGTGGGAATACTTCCGGCCCATGGACTGATGGGAGCGTTCTTTACAGCCACATCCATGATAGGCTTTATTGCAGGAGCCGGCATTGTGGTGCGAAACTCCATCATTCTGGTGGACTTCATCGAGCTGCGTATTAAACAGGGTATGCCATTGGATAAGGCGGTTATCGATGCCGGAGCGGTTCGTTTCAGGCCCATGATGCTCACGGCCGCGGCCGTGGTGGTGGCAGCTTCAGTCATTCTATTTGATCCCATCTTTCAGGGCCTTGCCATATCACTCATGGCCGGAGAAGTGGCCTCCCTTCTGTTATCCCGAATGACCGTACCCATACTCTATTTTCTGGACAAACGATGGGAGTTCTCACATGGTCACCATATTTCTTGACAAGGGGAAATTATATCTTCTCAATAAACCGGGGCTCGTAGGGGCTTGATTCATCAAGCCCGTGGTGCAGGGATTCAATAAATTGAACCACTACGGTATAAAAGAACAAAGATAAATTTCTGACAACAGGGTATCATCCCCGGTTTATTGAGAAGATACGGGAAATTGATGTCAAATATTCAAAATGCCGGGATTAAAAGAAAGAAGCTTATAAAATTTATGAAAAAACTTTTTTTAGTCATGACATTGCCGATGTTTTTATTTCTTCAAAATGCTTTGGGGGAAGTGACGTTTCCTGAAGGAACTACCATTGCATTCAGATCATGATCAAAAGAGAAAATGCCCCGATTGTCATCAATGCCAGATGTGTTCCAAGAGCCGATGTCGCGTCTGTCGGAAAGATGGCTGTGGCGACGGCGTTTCAGAACTGGAGACAGGATTCACATACGGGCAATATATGGAATGGAAGCGAAAGAAGTCAAAATGAGCAGAATTCCAGTCATTAATATGGGTGAATGCAATGATTGTGAGTCCTGTCTGGACCTCTGCCCTTCTGTCTTTAAGAGGAATGAAGAGACTGGCCACATTGAAACGGTGGAACTTCCCGAGTATCCAGAAGATGAGATCCAGGAAGTTATTAATTGCTGTCCAGGTCACTGTATAACATGGGAAGAGGTGGATTGACGGGTCGTTCACTCAAAAAGAAGGTCCTGGATCTGTTGAAATCAGAAGATTTGGATCTGGCCATTGATCAATTATGCCAGCTTCCTTCCCGGCATGTGATCAACCCTCTTTTTTCGTTTCTATATAATCGTGATGAACAGATAAAATGGCGAACGGTCACCGCCATGGGTGCCATTGTTGGAAGACTTGCCGATGAGGACATGGAATCGGCCAGGGTCATTATACGCCGGCTTATGTGGAACCTGAATGATGAATCAGGCGGTATTGGCTGGGGTTCCCCCGAAGCCATGGGGGAGATCCTGGCCTGTCAGGAAACGCTTGCCAAAGAATACAGCCAGATTCTCACATCCTATGCACGGGAAGACGGTAACTTTCAGGAGCACCCACTGATGCAGCGAGGGGTGCTCTGGGGCATTGGGAGACTCGCCCAGGCAAACCCTGAAATGCTAATAGACGCGGTCCCATATCTTATTCCGTATCTTGATTCATCTGATGCCACTGTCAGAGGGTTGGCAGTCCGGATTCTGGGATTACTCGGGATTGAGGAAGTCCGGGCAAAGCTGGGGCAGCTTGCAGAAGATGAGAGTGCGTTAAAGATATATATTGACCGCAGGCTTATTAAATGCAAAGTAAAAGAGTTGGCTGAGGAGGCGTTGGGAAAGGAAAAAGAACAGGACTGAGAAAAAGGTATGCGTTATGAAATACAGTATGTCTATGATGTTTATGATCATCCTTTTTGCCCTTGGGACTGTTGGGGCCCATGGTAGCAGCAGTGAAGACACCCAGACCTGCATTGAATGCCACGCTGTTGTAACCCCTGGGGTTGTCGCTGACTGGGAAAAGAGTCGTCATGCCAGGGTGACCCCATCACAGGGATTTAAAATGACTGGGGTTAAAAAGATTGTTTCGGCTGATAAAGTTCCGGAAAGGCTTTTAAACAATGCCGTTGGATGCGCCGAATGTCACACCATAAACCCGGGAGATCATAAAGATACTTTCCAACACAATGGCTACGAGGTGCATGTGGTGGTAACCCCTCAAGACTGTGCCACATGTCACCCCATAGAGGTAGGCCAATACGGGAAAAATCTCATGTCCAACGCTTACGGGAACCTTCAGAAAAATCCCCTCTACCGCCAGCTTGCAGACTCGGTTAATGGTCTCCAGTCATTTAAAGACATGAAGATCTCACATAAAAGACCTGATGTTGACACCGACGCTGATTCTTGCCTTTTCTGCCATGGTACAGTCGTTGAGGTTAAGGAAATGAAGACAAGGGATACCATCGAGGGTGAAATGTCGTTTCCCGTCCTAACGGGCTGGCCCAACCAGGGGTCCGGTCGAATCAATCCTGATGGATCCAAGGGTTCGTGCACCGTCTGTCATACCCGACATCAGTTTGCTGTTGAGATGGCCAGAAAACCCCATACATGTGCCGAGTGCCACAAGGGTCCTGATGTTCCGGCATATAAGGTCTTTTCGGTCAGCAAGCACGGAAACATCTATTCCACCCTATCCCATGAATGGAATTTTAAGAACATTCCATGGACGGCTGGAAAGGACTTCACGGCGCCTACATGCGCCACGTGCCATGTCAGCCTCTTGGTATCTGAAGATGGGGATGTGATAGCAAAAAGAACCCACCAGATGAATGATCGGCTATCCTGGAGGATATTCGGCTTGATCTATGGGCATCCCTATCCAAAATCCCCTGACACCACCATTATCAAGAACAAGGTCGGATTATCTCTGCCTACCGAACTTACCGGAGAACCTGTTGCCGAATATCTCATCGATCTTAATGAGCAGAACAGAAGACGGGAGACCATGCAGAAGGTCTGCCTGGCCTGCCATGGTCGAAACTGGGTGGATGGACATTTTGGACGCTTAAAAAACACCATCAAGACCACCAATGAGATGACACTGACCGCTACAAAGATCCTGCTCTCTGCCTGGGAGCAGGGGGTCGCAAAAGGCTTAGCCCAGAAAGACAGTATATTTAATGAGACCTTAGAGAAGAAGTGGGTAGAACAATGGCTTTTCTATGCCAATTCTATTCGATTTGCCTCTGCCATGGCTGGCGCCGATTACGGTGCCTTTGCCAATGGACGATGGTATATGTCCAAGAATGTTCAGGAGATGATGGAGTGGTTGGAATTAAAGCTAAAGGAGAAGAGATAAAGGAGGCTCTTTAATTATGAATGAAGTGGAAAAACTATATGAGACACTAAAGAAGATTCAAGAGCAGAGGGGTTTCTACTTTAACAAGGATAAAGAACGGGTCTATGAACTCCTTGAGGCCCTTCTTCTAAATAAACAGCGTTACGGGTATATGTCCTGTCCTTGCAGGCTTTCGTCGGGCGATCGTGAAAAGGATCAGGATATTATCTGTCCGTGTGTGTACAGAGAACCTGATATCAAGGAATATGGAAGCTGCTACTGCAATCTCTACGTCTCAAAAGATTGGAATGATGAAAAGCTTCCTCATGAATATGTCCCCGAAAGAAGGCCACCTGAGAAATTTGCTCTTTAGTAGGTAGATAATGTCTTGGAGATGTTGGCGACTATACGACTCTCTTTTGAGGGAACTCTTAAGAATGAAAAAATTTCCTACCTATCTTTATACCTTAAATGACCATTCGCCCAGTACAATCTTTTTTTCTTGATATATGGTAAGTCTTATCAAACGATTAGCATAATGCCGATATCGATAATCTAGAACCTCAAAGAGGAGAAGAGATGAGAAGGAATCTCACCCAGAAGATCTTGGAAGCACATCTTGTACATGGGAAACTTGTGCCAGGCGAGGAGATTGCCATACGGATTGACCACACCCTTCTTCAGGATGCAACGGGAACCGTGGCCATGCTGGAATTTGAATCCCTTGGGATGGAATCTGTCAAGGTGGAACTGGCGGCACAGTACGTGGACCACAACATGATTCAGACCGACAACAAAAATGCCGACGATCACAGATATCTCCAGACAGCCTGTGCCCGATACGGCATTCATTTCAGTCTTCCCGGAAATGGCATATCACACCAGGTTCATATGGAACGTTTCGGTGTTCCCGGTAAAACCCTTCTGGGTGCTGACAGCCATACTCCGGGGGCTGCGGGGGTCTCTGTACTGGGCATAGGAGCCGGTGGCCTGGACGTGGCCATGGCCATGGCTGGACGTCCCTATTATCTCCCTTGCCCGAAAGTGCTGGGTGTAAAACTCACGGGTAAACTTCCTGATTGGGTAAGCGCCAAGGATGTTATTCTTGAAATGTTACGACGTCATGGTGTGAAAGAATGTGTCGGCAAGATCATTGAATACTATGGACCGGGGGTAAAAAATCTCTCAGCCACTGACCGGGAGACCATCGGTAATATGGGGACTGAACTTGGAGCCACCAGTACCATTTTCCCATCCGACGAAAGAACCAGGGCCTACATGGAGGCACAAGAAAGGGGGTCGGAATGGACGCCCCTTGCTGCCGATGATGATGCACCATACGATGAATACGAGGGGATTGATCTATCCAAACTCGAACCCCTGATTGCCTGTCCGTCATCACCAGGTAACGTGGTGCCTGTCAGGGAGGTAGCCGGGATTAAGATGGATCAAGCTATCGTGGGAAGCAGCGTTAACTCATCTTTCCGTGATCTTATGGTGAGCGCAAGGATTCTTGAGGGCCGACACTGTCATCCGGATACCTCTTTTCATGTAAACCCCGGCAGTCGCCAGGTCTTGGAAAACATAGCGAAGCACGGAGGGGTGGTATCCCTCCTGATGTCAGGCGCTCGAATTCACGAATCAGGTTGTCTCGGATGTATCGGTATGGGACAGGCGCCGGGGACGGGACAGGTGAGCCTTCGCACGTTTCCCCGTAATTTCCCGGGCCGTTCCGGAACAAAAGATGATCAGGTCTATCTCTGTTCGCCGGAGACGGCAGCCGCATCAGCCCTTAAAGGCGTGATCACGGACCCCAGAGATCTATCAAAGGAGATGGATTGCCCTCTCATCAATGACCCGGAAAAGTACATCGTAGACAGGGGATCCATTATCGCCCCTTCAGATAAGCTAAAAAAAACCGAAGTGGTACGCGGTCCCAATATCAAACCCCTGCCTGAAATGGCAGCGCTACCCGAAACCCTTGAAGCCCGGGTGGCCATCAAGGTGGGTGACGATATCACAACAGATCAAATTATGCCTGCCGGAAGCAAGATCCTTCCCCTTCGGTCCAATATCCAGGCCATCAGTGAATTCGTCTTTTCCCAGATTGATCCTGATTTCCACAACGAATGCAAAGAGCAAGGCGTCGTTGTGGTCGTAGGTGGAGAGAATTACGGACAGGGGTCCAGCCGGGAGCATGCTGCCCTGGCACCTCGATATCTGGGCGTATGCGCCAAGATTGCAAAAAGCTTCGCTCGCATTCATAAAGCAAATCTCTGTAATTTTGGCATTATTCCCCTCACATTGAAAGATTCCGGAGATTATAACCGCTTCAACAAGGGTTCCAAAGTCGTATTCCCCCATGTGAGGACCCGTATAGAGAACGGTGAAAGAGAGATACCCGTCGAAGTTGACGGGTTTTCTATCATCACACTTCTTGATGTGTCGGATCGCCAACGTGGTCACATACTGGCTGGGGGAGCATTAAATGCCGTTAAAGAGGAGTTGAAGGGAGTATGACTGGTCTTTAAATTGAAGATAAAGGTATGGTTGTTGATCTCATACGGGAGATCACAGATTACGAATGACTCATCGCAATGAGGAAGATACCATGGCAGATTATGATTTCGATATTGGCATCTTAGGTGGTGGAGCCGCAGGTCTGACGGTCGCATCCGGAGCCGCCCAACTTGGTGCTAAGACATTGCTTGTTGAAAAGGAGAAAGAACTTGGAGGTGATTGCTTGCACTATGGCTGTGTCCCCAGCAAAACACTCATTAGAACGGCTCATGTATACCATCTGATGAAAAACGGAGAAAAATTCGGACTTCCTCAGATCAAACCTCCTAAGGTCAATTACAATGAGGTGGTAAATAGAATCAGATCTGTCATCAGCACCATACAGAAACATGATTCAGAAGAAAGATTCTGCAGTCTCGGAGCCAAGGTGGAGTTTGGGGAAGCAACTTTCACGGATGAACACGCCATTCGGTTAAATGGAGACACCATCTCGGCAAAAAACTGGGTCATCGCCACAGGTTCATCTCCAGGCATCCCTCATATAGAAGGTCTGGATAAAATCCCTTATATCACCAACAAAGAGATCTTCTACCTGGATCACCTCCCCAAATCCATGATTATCCTCGGTGCCGGTCCCATCGCCGTTGAGATGGCCCAGGCATTCTGTAGACTCGGTACAGAGATCACGGTGATTCAGAGAAGCGGCCAGATCCTGAGTAAAGAGGACAAGGAGATGGCCGACGAGGTCATGAATGTCTTGATTTCAGAAGGTATTATTTTCTATTTAAATGCCTCTGTTGTCCGAACGAAAGATCAGGGTAGTAAAAAAGAGGTGGTTATCAGAAAAGGAGATGGAAAAGAGATCAGCCTCAAAGCAGAGACCATTTTTATGGCCATGGGAAGAAAACCCAATCTAGATAACCTGAGACTTGATGAGATCGGGATTCCATTTGATACAAAAGGGATTAAGGTGGATAACAGGCTAAGGACAAAACAGAAACACATCTATGCGGCGGGTGACATCACAGGGGAGTATCAGTTCACGCATGCTGCGGGATACGAGGGTGGTATAGTCGTCAGCAATGCCATCTTTCATCTTCCCCGCAAGACGGATTACAAATTTCTTCCATGGTGTACATATACGGATCCCGAGCTTGCCAGTATCGGAATGAATGAGAAAAGGGCCAAGGCCGCTGGAATAGAGTATTCAGTTTGGAAGGAGGAGTTCAAAGATAATGACAGAAGTCTGGCGGAAGGTGAAGAGGTTGGGAAGCTAAAGATGATCCTGGATGCAAACGAGAAACCTCTCGGTGTCCAGATCCTGGGGCCCCAAGCGGGTGAATTACTTAGCGAGTGGGTCGCCATCCTGAATGGCAGGGTCAAGCTTTCGACCCTGGCTTCCGCTGTCCACCCTTATCCAACACTCGGTGAAATCAATAAAAGGGTCGCAGGATCTTATTTCACCCCAAAGATATTTTCTGATAGAATCAAGAAAGGACTCAAGTTCTTTTTCAACCTGAAGGGGAGAGCATGTGGAGAGGAGGTCATAAAATGAAGATTGCGATGATCGGATTGGGACGTATGGGAATGAATATGGTCAAAAGGCTTCTGAAAGGTGGTCACGAAGTAGTAGCGTACAACAGAACACCGCAAAAGACTGATGAAATAGTCCATGAAGGAGCCATTGGTGCATATTCCTTAAAGGAAGTGGTGGAAAAACTCACCACGCCGCGAGTCGTATGGATCATGCTACCGGCCGGATCTGCGGTGGATGAGCATATGGAGCAGTTGAAGGATCTCCTGTCAAAAGGTGATATCGTCATTGATGGTGGGAATACATATTATAAAGACGATATTCGCCGAGCCGAACTCCTCTCTGAAAAAGGCATTCAATTTATGGACGCGGGTGTCAGCGGTGGTATATGGGGACTGGAAAAGGGGTATTGCCTGATGGTGGGCGGTGAAAAAGAGACCTTTCATTATCTGGAACCCATATTCAAAACATTGTCCCCCGATGAGGGTTATCTTTACTGCGGTGCCACCGGTGCTGGTCATTTTGTGAAGATGGTCCACAATGGCATCGAATATGGCATGATGCAGGCCTATGGTGAAGGTTTTGAGATCTTGGAAGCATCTCCCTACGCCGAATCATTTAACTATGCTGAAATTGCACATCTCTGGAATCAGGGGAGTGTGGTTCGTTCCTGGCTTCTGGAACTCGCAGAAGCCGCCTTTAAAAAAGACGAAAAACTCTCCAATATCAGAGGATACGTGGAGGATTCCGGGGAAGGGCGCTGGACGGTTCAGCAGGCCATAGAGACTGGTGTGTCTGCTCCGGCAATCGCTCTATCCTTGATGCGTAGGTTCCGCTCACAGGATCAAGACCCATTTTCAGACAAGGTGGTTGCGGCCCTTCGCAGGGAGTTCGGAGGTCATGCTGTGGTGGCAGTTGACAAAAATAAGAAGTAAATCAGTAGAAATCAGGTATTTCATTCCCTACTGAAATACCTTGACAAAGATGAAAAGTCAGAATTTCTTAGAAAAAACATGAATACCATTAAGGTTGAATATCTTTTCTATGATTGGGATCTGAACCACTAAAGTTTTGGGCGCCTTAAGGAAGGAGAAATGCCTATGGAGATCATTGATGACAAGCTGAATATGGATTTCACCTCCGTCGCTGCCACAACAACGAGAAATCTGGAGATCCCTTACGAGCAATGTCTATTTGAAGGCAGTCCGGATCCCTGTACTATCGTTATTGTGGGAGCATCTGGTGATCTGACGGCCAGAAAAGTGGTTCCAGCCCTTTTTAACCTGTACCTGAACAATGGTCTGCCTGATCCTTTTCTCATAGTTGGGTGTGCTCGAACCAACATGAGTGATGAGGAATTCAGGGATAATATGAAAAAGGCTTTGATAACAACAAAGAACCTGGATAATCAAAAATGGGAAACCTTCGCCGAATCCCTTCACTATCGGACCATTGACTACAACGTACTCCCCTCTTTTAAAAATCTGGCCGATTCACTCAGAGATATGGATAAGGAATCCGGGACCAGGGGAAACAGAGTCTTCTATCTCGCCATTCCACCCGTCCTTTACAAATCAGCCGCACAGATGATTGGTAAAGCCGGGCTTTCGGTCGAGGGAGAGAATGGGAATGGTTGGTCCAGAATCGTTGTGGAAAAACCATTCGGCCGAGATCTGGATACGGCCATCGACCTGGACCGGTCCCTTCATGAGTATTTTAAAGAGCATCAGATCTTCAGAATCGACCATTACCTGGCCAAAGAGACCGTCCAGAACATCTTAATGTTCCGATTTGCCAATGCCATTTTTGAACCCGTATGGGATAGGAGATACATAGACCATGTCAGTATAATTGCGGCTGAAACGTTGGGGGTGGAACACCGTGCCGGTTATTATGAACAGGCAGGGGTGCTGCGAGATATGTTTCAAAACCACATGATGCAGCTTCTTTCTCTCACCGCCATGGAACCCCCTTCCCTTTTCGAGGCCAATAGAGTCCGGGACGAAAAGACCAAGGTCTACCGGGCCCTGAGGCCCTTTCCCGTTGGGAATCTCCATGAATACCTTGTGCTCGGACAGTATGGCGAAGGGGTCATTGACGGGGAGCGAGTCCCGGCCTACAGGGATGAACCCGGCGTCACCCCTGATTCGTTAACCCCCACCTTTGCCATGATGAAAGTATTTCTGGACAACTGGCGCTGGCAAGGGGTCCCTTTTTACATTACTTCAGGGAAGAGACTGGCCAAAAAGTCAACCGAGATCTCTATCCAGTTTAAGGAGGTGCCCCATTCCATGTTTCGCCAGACCCTGGGGGAACATATCACAGCCAATCGATTAAACCTTGGGATCTATCCGGATGAAAAGATATCATTAACATTTCAGACCAAGAATCCCGGGGCCAAATTATGTCTTAGATCCGTTGCCATGGATTTTCGTTATCATCAAGACTATTCAGGTCCTGTCCTCGATGCCTACGAAAAAGTGCTGCTGGACTGTATGCTTGGAGATCATATGCTTTTTTGGCGACAGGACGGTGTGGAACTCTGCTGGTCCTTCTTAACCCCCATCCTCAGGGAATGTGAAACGTGCCATGATCGATCCAAGACGCTTTTAACCTATGAGTCTGGGAGTTGGGGACCACAATCTGTGGATAAGTTAAAAGAAGGGTAATAGTTCACCGGTGTATAAAGTATTTGACAGGATAACAGGCCCGCCCTGGCGCGACTTATTCGCATAACGCATCGGCTCTAACACATATTGGGACCAAAATCCTGCAACGAGCGCAGAGC
>Ga0180009_10002841_pt1 | contig 20132 bp, 27 predicted proteins | sample OS_PC_MetaG_FD_123537 | JGI IMG/M metagenome (GOLD analysis project Ga0180009, IMG submission 123537) | Groundwater microbial communities from the Aspo Hard Rock Laboratory (HRL) deep subsurface site, Sweden - OS_PC_MetaG | ecosystem: Environmental > Aquatic > Deep subsurface > Groundwater...
TATAAGTCTTAATCGACGGAGTCCTTCTGAAGTTTATTTTGATTTTAGTAAGCTATTTTAGGGTAGGACATATGTCTGGTGGGCGCACACCTATTTTGGATTTTATTCTCCTTTAAATTCAACCATTGTAAATACAGGCCATTTGGTTATTTTTTCTTTTCCTTTTAGATCAGGCAGATCAATAATAAATCCTATTTCTATTATTTTTCCTCCTAGTTTTTCTATTAGTTGCGTTGAGGCTAGAGCAGTTCCTCCTGTTGCTATTAAATCGTCTATTAGTAAAACTTTGCTTTCTGGTTTTATAGAATCTTTGTGGATTTCAACAGTATCTGTTCCATATTCTAAATCATAAGTTTGAGAAATTGTTTCTGCTGGAAGTTTTCCTTTTTTTCTTATTGGAACAAAACCACAGCCAAGTTTTTCTGCTAGTGCTCCTCCAATAATAAAACCACGAGATTCAATTCCAGCAACAACATCAATTTTTTTGTATTTGTATCTGTTGTAAAAAACTTCAATTACTTTTTGTAATCCCTCTTTGTCTTTAAATAAAGTTGTTATATCTCTAAACATTATACCTTGTTTTGGAAAATTAGGGATTGTTCTTATTTTTGATTTAATATATTCTAAATCTTGTGTTTTTTCTTCTTGAACTATGTTTTTAACAAGTTCTTTTACAATAGTAAATGAGTTTTTTGCTGCTTTTTTACAGAACTCTTTAAAATCTATGGTGGCAGAATGATCTGCTTTATCAGAGATGCTTCTAATTATTAAATGTGGTATTTTATTTAATGTACAGACATGAGCCAGTGCAGCACTTTCCATATCCACACATTCTCCTTGAAATTCTTTAAAAAGAGATTTAGATTTTTCTTTATCTGTTATAAATTGATCTCCTGTTAATATCCTTCCTTTTATTGTTTTTAACCCCAGTTTGGTGGATATTTTATAAGCAAGATCTGCTAGTTTTTCCTCTGCTTTAAATATCTTTAAGTTGCTAAATAGGATTTGGCCTTTTTCAAACCCAAGCGCAGTTGAATCTACATCATGTTGTATGCTATCTTTTGAAATTACAATATCTCCTATCTCTAATTCTGGATTTAATGCTCCTGCGACCCCAGTAAATATAGCTTGTGAAATTTTGAACTTATCTATTAAAATTTGTGTGCAGGCAGCCGCATTTACCTTTCCGGCCCCTGATTTAACAATAATAACTTCTTTGTTGTTTAGTTGTCCTGAGAAAAACTGAAATTCTGCATGGTTTGCTGGTTGTTTGTTTTTTAATTCTTGAAGATAAAGATTGACTTCATCGTCCATTGCTCCAATGATTCCAATTGTCATATGTTTATAAATTAGAAACGCTTTAAAAGCATTCTTGTCTTTGGGGTTTCATGTTAAAACCAAAAAAAGGCGAAGTTAGAAAGCCAACAAAGACAATTTCAGGAATAACTCCTGTAGCAGTTATGCTGCCCCCACGTAAATGCAATCATGGTTCTTGTGTTTATTGTCCAAACCTAGATGTTCCTCAAAGCTATACTCCTAAGAGTCCTGTTGTAATGAGGGCAAGTCAGGTTAAATATGATGCATATAAACAAGTTAGTGCTAGGCTCGAGGCTTTTAAAGCAATGAATCATCCTACAGATAAAATAGAATTAATTATCATGGGCGGAACTTTTTTGCAATACCCAAAAGATTTTCAGTATAAGTTTGTAAAAGGATTATATGATGCACTTAATTCTAAAATATCAAAAGATTTGGTTAGTGCTCAGAAGCTAAATGAAAAGTCAAGACATCGGTGTGTTGCTTTATGTATTGAAACTAGGCCAGATGTTTGTTCAAAACAACACATAAAGGATATGTTAAGTTTTGGAGCCACTCGCGTAGAATTAGGAGTACAAATGCCAGATGATCAACTGTATAAATTAACAAAAAGGGGTCATAATGTTGAAGATGTCATTAAAGCTACTAGATTGTTAAAGGATTCTGGTTATAAAGTTTTTTATCATATTATGCCTAATTTAATTGGAAGCAGTTTAAAAAAAGATTTGAAATTATTTAAAAAATTGTTTTCTGATTCTCAATTTAAACCTGATGGAATAAAAATTTATCCTTGTCAAGTTATTCAAGGAGCAGAATTAGAAAGACTATATTGGCAGAAAAAATATCTTCCTTATAACCAAAAAGAACTTACAAATCTTTTAATTAAATTAAAATTAATGGTTCCAAAATATTGTAGGATAATGAGGATAATGAGAGAGATTCCTCTTGATTATTTAGTTGCGGGAACAATGAGAATAGATTTGAGAAAAGTGGTGCAAGAGTTAATGAGCGAAAAAAATCTGAAATGTAATTGTATTAGGTGTAGAGAAGTAGGATTTTTTTTGAACAGAGGAGGTAAAATAGATCTTGATTCAATTAAATTGTGTAGGATAGATTATAATGCTTCGAAAGGAAAAGAAATATTTTTAAGCTTTGAGGATACAAAAAATGATGTTTTAATTGCTTTATTACGATTAAGAATTCCTTATAATCCTTTTTTAGATCAAATAAATAATCAAACTGCTATTGTGAGGGAGATGCATACTTATGGAGCTAGTTTGAGAATTGGAAAAAAGGAAAAAAGTTTGTGGCAACATAAGGGGTATGGAAAGATTCTTTTAAAAGAAGCAGAGAAAATAGCTAAAGAAGAATTTAATATGGAGAAAATTATTATAATTTCCGGAGTGGGGGTAAGGAATTATTTTTATAGCCAAGGGTATAGTTTAGATGGCCCATATGTTTCAAAAAAATTAAAGTAATAGAAAAATATATAAGGGTGGCAGTATAAGTTAATATATGTTTCCAAAGTTTAAAGTACATTATTGGAATATTTCTGGTTATATTAAAATAGATCTAAGAACAAAGATATTTATTCTTGATAAAATCTTGGAAAATTCTTCAATTAATATGTTTTCTAAAAAGTTAAGCATAAGTGGAGTGGGCCTTACTCATTTCCTTAAAAATGAAGATTCTTTTATAAGAATTAATAATTTACTAGAAATTATTTCTAAGTTGAGAATTTCTAAATTAGATATAGAAAAAAACATAGTTGCGTATAAGGATACTAGCAATAAGAGAGCGTTTTCCATAAAATTTCCTTATTTCCTATCCCCCCTTGATGTTCGCATAGTAGGGGTTCTAATTGGGGATGGAAATATTAATAAGACTACTGGTTTGATGAGGTGGGTTCAAAAAGATCCAACCCCCTTAAAAAAATTAATTGAATTTAGGTTAGGAGAGAACATTGATTTTTGTGTTAAGGATACTCAAATAGTTATTCCTTCTTTTTTTGGAAAGGTTGTAAGTTATTCTCTTGATTTAGAGTTAAACTTTTTGGCCAGTGAACTATTTATCAAAAGAATTATGGAGTTTCCTAAGGATTATGGTTTAGCTTTATTAATAACATTAATAGAGGATGAAGGAAATATTGATCCTAAGAATTATGGAGGAATTTTAATAAGAATGTCTTCGAAAGAAATAATCCTTTCAATAAAGAAACTTTGTGATCATTTAGATTATGAAACTTCTCAAATAGTCTCATATAAAAATAATGGAACATTTAGAAATAAAAATGAAGAAAAATTAATGTACAAAATTAATATTCTTTCTAACGGAATAAGAAATTTGGGAGATGATTTATTGAGGTTAAAGAAAAAATATGGGAAAGAAATTGGTTTTTGGAAGAAAGATAATAATTTTACTAAAAGATGGAAACTTTGTAAGAGTAAAAATGCTGAAAAAGATAGAGAGGGAAGAGAAATTCATGGAAAGATATCCCAATTATTTATTAAATATAAGAAGTTGTCTCCTTTGAAAATTTCTAAATTTCTTCAAATAGATTATGATAGGATTTATAGTTTAATTAAAAATATGAAGAAAAGAGGGGAGATAAAAAGGATTAGAAAAGGAATTTATTTTAAAAATTAGGATATAAGTTAGAGGGAACTTATATGGTTAAGGAGATAAAACTCTGACTAATTTTATTATATATCCTGCTATATCTTCTATATTATGAATAAGATAAAAGATTAAAAGCAGATCTTGGTTTTTATTATTTATATGGGTGAGATAGGGGGAAAATGCTTTAAGAAGGTTTTTGGAACTTCTGATTTAAGGTTGCCTGAAGATCTTTTTTCTGGTAATGGAGTAAGAAATTGTTCTTGTTGTGAAGGAACTGTTGATGAAATGAAAAAAAGAAAATGTTACGATTGGGAAATGACCGTTATAATTGAACCTGTTTATTACAAGAAATAATTAAACTTTAATTCTTCCCTGCTGCCAGTCCTTTAAAATTAATCTTGCTGCTTTATCATAGTCGACTTTGTTGCCTTTTTTTAAGAAGTTTTTTTCTCTTCCTATTTTTTCAAGAAGATATTCTGAGCTTTTAGTTTCAATTTTATAATGTTTTTGTATTAGGTTTGGAAATTCTGTCATTAGGTCAGTAATTATTTGTTCAGGATCTTTTATTTGAGAGTAAGATCTTGCCCCAACCTTTGCACTTTTTGCTAGTTTTTTATTTTCAACTGAGGAGTATTCTTGTTTAGGAATTACTCCCGGGCTATCTAGAATTACTATGTCTTGAGAGAGTTTTAGTTTTTGCACTCCTTTGGTAAAACCCGCATCTGAACCAGTTGGTGCAGATTTTTTTCCTATTAGTATATTAATAACTGAGCTTTTTCCAGTATTAGGATATCCAACAACTCCAACAACAATTCTTTCTTGTTTTTGTATTTTTGAGGCTATATTTTTTATTTTGTTTCTTAGTTTTTTTATTCCAGCCCTCTTTGTGCAAGAAATAATTTCATAAGGAGAGGGTGGAAGATTTATTTTTGTTTTGAGGGTTAGGTCAGTTTTATTTATTACATTAATTATTTTTTTATTGTTTAGTTTTATGTATTCTTCTATTTCTGGGTTTCTTGTGTCTTCTGTAAATCTTGCATCTAAAACCTGCAGAATAATATCTGATTCTTCTAGAACTTTTCTAGCAACTTCTGGAAACTTCTTTTTTTGTTTAACGATGTTTTTAGGATCTTTTGCCTGCCCAGTACGATGTGATGAAAAAGAGTATCTTGGTCTCATATTATTTTTTCCTCTATTATCTGGGAAATTGGTTTTCCTGTTATTTTACTTATCTCTTTGAGTTTTTTTATAGTATTCATTGGGAGGGTTATATCTATTCTTTTTCTTTGAAATGGAAGCTCTCTTGGTTTATCATAGTTTTCTAATATCTCAAATACTTCTTGATACTTCTTTAATATTCTTTTTATTTCATTTGATTGCATTTTTTAATCTCCATTCTATTAACTAGCGCTTATAAAAATCCTTCTTTTCCAACTTTTCTTAGTACGTCTTTGATGTCATTTATAACTTTTTGTTGGTCTTTTTTATCAGACATTCTAACAAATCTAACCAATAAATCAGTTAACTCTTCGATATTAAAAACTCTCAATTTATATCCATCTGTAATAAAATAAAATCTATAAGATTTATACCTTAATTCTTTTATAACAATTCCTGCAATTTGTCCAACTGGCTTGCCTTTTTTTGGGTTGTCTCCTAAGGTTTCCAATAAATCAATTATTTTATGTGCTTCTCCCTTAAACTCCTTTTCTATTTCTTTTAACAAGGAACGAGCTATTTCGACCTTGGCCATTTTTTATTCAACTCTTTTCTAGCCTCTTCTATAGAAACAAATTTCTCATCATCTTCCATTAAAAATGTTCTAAGTTGTTCTTTCACAGCCATAGAGTAAATCCTTTTTAGAATATCATCATAACTTTCTCCTTTTACCCCAAAAGAGGAGATTTTTTTCTTTGTCTCTTTACTTAGCTGAATTGTTGATATTTCCATTTTTATCTATGGTTGCTATAGTGGCTATAGTTTATAAATATTTCGAAATAAGATCTCTTAATATTTTCATGATAGTATCACGCCCCGTCCGCGGACCTCTACCTTTTGTCCACTCTTGGGGTCACGCTCTCTTTCTAAATTGATCGTGATTTATTCTGTTGTGTTGTTGATGGCTTTGATTTATATATCTTGTGGACTACTTTTTTATGAAAAATCTAAAACCACAAGATTTAAATAGAAGTAAGATTAATCTTATTTATGCAAATAGATACAACTAAAATGAGCTCAAGAGGGCAGGTAGTAATTCCTCTAGATATGAGAACAGGTATTAATGAAGGAGATAAGCTAATTGTTATTAGAAAAGACGATGAGATCATCCTCAAGAAATCTATTCCTGAAACAGCAATATGGTCTGAAAAAGCATTAGCGAAAGCATGGTTATCAAAAGAGGATGAAGAGGCTTTTTCGTATCTTCAAAAAAGATGAAATTCAAAAAACATAATATTATCTTAGTTAATTTTCCTTTTTCTAATTTACAAGAAAGTAAGCTAAGACCTGCTCTTGTTATAAAACCTTTAGAAGGAGAAAATACTATTCTTTGCCAAATAACAACAAGAAAAAGAGGAATATCCAAATATGAAATTACCTTGAATAGGAAATCATGTGAAGGAAATATCAAATTTGATTCAAATGTTTATATTGATATGATCTTCACACTGCATGAAAGTTTGGTTGTTAGCAGAATAGGAAGTATAAAAGACGAAAAAGTCAAAAGTGAAATTGACAACAAAATAAAAGATTTGTTTTCTTCTTAAGTGATCGTGATTTATTCTGTTGTGTTATTGATGGCTTTTATTTTTAAATGTTGTGGGTGAGGTTTATGGATAAATGTTGTTAGGATTTCGCTTGTTTCCAGAGGAGATTAAAATACTCTTCTTGACCTTTTCTAAATGTTTCATTTTCTATTAAAATTGCAAAATAAGGCTCTATCCAAACAAAAAACATTACTTTATTTCCATAGATAAGTGTAGTGAGTGGAGATAATTTCTGATTAATTTCCTTATATTCTCCATATTTTAATTTCTTGAATTTTTCTCCTTTTGAATAAATTCCAATTTCTTTTATTTTTTCTTGATTCAGTTTTATTATTCCTTGTTCATTAAAATATTCTAAAATATCTTCATATTCTTTTCTTATCCCTATAACTTTGTACTCTTCTTTTGATTCTATCAAATCCTTTAAAACTGTTTTTAGTCCTTCTTTTCCTTGAAATAACTCACATTTTACCGGTTCTTGAGTTTTGCTAGTTAATTTATTTAATTCAGGCAAAATATTTTGAAGAGAAGAATACTTGTCTCTAAAATAAATTAAAAGTTTATTTGGACTTAAGGCAGTAAAATGTTTGCTTTTATTCTTAATAAATGAAGAAGCAATTCCCTTATTGATTAATCTCTCTAAAATGTCATATATTGTTGTTCTATCTATCTGTGTTTCTTTAGATATTTGCATAGCAGTTAAACTGCCTTTGGTCATTAAAATAAGATATATTTTGACCTCTCTCTCTTCAAATCCTAAATTTTTTAGTATAAGTGTGATTTGATTATTCATCATACTAAGAATGTTTTTACTTCTTATAAATGTTGTGGAAATTCCACAACGTATATTTAAAAATAGATATTTTAATGAGATATTATGGTAACTCAAAAATTATCAATGAGAGCATATAATGGATGGACTTTTGTCAATATTCTAGAAGATCCTCCAGAAGCAGTAAAAACTATATTAGAATTAATGTCTTCTTTTGAAGATAGATTTATAGCTAAAAAATTAAAAGATACAAAAATTTCTTCAAGAATAGTTTTGGATCACCGTCATACGGGAGGAGAGCTTTGCAGAGAATCTTGTATTCCTTATTCTTTAAAATTTGTAGATTTAGACAAAGATTACATTAAAGAGAAACATACGCACCCTTTTTATTTTAGAAATTTTCCTGGATTGCAAATGTGGGATCAAAATGATTATGAACTTTCCAATGAAATAAAAAAACCAATTTTGGAAGATATCTGTGAGGTTGCTAATAAACTTTCATTAACTGATCTAGGGAAATTTAGGGTTGTTGAATTTCCTGGTTTTGATGAAAAAAAGAGTTCGTATTGTTTATATGTAGATAGAAATGGATCCATAATCAACCGAGATGATATTGTTACAGAAGTTTTGGCTAATAATTCTTTAACATCTCCATTTTCAATTGTTTTTTCTAAATGCGGACCTGATTTAGATAAATTAAAGATGCAGGATTTTTGGTCTGCATATTCTATAAACTTCAATCATGGAAGAAATGAAGAAGACGTAAGAAAAGGTTTGCGTTGAATCAACGCCCCGGCAGTAGACAACCCTATTTTTTGATTGATTTTAGAATTCAAGAAATATTTTATCGTCGGGTAAAAAATGTTGACCCCTCTTTGCGACAAAATATACGAACGCCCCGTCCGTCGACTTGCCCTTCTTGGCATCGGCAGGGGTCAACACCTCTAACTTAATATGATCAATGTGTTGTTGATGGTTGGAGCTTATAAATCTTGTGGATGGGAAGTTGGAAATTTAAAAAGGAAAATTTATAAATAGATAAGAACCTCTCCATATATGGTCGAGCGTTCAACAGATGGTAAAGATACTGAATCTAGGAAAGTAAGTGCTAGAGGATTTTATATTCATCAAGGAAAATTTGTTCCTTTTTCTTTAGATTTAGCCTTAGCTGACCGCAGTTTTGAAGGAAGCGGAACTGAAAACTCTCCAAATAATAAGTTTCAAATTTTAGAAGGAAGAGTTTCAGAAGGAATATTTGGAGGTTTGAAATTTAGAAAAAAATATCCTGATGAGAGCCTTGCAAGTGTTAGATATTCATTGAGGAAACTTCTTTTTGGGGTTTATTTTGGTAGTTGGGAAACTACCCATATAGATATTACTTTTTGTCCGTATCTTATAAAAAAGAAGGGTCAAGCATTTTTATATCTACACTAATAATTCTTTATTTAATTTTCAACGCCCCGACAGTAGACTACTCGGATATGAAAAGAGAAACAAGAGATGATTTCTCAAAAACAAAACATTTATAAATAAGGTAAGATTGTTCTTACCATGGAAAATATAAGCATAACAAAAATAAGTTCTAAAGGGCAGGTTGTAATTCCCCAAGAAATGAGGAGTCATCTAAAAGAAGGAGATAAATTAGTAGTAATGAAAAATAAAGATCAAATAATCTTAAAGAAAGCCGATGATTTCAACAAAAATCTTGAAGAAGATTTAGAATTTGCAAGAAGAACAGAGGAAGCTTGGAAGAGTTATGAAAGAGGTGAATTTAAGCAGATGGATTTTGATGATTTTATTAATGAAATGAAAAAATGGTGAAGATCGCTTTTAATCCAAAGTTTGAAGCTTCTTTTTCTAAAATTAAAGACAACTTACTAAAAGAAAAAATTATTAAACAAATTGAGAAAATTAAAAATAATCCCGAGGTTGGAAAGCCAATGATGCATGATAGAAGGGGAACCCGTGAATTATATATTAAACCATTTAGACTTGCCTATTATTATATAAAAAATGAAGATAAAGTAATAATCTTTGAATTCTATCACAAAAAGAAGCAATAATTTTCCACTGGAAATATAGTGCTACGCCCGGCTAAAAAGACTCTACGCCCCGTCCGTGGACCTCTACCTTTTGTCCACTCTTGGGGTCACGCTCTCTTTCTAAATTGATCGTGATTTAATCAATTTGTCGTTGCTGTTTATAATTTATAAATGTTGTGGATGGGGTTTATGGATAAAAGATGTCAAGTTTTTTTATAAAATTCTTACCATCGCATATTCATAATAATCTTTTTTTGGTTCCCATTCAGGAACTCCTTTTGGATCCAGCTTAAATCCCCATTTCTCGAATTTAGCAATTAGTTCTTCTCTTCCTTTAGGAATAAGCTCAATTAGTTGCGTAAATTTATCTTCTCTTTTTTTTATTTCCTCAATCAATAAACCCAGAGATAATTTTCCAGTTCCTTTGATTGTTGTACCATGGTGTCTTAACCCATAAGAACCTTCACTTCCTTTTATTGGCCAGTATCCAGTTATGCCGATCCTATTTTTATCTTGATTAATAAAGAAGTAAATTCCCGATTCATTATTTTTATGCCATCTTTCTATAGAGTGTATTGCATTTTCATAACTTTCTTTTTTTGACCAGATGTTTTTCATCAATTTAAATAAATCCTTCTTTACTGAAGGATATTTCTTTAGATCAATAGCTTTAAGATTTAAGCCCATATTATTATTAGATAAAGATTATTAATAAGATTTTCGGGGATTATAAAAACTCCCAAAAGAAGACTAATGAATTAATCATTTTCCTTATACAACCACAATATAAATTCTTTTAAACCCATTTAGATTAATTCTATCATGACTGTGGTTAATTTAGAAAAGGCTGTTTTAATTCCCCCTTCGGAAAATACAGAAGAGATGAAGAAAACTTTGAATCTTATCCAAGGATTCGTTCACCAAGTAGGAGAGGTCAAACATGATGGAAAATTTATTTCTTTAAAAGTGCAAATTTCTCCTAAAAGTGAGGCAGGGACTTACCACTTGACTCCGGTCAAAGGAGAGTTGGATGTTTATATAGATCGCGAAAATGCTATGCCTGATTTAACTTTTGTTCATGCAACTAAAGACTATGCAAGTTTTACTATAATTGATCAGCCATTTAGAATTTATTATCTTCCTCAAGGTTCCTAATCCTCCCCCGCATCTTTATACGAAAACAAAACTATTGGCCGGATTTTATCTTTTATTTTTTAGTACTATAAGAAGTTATCATTCCTGTAGCCATTAGCATAGCAGAAGCAAAAAAACATATGGAAAAGATATCTTCTTTTTCTAAACAATTCTGATAAGTTTTTTGGGCTTCGTCAAATCCTTCAACCGAAGTCAGTCGATTATATTCTATTAATAAATCTCCTCCTGGATAGTTAGGGTATTTTTCGTTTATTTCTAGTATTTCTTGAACTCTCTTTGTATGATGCCTTCCATTTATTTCTTCAGCTTTATTCTCATAATATAAGTTTATTCCAGTAGAACTCAATATTCCAAGCCCCCCAGCAACAACTGCACCAATTGCTAGTTTATTTTTTAATGACATTTTATATTTTTCATATCTTTTAGATTTATATATTTAATTGTAATTTAGTCAATAGAATAGTCCATATTAAATTCATTAAAATTAATTTTGTGCCCGGTATCTGTGGTTATTGGTCCTTTTGTTAATATATCCCCATTTTCTAATAAAATATGATATCTATCAAATCCGTATCTTACATCTGTTTCTATAATTTGTGCTGGTTTTCCTAGATAAATAAAAGAATAAACTGGTTTTGCTCCTCTTGAACCAAATAGACTCCCATATAATGTAGCCGTAAGGAAAATTGCTCCTGTTGTTGCTAATACTGCTACGCCGGTTGCTAATTTGGACTCTTTTGTGCTCATCCCTATTGCAATCTTTTATATTTTAAATTTCTTTCTATTTCTCCATAAAATCTTATTGTAGTATTCTCTTATTTTGTTTATTGTTTTCCTAAATTTTATTATTCTTAAATTTTACTTAGAGAATATAAATCTTTATAAGTTTAAAAAAATTAATTTTGTGATGGTTAATCCTGCTCATGTTATGAGAAATCTTCAACCACATTTTGATAGAAGTTTAATTGAAGATGTATATGAAGGATGTAGACTTGCCCATGTTGGGTTTCGAGACAGGTATAGGGGTATAGTTTGGGTTTCTCCTAGTCTTGAAGATTATTTAAAAGATCAAGCAAAAACAAATGCTGGGGGGATTAGAATAAGCAAGGTAAAAAAAAATATTTCAGAGAAAATAGGAGCTACTGTCTGTTCTTTTGCTTTTGATGGACTTGTAGCAAAGATTGATGATGAAAACACAGAAGGAATTGTTGGAGATTCTGAGTATAGAAATTTAAGAAATTTTCATTTGCTTGGAAAAGAAGGAGGAGAAGTAAAAGTTTCTTTTCTTTATTCTGAAAAAGCAGATTCTTTATCTAATGTTTTTCCTTCAACACAGGTTGGAGATATGGTAAGAGTTTTTGCTTTACCTCTTGATGGAGAAACTGTTTCTTCAGGCACTCTTGGGTTTTATTTAAGAAATTATTCTTTAGAGCAAGGATTATCTGGGTCTAATTCGGAGAATCCAACATTTCAAGAAGAATTAACTAGAACAAAATTTCCTGATCTTGATGATAAAATTGTTTTTGGAGATGGTGAATATACTATTAGAGAATCCACTAAAAAATTTATTGATTTACTTAGAGAAGATAAGGGATCTCGTTTAAGAAAATTTAAAAAAGGTATACTAAGCACTGGGCATAATGGAATCTTTCCTGAACTGGAAGAGGCAGTTTATGAAGGATTAATTGATATGGTTTATGCCCCCCAACCCCTTGCCGACTCTAGAAAATATGGTATGAGATTATTTACAGCTACAAATGTTTCTCTTTTAAGATTTTTATTTAATAATAAAGCAGCAGAAGAAATATTTATTCCTGATGGAGACCATAGATTTATCTCTATGGGGAGATCTCTTAATTATAAAGGATCATTTCAGCATGATCGGGTTAAAAGATTAAATGATAGTGTACCTCATTATGAAGTTAGTAATGATAAATTAGATGAATTTTTTACTATGTGTGCAAAAGCTAGGGAAGGAACTATCTCTAGTAGTGAAATAGTCTCTATGTTAAATTAACTCTTTACATCCTTATACAAAAACAAAATCAAAGGCATGATTTTATGCTTAGTCTTTTTGAATTCCTGATATGCCTTTTCAATTTCTATTTCATCTCTAAAATATTTTAATTTGTAAGAAAAATTAGATCTCTTCTCTTTAAGCTCAGGAAATTCTTCAAAAAGCTCTTTTTTCAGCTTAATAACATTCCAAGCTTGGGCACTCTCGCTATAGGCTATTTTTCCTTCACTGTCTACAACTTTTCTAGGGGTGAGTTTTTTCTTTTCCATGGTGAAGTCACCCCTTCATCCCAGGAAGTTAAATTTCAAAGGATTCTGTAATAGTTAAACCCTTTCAGGATTTCTTTGGTGAAAAGAAACAAAAAGGTTTAAAAAAGGGAGAATTCTACCAAAAATATGACAAAGATGCCTGATGAGAAGGATCGACTAATCCTTTTCGAACTCTTGCAGGATTGTCGGCAACCTCTCTCAAAGATAGCAAAATCAGTGAATCTGCCTCAGCAGACGGTTTCTTATAGGATCAAACGACTAGAAGAGGATAAGGTCATTAAAAAATACACAGTAAATATTGATTATTCTAAATTGGGCTATAGAAGAAATTCTCTTTATTTGGATCTTAAAGATACAAGTTTAGAAGAAGTTAATAAGTATTTGGAGCAGATTATTGGCATTAAGGAAGTAAGCTGTTGCTATATTTTAAGGGATGTTGGGGAGTGGAAGATTTATGTTTCTGTCTGGACAAAGACATTGGAAAGATATGATGAAATTCAGACAAAGATATTAAGTAAATTCAAGGGAAAAGTGAATAATTACCTTTCATTTGCAAGTGTTAAATCTTATACATACTTTGCTAAAAGGCTTAACACTAAAAAAATAGCCAAAATTGATATAAAAGAAACTCAGGATAAAATTGAATTAAAAGATATAGATTGGAAACTTTTGGAAAGACTAAGAAAAAATTCTAAAATAGCTATTTTAGATTTAGCCAAGGAATTGAATATAATGGCAAAAACTGTTGTAAGAAAAATTAATCTTTTAAAAAAGAAAGGAATTATCCAACGATTTTATCCTTTAATCAACCCAAAGAAATTAGGGTATGATGAATACACTTTCATTGCAAGAGTTGATCCAGCTTACACCAAAAACATTGATGAATTTGTAGAATTCACTAAAACAGATTCAAGATTTATTATGGTGATTAGGGCAGTCGGCTATGTTAATTTGTCTTACTCTTTTTTGGTTCAAGATGATGAAGAATTAAAAGAGTTATCAGCAAAGATTGAAGGTATTTTAGGTGATGCTATCCTGCAAAACTTTAAGATAGAAATTAATGATATGATTGGCTAGATTTTCTTTGTCACGTCTGATTATATAATCTTTAACTCTATGATCATAATATTTATATAGGTATTTTTTCTGTTCTCATAATGGGAAAAGTAACTATAGGTCAACTTGATCTTTCTCAAGTAGAGGAATCTAAAAGAGATGAGATTGGATCTTCTTTAACAAGATTAATATTATTGTTAAACCCTCATGATACTAAACTAGAAGTAATACCTGCAGATCAAGATTATCGGGTTTTTCCAACAAGCGGGATAGTGGGTTATAATTTTGATGACACTTGTGATCAGAGAGCCTTTAGCTTTGGATTAGACGGTGTAAACCCTCAGCCAACGATTGGAATTGAAACTCTCGACAACACTTTTTATTTCTATCAACTTCCTAAGAAGCGTTAAATTCTATGGAATCTTAAGATTGGAATAGAGAATATGATTGGATAAATAAATCTTTTTTACTTACTCTTTTTCAAAATTCCCTTTCTTTATTACAATGTAATTAGCAATTAGTATAATTAATCCTCCTAAGAAAAGATTAAGAGTTATTGCTTCATTTAAAAAAAGTGCAGCTAAGATTGCAGCACTAACTGGCTCAAGTAACATGATAATTCCTGCATTTGATGCAGAAACTTTTTTTACTCCCGTATAAAATAATACATGACCAAGGGTTTGGGTTAGAAGATTAAATAGTAAGATAATCCCCCAAACGCTTAACGACCAATTTAACGAAAATGATACTATTTCAGGAGTTTTAATAAACATTAACATAAATGGATAAACTAATGTTAAAAATAAAATCATAAACAATATCTCTCCATATTTTGTAGCAATAGGATGACTTCCTTTTGTACTTGAAACTCTACCCATTATAACCCAAATTGATAGAAAAACTCCTCCTAAAAGAGCAACCAAAAATCCCAAATCAATTTTAAATACTTCTTTATTGAATGGATTAACTAAAATTATAATTCCGATAAGAACAAGCAAACAAGCTAATAAGGTAAATTTATTTATTTTTTCCTTCATAAAAATTCTACTAAAGATTATTGTCCATAGAGGTTGGGTATATAATAATAAAACAATTGTGGCAACAGGTGCCCCCAACATTACTGCTCCAAATTGAGAAAGCACAAGAAATCCACTCAAAACTCCATACCAAATTAAAAGAGGCAGGTGTTCTTTTTTCATTCTATATTTTTTACTAATAAAGAAAAAAGGAAGCAGAAATATTAAAGATAAAATATACGGGAGAGTAGCAAGTTCAAATAAAGATAATCCATAATTAGACAAAATCTTTCCTAAAAAAATAATGAATCCAGAGAATATTCCTGCAAGAGTTACAAACAGATATTCTTTCTTCATTATCAACTAACTTAAAACTTATTTATTAATTTATGTTTAATTCAAGAAAAGAGTCAGTGAGTCAAAGTGACTCTATTATATCTACTGACTGTTGGAGATTTGGCGTCGGAATGTTCTCATGAGGGCACTCAAATATCGCAAATCCACTGACTCTCCAAATTTTTTATATTTTTGAAGCTTGTTTCTGTCAGTTACCACAAAGAACCATTTATTGTAATTTTTCTTTAACTCTTTAACCCTCTTTTCAAAGGTTTCTGGAAATCTGTCCATCATATTTCCAGTTTCAACTTCAATGGCATATTTTTTCTTACCAAGATTAAAAACAATGTCTGGCTTTTTTGTTGTAAATAAATTAACTTCTATTCCTAAATTCTTTAAATAATTAGCAATGTTATAGATTGTAAAAAAATGCAAGGGGGTTTCATTAAATCTTGGCTTAATAATGTACTCCTCTTTTTGTCTGTCCCTTAATCCTCTGTGCTTGAAATATATGTACCCTTTTCTTAGCAAGTATTTAATTTCGTCTTGATTTAGATTTTTCTTTCTAAAGAATCGATCATTATCATTCACTTTAATATTAACATCTTTGGATTTTATTTCATTAATAGAATTGTTCTTTAATATTTCATCAGCATTAGTTGTGATCAATTCATGTTCCTTATCTGATGCTACTATCTTAATATTTGAGTGTTCATCTTCCATAATTAAAATGCCCTCTCCCACCAATGCTGTTAAAAGAGCAATTCTTTCTGAGTTGCTTAGATGAAACACTTTTTGAATATCATTAATAACTGCAGGTTTTTGCTTAAGTAAAAGAGTATAAGAACTATTAGCTAAGACCGCCCTTCCTGCCTTTGAATTTATCATATCCTCAACTTCCTGATTAATCAATAACAATCCTAAATTAAATTTTCTGCAAGTCTTTACAATTTCAAAAATGTAAGAAGCCTCACTTGTTTTAGACAATAATGACCATGCCTCATCAACAACTAATAGTTTTCTTTCTAAATCATCTCTCATTTTTGTATAAACATAATCTAAAACAAGAAACATCATTATTGGTTTAATTTGCCTAGGAAGATTTCCAATATCAAAGCAGATAAATTTATTTTTAAAATCTATTTTAGTATGCCTATTTAGAAAAGCAAAAACCCCATTAACATAAATATTAAGCCGATTAATCAAACTTCTAAGAGTTATTTTTTCTAAATTTGTTACGTGCTTTTCTATTTTTTCTAATACCTTTAACAAATCTCCTAAAATTGGAGGAGTGTTGTTCCATGAATCTGGATCATTCATATAGATTCCTTTGTTTTCATAGATTTCTGTTAATGCTCGATCAATAAAGGATTTTTGTGGCTCTGTTAATTCCCCTAACATTATTGGCATTAAATCCATCAATGTCAATCTTTTTTCAGGATAGCTATGCCCCATTAAATCCAGTGGATTAATTATTGTATCTGATTCTCTGCTTAAATCGATCCTTTGACCTTTGAATTTCTTAACTAAATTCCTGTATTCTCCCTGAGGATCAATAACTATAACTTTAGTATTATTCAAGAGATATCTTGATATGAAGAGCTTAGCCAAATAGCTTTTTCCTGCCCCAGAAGTGGCTAGACATAAGCCGTTTGCATTAGAAAGCTGGAATATATCCCTAATAATAGGAATCTTATTTTTATTAAGCCCAAACCATATACCTGTCTCATCAAATTTAAAGAAGGAGGAGGTAAATGGGAAAAAGGCACTAAGTCCCATTGTTGTTATGTTCCTTTTTTTATTAATTGAATCTTCACATAAAGGAAGGCATGATTTAAATCCCTGAAGCATTTGAAAATCTGCAGATCTAGGAATTATCAATAATGAATTAAGCTCTGATTCAACTTTTTTTGTTAACAGATCTAATTGTTTTTTATTATCTGCTGTGCAGGTTATGTAAAGGCTTATGTTAAAAAGTTTTTCTTCTCCTTTCTGCAGATTTTCTAATATCTTTAATGTGTCTTTATGCTGAATTTCAAGGCTGGGATTTAATTGATTCTTAATTTTTGCTGCATAAAGATCTGCCCTTTGCTTTTGAATTTCTTTATTCAATAGAATCATTGTTGATTCCAAAGGCATTGGCTCAATATGCAAGGATAAATTAAAATTCCCCATTGAACTTACAATTCTATCTAAAAATCCAGACTCCACAATTCTAGGATAGCCATGAGCATAGATAGTTCTGATTAATTTTCCATTGAAATCAAGATAATATGGATCATTCTTTATTTTCTTAGGAAAAATTGTGTCTCTCATTCCAAGCATCTCAGAATAATAATGTATTTTATCTGATTTTTTCCATCCAAATCTGAATTTAAGAGCAGATTCTGATTTATATCTGGGAAGCCAATAACAGCAACTAATATGTCTGAAATCATACATGGTCAGTTCAGAATATTTCTGACCTGCAAGACTTTCTTTATCTCCAAAAATTCTTCCTGCAAGTCTTTTGAGGTATAAATTAACTGTTTGTGGTTTAATATTAAAAACATAATCTTCTTTTTTCAACCCCTCTTTTTCAATATATCCCTTAAGCAATTCAGAGCAAAGCATAAGCTTGATTCTCCTTCCAAATGTTTTGCTCACCTCGTCTCTTATATTCAATTCTTTGCAATCATTGTAAAGATCAGAAACTCGAATATTAATTAATTCAGTTGGAGCTCTTATCCCAGAATCAAATAAGAAAGACATAAGGACCTTATACTCATATTTTGCCTCTTCACATAATTTTTTTACCTGATCTTCAGTTAGGTAAACCCATCTTGGCTTTTCTTCTTTTGTATCCATATAGATAGTAATATCAGAAATTTCTATGCCTTGCTTTTTATTAATCTGCATCCACCAATGCCAGAATGCCTTGAAATTCTTCGCATAATAACCTGCAGATTTGAAATTACCTCCATTATTTTTTACTATATCTCCTTTTTTCATAAGAGAAAAGAATTTGCATAGCTCGTCTTCTTTTATTTCAGCTATAGAATTTAATCCATATAATTCCTTAAACTTTTTTGCAAAAAATATTAATTTGTGCCTCAAGGTATTTAGCCGTATAAAGCTCCTTCCTCCCCTTATGCTTCCTTGAGCTATGTTAATTCCATGCTCCATATCCCTAACATATTTCAAGATTAAGTCAGAATTCTCTTTTGTAATATCTGGAATGTTATTGCTTGAAACTTGCTCTTTCCATCTTTCGTATCTTTCTTTATGCTTGTAGGGGTCTATTTTCATATTGTTCTATGATCAGTAATATTTATAGCCAATTTGGATAAATATTAGCAACTTTAGAAAAAGTGTGACCCCTCCTTGCGACAAAACATACGAACGCCCCGTCCGGGATTCGAACCCGGGTCACTGCCTTGAAAGGGCAGTATACTTGGCCTCTGTACTAACGGGGCAAAATCCAACAAGTTGTCTTTTTGTCACAAAGCTCTCCAAGCGTGACCAGCTTAGGGCAATTGTCTCCTTTTTGGATAGCTAAGAAAGATAAAATTGGTTTTTAAAGGTTCTTGTAAGAAGTTTAAAACTAAACCTGGTTTCTTTTTTCCTTAGGTTTTTTGTTTTAGATCTTTATTTTTTTAGCTAATTCACCGATTACTGGTATGTTTCTTTCTTCACCAGTTAATGCATAAACCCAACTAAGGATCCAAATTATTAATACAATAACTTTTAAGATCCAACCAACCAGGTCTACTGACTTAAAGACTTCTGCAATTATCCAAGCAATAAAGATTACCAGAGACTGCCTTGCATAGAACATTACGTATTTGTTATCTTTTTTGGCAATCAGGGCAATTATAAACCCTACAATACTAAAGAAAGTTGCTAAGAATGCATAGAGTTTTGAATCATCCTCTCTCTTGCTTTTTTTCGCAGGTTTTTTAGATTTTTTACTAGGCATTTTCACCCTCTTTTTAATTATATTATATATAGGTTTTTGGGTTTTTAAGGGTTTCTTAAATGCTTGAAATTTTGGATGAAAAACCTATTTTTATTACTTAGACTTATTTTCCGTGTTTTTTTAAAAATGCTTTTATAGCAAAATAACTTCCCCCAAAAATAATTATTCCAGGGATTAACGCAATTCCTAGAGTTGGAGCTAGAGTTGCTGTTCCAATGGTTCCTATAACCCCTGCTCCTGTACTTTCAAGCATTTTTGAGGCAAAAGGAGCTTCTTTTTGAATGTTTTTTTGAAGTGCGTCAATTTGCATTAAATATTTTCCATCTTTGAATATTTTTACTTTTCTTTCTTCTTCTGATACTAATATTGAGACATTGTCTTTTTTTGAAGCCTTTACTGCTGCAGCATGTCTTGTTCCAAACCCAATAAAAGCCAGAGTATTTTTAATGAGTGCACTATAAGCAACTAAGTTACCCTTTTTATCTATTATGATGGCTCCGTCAATTACTGCAAGACCCTTTAGTATTTTTTCTGCACCTTTTTCTAGAACATTTATGTTTGTAAATTTCTTTTTTATTAGGTTTTCATAATCTATGTTTTCTCCGATTACAAATAAAGCTCCTTCTCCTGATTGAGCCATTTCTATTGCAATTTTTATTAATTTTTCTTCAATTTCTTTTATCTTATTCATTACATCCACGGCGAGGATACCACTGCTTTAAAGCAGGGAGGAATCGCCGTCCTCCAATAAATTTAATTCTTTTGTTTGACTATTAGGAAGAGCCTGGATTCTAGGCTCTTCGAAATAAA